>VFSW01000469.1_pt1 | contig 59481 bp, 46 predicted proteins | sample 5358111 | NCBI WGS metagenome assembly VFSW01 (sample SAMN11554181, study PRJNA540505) | mine drainage metagenome | isolation source: sediment from site ElyBrook_90M | place: USA: Ely Copper Mine, Vershire, VT | collected 2017
AGTTATTAGATCATAATTCACGGTTTCCCCTACGCGGAAAATAGCCGCAGGCGAACAGTCCGCGCCATCGCAGACACAACTCCGAAACCGCGCGCCGCCTGCATTTCAGCCAAGGCGCGTCGATCAAATAGAATGCTGCGGGGACATCTAACCGTCTAATCGGCAAGGAGAAGCGATGCGCATTCTTATACTTCTGGCTCTTATGCTTGGTTTGGCAGCGGCTGCAGGCGCTCAACAGACGGCTCCATGGGACTACACCGGCAAGGCCGGCCCGCTGAACTGGGGCCGCCTCGATCCGGCATACAGGGCCTGCTCCGAGGGGCACGAGCAGTCGCCCATCGACATTCGCGGAGCCCACCTGAACAAGGCTCTCCAGCCCATCGAGTTCCACTACATTGCCGCGCCCGTCACGCTGCGGAACAACGGCCGCACCGTCATCGTCCAGGTTGTTCCGGGCAGTTACATCGTCGCCGGCGGAGTTCGCTACGACCTGCAGCAGCTCGACTTCCACCATCCCGGCGAAGAGGCCGTCAAGGGCAAACTCACCGACATGGATGTGCATCTGCTGCACAAGAGTGCCGATGGCAAGCTTGCCGTGATCGCGGTACGCCTCAGCGAAGACCGGGGCGACCCCAACGCGACCCTCGCCATGCTCTGGGAGCACTTGCCCACAACTCCCGGCTCCACCGACAAGGTGACTAGCGTGGTCAACCCCGGCGGCCTCTTGCCGAGCGACCGCGGCTATTGGACCTACACCGGGTCGCTCACCGAGCCGCCCTGCACCGAAGGGGTGAAGTGGTTCGTGATGGAACAGGTGTTGAGCATCAGCCGCGCCCAGTTGCGCGCCTTCGCGGCAATCTTCAGGATCAACTCCCGCCCGCTGCAGGACACCCACGGCCGGCGCATCGAGGCCAACGAGTAGCTCAGCGCTCTAGCGGGGTGAAGCGGAGTTCCAGTCCTGCCGGTGACGCCGTAACATCCACGCCCGTCAGGTCGGTCACAAGGTAATTCGCTGCTTCAAGGCTCTCCGCGGAGTGCGAGAAGGTGGTGGCCACGACTGTGCAGCCGGCTGCGCGGCCGGCCTTGGCTCCCGATTCCGAGTCCTCGAACACAACACATTCCTCGGGTGCAAACCCCAGCAGGGCTGCCCCCGCCAGAAACGGGGCCGGATTCGGCTTGCCCAGGCTCACAGTTTCCGCGGTCACAAGGAGTTCCGGCACCGGCACACCGCCAGCCGCGAGCCGCAGCCGCGCAAGTCGCTCCGTCGCACTCGTAACCACGGTCCAGCGATCGACGGGAAGAGCGGCCAGCAGGTCGCAAACCCCCGGCAGCACGGTAATTCCTTCACCGTCCGCCAGTTCGATATCCTCGATGACCTTCAACTCCGCCACACTGTCCAGATCGGGCCTGAGCGCCTCGATGCTCTCGATAGCCCGCCTGCCATGCACAATGCTGATGGCATACGCAGGATCAACACCCCGCATCAGGGCCCATTTCGTCCAACTGCGCTCCACCGAACCCAGGGAGGAGATGAGAATGCCATCCATGTCAAAGAGGACGCCTTTGCAACGGATCCGGGCAGGGGAAGAAGCGATTGAAGAAGCCATACTCAATTGTACCGGGGCCTGGATGGCGCCCTATCGCTTGGCGGCTCGGGTCTCCGGCGGGGAAGCGAAGGTGATCTTCGGGGGATCTCCCAGGATCACCGAACCACCAACGGATGACTTCCTGGTACCCCGCCGCACCCGGTTCCCAGTCAGCGTGATGGCGCCGTCGGCAATCGTGGCGTCGGCGGTCCATTGGTCGAACTTAGCCAGGGAGGGAGGGACAGGGGGTATCGTTCCGCCCGCCACCGATCCATGACGCCACTCGAAATGGAGGGTGCCCTTCGCGGAGGCAGCGAGGTCTTTGTCGGTAAAGCCGGAGAGTTCCACCTGCCCGGCGCCGTCGAGGCCGCCACCCGACCATGCCATTCCAAGCAACTGGCCAACCTGCGCGGCGTTCAGCTTTTCGAAACTCCCTTGAAGGTTATAGGAAGGCTTGTCTTTGGCGCTCAGGCTCCCGGTTCCGTGGACCTGGCCGCCTAGCACGGAGGCGTCGAGGGAGGAGATCTCTGCTCCTGCCGGCAGAATGCGTACCGAAACCGACAAGTTGGTAAGGGTAACCGGGGCCAGGAGGAGCGCATCGGCCTGAACCGTCCCCTCCAGGGTTGGCCACAACGGCGCGGAAGATGGCCGGAGCCGCGCGATCAGTGTGGAAAGGAGCGTCCCCGGCTCATGTGCGCCCAGAATTGCTGCCTGCAATGCAGCCGCATCAAGGGTGCCAAACCGCAGATCGAAGCGAGGGGAGCAGTCCTTCGTCACGTCGCAGGCGCCCGGGGGACCAAGGACGGCAGTTCCCTTCACCGGCCCGTAGGAGAAAACGATTGGGTCCCAGCTCACTCCGCCGTCAACCAGGTGCAGAGTGGCCGTCGAGATCTCTACGGGATTAGCGAGAAAATCGGACTTCCAGTTCGCATTGCGCAGGGACACCGTCCCGGTAAGCTTGTCGGACGTGGCGTTTGCAGATGCAGGTGATACCCCGGAGACGATCGAAAAACCCGGTGAGGCGCCGCTGCCAAACGACGAGACTGCGGCAGGCAGCCACGGACCCTCGGCGCTCAGGTCCAGCATGGCGGGTTCTCCCGCGAGTTGGTCCAGCGCCGAAACCTGAGGAACCCCGGCAATGCGGGCCAGTTCCCTCAGCCGCGACAGTGCCGCGGTTCCTCGCACTCCCATCTCATAGCCGCTCAAATTAAGCCGGGCGGACACCACGAGGGGCGCGGTACCACCCGCGGGGAATGCGAGCGTTGTGGAAAACGCCGGAGGCTGGTTGGGCTCGCCAGAAACCGGCTCAATTGTCATCTTCTCGACTTGGATCGGCTTGCCCAGACCGTCACCGGAGACGCGCAGGCTTTCTACAACAAAGCTGCCGGCAAGGGGTTCCTTTTGAGCCGGCGAGTGAGGCTGGAAAAGCTGCCTTTTGGATCGGGGCGGTCTATCTGCTGTTGGTGCGGCCTGAGCGGTGTCTGAGGTTGGCGGGTCGTAGGTCATCTTGCCGCTCACTGATCCAGTCGCCTCCAGCCCGGGATCGAGGTTGATGCGGAGGGTGCGCAGAAGGTCTAATCCTGCCTGAGCGGGGATCCGGTCGAGTTCCAGGGACAGGCGGGGCGGTTGACCGCCACCCGGTATATCTCCCGTAAGGCGCGCCTGGCCATTGCCGATGGGGGAGTCGCAGACAAGGTTCTGCACGCTACGAACGGAATAACGGGCCACGAGGCTGCATGTAGCGTCAAAGTCGATTGGGGCCGCGGGAGCGAATTCGGCTCGGTGTACTCCGGATGCGCGCAACCGTGTCCTTACCTGCGCAGCATCGGCGGTTCCATCTACGTGGATCTCGCCCGTCATGTCGCCGCGCCAGCCTTGATCGGAACCGAGGATCAGACGCGAAAGTTGGCCGAGTTGCGCTTCTCGCCAATCAAGATCGATATGAAGCGGCATCTGGAGTAGTTCAGGCGCGTGGCCGAGGGTTCCATCAAGCCGCAATATGCCGGTATCGGGCAGGTCAAGGCTGACATCCGTGCGGGAAGGCTGGCCGCGCAGGCGTATACGCCATTTGCCACCCTCCTCCTGCCAAAGTGAGAGATCGGCATTGAGCAGCGAAAACGGTAGCTTTTCCGCCCCCTTTTTGATGTTGATCCGAGAGTTGGTCGCTTCAATATAAGGCAGGGCTGTTGCCCTGCCGGCCGGAGACCCCGGCTTGGATGCTGCGGTGCGAAACAGCGAATCGAGGTTCCAATGGCCGCCGGGAACTTGCACCAGGTTCACGCTGGCCTCATCGACGCTTACCCGGCTGATCTGTAGATTGCCGCGCCAAAGGGGAAGAAATCGGATGGAGGCAGTAACAGTATTGGCGTGAAGCATCGGCTCCGCGCCGTAGGTTGGATCTTCTTCGACAACGAGATCGGTGAGCACAAAGGCAGGCCGAGGGAGCAAACGTAATTCGACTGCAGAAAGCCGCACGGGACGACCGAGGGAGACCGACATCAGGTTCGTAATTCGGCTCTTGTAGCGGTTGATGCTTACCAGGGGTGGCACGATGAGCAATGCCAGTAGGACGACCACGGTCGCCATGCCCAGCCACAACTTCATCCTCCGTTGTTGGCGGGCCGGCGAGTCTGGTCGCGGATCAGCTTGCGGATCTGGGCTCATCGTTCCTAATGGTATTCCGCTCTGAGCGCCCATCGCTTAATGAATGATCTTCAAAGTCCGCGTCCAGCGGGTATCGGTGAAGAAGTGCAGGGCTACGTGTCCCATCCAGGAGATCTTGTTGGCCAGGCCGGGCTCCTCATACTGATTTTCGGGTGTTCTGAATGACCAGTAATTGAATAGCGGCCTGCCCACGATATTTGCCCTCGGCACAAATCCCCAGTATCGCGAGTCCAGGCTGTCATGCCTGTGATCCCCCATCATGAAATACTTGCCGGGAGGGACGACCAGGTCGCCGTTAACTATGTAATTGGTTGCGTCAACGGCCCAAGCCTCGGTGGCGCTGGGATCCATGGCCGGCGGGATAGACGGAAATTCATCCAGAAAAACCTGCTCGCTGGGGCTTGCCGGGGAATCCAGAGCAGTCTTTGGGGGATCCTGAGCCACACCGTTTACGAAGACAATGCCGTTCCGCAGGTGGATGTGATCTCCGGGCACGCCGATGAGCCGCTTCACCAGGTACAGGTACTGCGGGTTCCCTTGCGCATCCAGATCGGGCACAGGCTTGACGAAGACGACGATGTCTCCGTTTTTGGGCTCTCGGTAGTGAACGAATGGCATCCATTTGGCCGGAGGAGCAAGAGTGATTCGATCCACCAGAAGATGGTCGCCCACCAGGAGGGTGCTTTCCATGGAGCCCGAGGGAATCACGAAGTTCTGGCCGAGAAAGGTAAGGATGAACAGGCCCACAACAAGCACGGAGCAGATGCTTGCGACCGCCTCAAAGGGCGTCTCTTCGACTTTTTTTTCCGTGGAAACCGGGGCAGGCTGTTCTTGAGTCAGCGTATTTTTCTTCGTCATCCTGTCGCTCTTTTACCCAAATGGGCGGGCCTCAATCTCCGCCTGCGAGGCAATCTTCCGGTGTAGGTGAGAACTGCTACACCCGCGAAATCCGGCAGTTGAAATGGATACTGGGTGCCTGCCATCGAGGGTATGTAATTTTCAATCACTACAATTCCCTCGGCGGATGAAGCCGCGTCAATGTTGGCACTTCTGTACCCAGGCGAGAGCCGCCCCTTCTAAGATCGATGTCCCCACAAACCATTCATTTCAAAGCAGAGCCTTTTCAGCACGTCCGTGCCCGCGCGACTTCCTCGCGAATCCAACTCGACAGAATTCTTAGTGAACCACGCGGAAGATTCGCTTCCAGCGAGCGAAGCCGGCTAGCTTTGCCGAGAGTTCCCCGTCGTGTCCGAGTCTATCATCCGCGGCCTGTTGCACATCGGTCGCCGAGGGCCGGCTGACGGAGAAGTAAATCACCAGCGGCCGGGCCACAATTGCCTGCCGCGGAACCAAGCCCCAGGAACGGGAATCGTAGCTGTGATTGCGGTTGTCACCTAGCATGAAGTACTCGCCTCTAGGAACTACCAGCTCGCCATCACGCGTTAGTCCCTGCAACTGAAGCCACCAGACCGGGTCCACTGCCGGATCGGTATAGGTCCGCGCCGGAAAATTGTCGCGGAAGGGATTTGGCGCTGCAGGCTCGAAGGCGGCATAGGGCTCGTCGAGGGTGACGCCGTTGACAAAAACCCGGCCATTCTCGATGCGCAGATGGTCACCCGGGACACCCACGACCCGTTTGACGAGAAACCGATGTGGGTCCTGAGGAAAATGAAAGACCACGATATCGCCCCGATCCACATCGCGATAGGGCATGAGCCAACGGAGTAGGCTGCCAGGCTTACCCGCCGGCGCATAAATCTGCTTATTAACAAGCAGAAAATCACCGACAAGCAGAGTACGCTCCATGCTTTCCGACGGGATGAGGAATGGCTGCAGAACAAATGTGAGCAGAAACAGTGCCACCACTACGGTTCGCAACAACGAAGCCCCGGCCTCAGGCAGCGTGGGAAGGTGGAGCCTTAAGTGCGACAGCCCATAATGATGTTGGCTGGCCAATTGAGTCGGGGTACTCATTGCGCCGGTGACTCCTCCTCGTCCAACTCCCTTGCCTGCGACTCGACCGCGCCGCCTGCCCGTGTTTTAGCAGCCTTCAGGCGGGCCAATGCGCGTCGTGCGGCATCCTGCTCAGCGTGTTTTTTGGTGCTACCCATGCCTCGAGCCAGAGGCTTACCGGGTTCGCCTTCGCCCGGTTTGAGCCGGACCTCGACCAGGAATCGCTTGTGGTGATCAGGTCCGCTCTCGCTCTTCACCTTGTATATCGGAGTGCCTGCCCGCTCCGCCTGCAAATGTTCCTGTAGCGCCGATTTGTAGTTGCCCAGCGCCGCACCGGATCGTAACTCTTTGGCTAACTGCTCCGCCGCCTCGCCCATCACATGGCGCCGCACAAACGCTCTTACCGGCTCCAGACCGCCATCGAGGAAGAGTGCGCCAATCACCGCCTCCATCGTGTTCGAGAGGACAGTGCTCTTGCGGCGCAACCCGCTGCGGTCCTCCCCCCGGCTGAGTCGCAAGTGCCGTCCCAGGTCCAACGATGCTGCAACTTCCGCTATGTGCTGGCGGCTCACCAGCTGCGCCCGCATACGGGTCAATTCGCCCTCCCGCCACTCCGGATGGCGCAGAAACATAGCCTCAGCCACCACTAGACCGAGCACTGCGTCGCCTAAAAACTCCAGGCGCTCATTATTGCCCTCTGTTTCTTCGTCGCTTCTTTCCAGTGCTTGCTCATTGGCCAGCGATCGGTGCGTGAGCGCAAGCGTAAGCAATTCGGGATGGGCAAAACCATGTCCGAGAGCCGCTTCCAGTTCGGTCAGAACTGCCTCCACTTATGCCTCGATCGATCCAAACTACCGGACAGAGCCTGCGTTCCGTCCGTCACGGAGCGGTTCGAGCCTTCTGCCAGTCTCTATTAGACGCCAGAACGGCGCGATTTGGCCGCCGAACAGGTTATTGAGGCTTCTGGGTCACGTCTTGCCCCGGAGAAGCCGGACCAGGCTTGGCTGGAGCGGAATCAGGCTCGTCCTCGGCATCATCCTGCTCACAACTATGCCCTTTCACAGCGTAAGCGGCCTTGACGCCGCGCTCGGCGGCGAGGCGAGTATCCTGCTGTCCGTCCCGAGTTTCCAGCGCTTGCTTGTACTCCGATACGGCCTGACCACGCTTGCAGTCAAGGTCGAGCATCCGGCCAAGGTAGATATGCGACCAGGCCAGCAGACGCGGCTCCTTGGCGGTAGCCAGCGTGGTCTGGAAGCGGTTGATGGCCTCTTCGGGATGCCCCTTCATGATTGCGGCCCGGGCGAGGATGAAGTTCGCACGCGCTGTGTCGGCCACCGACTGGACCGTGTCGTCGTGGACCGTCAGCGCCTGTCGCGCCAAAGCACTGGCGGTGTCGACATCCCCGGCTGAGAGCCGTGCCTCGGCAAGATCCAGACCTTCGAGTTTGCGCGGCTTGGAGCGCTCCAGCACATCGCCGTCGGCCTGCTTGTCAAACTCGATCTGACGGGCACGGTGCACCTGCTGCTCAACGTCCATGCCGTAGACCATTTCGCCAATGGAATCCTTGAGGCTGGCGGGATCCTTTTCAAAGTTGATCAACTGCTCGTAGAAATACTGGGTAAGGACAAAGCCCTGGGTCATGTCGTGCCGCACAGTCGCCTGGCGCACGGCTTCTACTTTCTGCTGATAGACCTGCCGTTCGCGCTCATAGCGGGGCAAATCCGATCGCTCCACGCCTGCGGGAATCGTGAACGCTGGCACGCCGGTGTCCATTGTGCGGGCCTCAATTGCCTTGATCAGGCATTCGATCGCCAACGGCACAGAATCGGAGCGAAATCTGAAATCAAGTGGAGCCTCACGCACTTCCTTCAGGATCGGCTGCATCCGGTCAATGGCGTTGGCGCGCGCAAAGAGGAGCGGTTCAATGAGGTAGTGCAAATACGTGTGGCGCACATCGTTCATGCGAATTTGCCCGTCGGAGGGCGAAACAACCACAACATAGTCGGGACCGTAAATGCGGGCATTCACAGTGCGCGGAGAGAGCATCGGCTCCATCACCACGACAAACCGACGCCCATCGTAAGTGGATGCCGGCATCTTCAGGTAAAGATTGGTCGAGACGATCATCTTCGACAGCGGGTCGTGCAGTTGAGCCGTCTCTTCGTCGAAGGTGCGGCGCTCGGCCAGCCATATCCCATGCAAATCGACGTTGCTGACAAACTGGCGCAACAGGGGCAGAATCTCAACCACCTGCGTCGAGTCGGGCGGCATCTCCGAAAGCTCGACTGAGGTTTCAAGCTCAGGAGGAGGTGTGAGATACAAGGCCAGTGAAATGTACTGCGCGATGTCATGCTCCGTCCCCGTCATGCGGTGCTGCGCAATGAAGAGGCACAACGCGTCGCGGGACTTGCGAGCATCCTCGCTCCGAGCCAGAGCTTGATTCATCTCATCGCGAACGTGCTTGCGGACTGCCGACGCCTCGTCAAGACCCTCATCATAGCCGCAGACGTTCAGCGCGGAGGCCATGAGAAATACCGGCTCCGAGCTAACAAGCGAGATGGTGGGACCGGCGGGATCGACCAGCGACGGAGCCTTCTCCTGCGGGGCTCCGCTGGAAGAGGATGACGTCTGCCGGGAATCGCCGGGGGATTGCGACTGGGCAGCCGCTGATGCGCTACCCGTGCTCAAGCAAAAGAAGACGAAGGCAATTGCGGCGGCGATTCGGAACTTGCAAAACGGCATGAAGTAACCCTGCTTGAAGTCTAGTGAGACTGGACGACAGGGTCAAACGGGAGGTATCGCTTCCGGATAGTTTATCCGCGCACGGAAACGCCGGAGAACGAGAGCACCGCCAGGCCGCGAACCGGCTGGCCAAAGAAGCGGGCAGGCTCGAAGACGCTTACCAGGAGCAGATTTTCTACCTGTGAACGCGTTGCGGCGTCAGTGGGGCCTGAGACAATGCGATAGTCGTAGACCTGGCCTGAGCCGTTGACGTAAGCCTCAACTATTACGGGCCCGGAGACCGCGCCGATCTGGTTATCGCCCGCAGTGGCCAAGGAATAGAGAAGACGAGGGGAAGTTGCCATCCCCAGCGGCTCGTCTTCTGTCGCTTGCGCGGATTCAGGCTTGGCTACGATTCCCACCAGCACTACGACCGTGCCCAACAGCAGCACCGCGCTGGCAAATCCCGCCGCTGCCTGAAGCAGGAAAGGGCCTACAGTGTTGCGCCACGCCAGATTCCAGGAGTGGAATGGGCTTTGGCGGCGGCGGGCACGTTCCTGGCTTACGGCAACACGGATCCGAAGCAACAGATCTTTTGGCTCCTGCACCGGGCCGAGGGCTGCGAGAGAGGACTGCGTCTTGCGCAGGGACGTCCATTCAGCGGCGCACCCGTGGCACTCCTCAAGATGGGAGGCGATGCGCTGCATTTCCCGTCCGGTCAGACGGCCATCCAGATACTCCGAAAACCTCGATTGCATTGCACTGCAGCCGTTCATCGCGCCTCCTCTCCAAGGGGCATTTCGAGACCCGAATGCCCGAGCGAATGGCCCTGTTGAGGCTGAGAAGTCAGGAGTGACTTAAGACAGGCTCGCCCGCGAACCAGCCGCGACTTCACTGTCCCAAGGTTCACGCCCTGCATCTCTGCCACTTCCTCATAGACAAATCCCTCGATGTCTCGCAAAATGAGCGTGGTACGGAACGGCTCAGGTACCTGCGCCAGGGCTGTTTCTACGCGCACCCGGTTTTCAGCATGGACGGCCAAATCGAACGGCGATTCAGAAGGGTCCACCAGCATCTCTTTGAGCCGAATCGGGGAAGAACATTCACCCTCTGTCATCTCCTGCTCGAAGGGAACCTCCTGCTGCTTGTGGCGAGCCCACCAGCGACGCTGATTGGATGCCTCACGCAAAGCGATGCGGTAAATCCATGTCCGCAATGACGATTCACCATGAAAGCTTCCCACGCCGCGGAAGACCTTTACGAAGACTTCCTGGGCTAGATCCGCAGCATCGGCGCGATCCTGCACAGTACGAGCCAGCAGCGAGTAAATCGGCTGGTGGTAGTGCGAAATGAGCCACGCAAAAGCTTCTTCCGAGCCGGCTCGAAGTTCGGCAACGAGAGCCGCTTCATCGGATTGCAGCGTCAGCGCGCTGGCAAGATTGCCCATGGTGAGGTCCGCCTGCAAATCAGTGTCCTCCCACATTACCGCAACAGGCGCACAATTGGCATCTGCCAGTATGCGAAGGTCCGAAGTCCCCGGTTCTGTCGCGGTCACTCCCCGTGCGGTCCGTCCAACTCCGCCGGAAATAATTGCCACTTCAAGTACGCGGGAAAAGAAACGCCCGCCGATCTGATGCTGAATGTCCCGCGCTCTCTATATTCTTAGACACCGCCACCCCACCAAAGTGTTCCCGGTCCTGGTATTTGTTCCTCACGTACAAATCAGCCCGGGCACAAAATGCGCTTCCGCCCCGGAAGATTACCTCCATTTCGACTGAGGCGTGGCAGCACGCCGAGGCAGCAAGACTGGAATGTTAGGGTCGGGAAATGGGAGGACAGCGAGCGAAGTGAGGAATCCTGGTGCTGGCTGCATGGGGGCTTTTAGGCCGGTAGTCGCATTGACCCCCGGGCCGCTTTCCCGTAGACTAAGAAATTGCGAGGGATGCGGTTGTGTGTGCATTCTGGCCGCATTGATCCCACAGAGATTAAGGAACAGCAATGGCAAACCATGTATCGTCGCTGAAACGCGCCCGTCAGACCGTGACCCGCACCGCCGTAAACCGCGCCAACCGCAGCCGCGTTCGCGGTAGCCTGCGTCTTCTGCGCGAGGCCCTGGTGAAGGGCGACGTGAAGGCCGCCCAGGCGCAGTATCGCGAAACCGTCTCCACCCTCGACAAGAGCGTGCAGAAGGGTGTATTCCACAAGAACACCGTCTCCCGCTACAAGAGCCGCCTGAACGCGCGCCTCAAGGCCCTGGCTACCGCCAAGGCATAGTGCTGGAAGACTGAAAAGTTTCAACCAAGAACAGCCGGGACGCGTCCCGGCTGTTTCTGTTTGTTCCGGACCCGACAGGTTTTCGAGGGCCAGTTCAGCCGCGGCTAGTTCAGCCGTTCAAAGATGCCTGCGGCGCCCATGCCTCCGCCAACACACATGGTCACCATGCCGTAGCGCACCTGGCGTCGACGCATCTCGCTCAGGAGTGTGGCGGTGAGTTTGGCGCCCGTGCAGCCGAGCGGGTGGCCCAGTGCGATAGCCCCGCCGTTCACGTTGATCTTGTCCGGATCGATGCCCAGCACGCGGATGACTGCCAGCGACTGCGCTGCGAACGCTTCGTTCAGTTCGATCAGCTCGATATCGTCGAGTTTCAGTCCGGCCATGCGCAGAACCTTGGGAATGGCATGAATCGGGCCGATGCCCATCTCCTCTGGAAGACAGCCGGTGGCGGCGTACGCCACGAGGCGCGCCAGGGGGCGAAGTCCCAATTCCCTTGCCCGGCCAGCCTCTATCAGGATCGTCGCGGCAGCTCCGTCGGAGGTCTGCGAGGCATTGCCGGCGGTGACCGTGCCCTGCGCATGAAAGGCGGGCTTTAGTCGTGCCAGTGCTTCGGCTGACGTGTCGGCGCGGGGACCCTCATCGGCGGCAAATAGCGATTCCGAGACCTGCGGCTTGCCGGCCTTGGGCCCCGGGGTGGCGTTAGTCACCGGGACGGGAATCAGCTCTTCGGTGAAGCGTCCGGCGGCCTGCGCAGCGAGGGCCTTTCTGTGGCTCGACAGTGCGAAGGCGTCCTGATCTTCGCGGGAGATGCCGTAGTGACGCGCGACGCGCTCGGCGGTGAGGCCCATGGTGAGCAGCGAGGCGGGATAATGCTCGGCAAGCCACGGGTTGGGGCTTGGCTTGTTGCCTCCCGAAGGGATCATGCTCATCGATTCGGCTCCGCCCGCGATGACCACTCTGTCACCGCCGGCGCGGATGCGCAGATCGGCGAGCGCAATGGCCTCAAGGCCGGAGGAGCAGAGCCGGTTGACGGTGACGCCGGGAACCTCCACCGGCAAGCCGGCGCGAAGAGCCGCCATGCGGGCCATGTTGAACCCGGACTCGCCCTCCGGTTGCGCGCAGCCGAGGATCACGTCCTCAATCTCGGCCTTGTCCAACGCGGGAACCTTGTCCAGGGCGCCGTTTAAAGCGATAGCAGCAAGGTCGTCGGGGCGAGTGGTGGCGAGAGCGCCTCTGGGCGCGCGGCCTACAGGAGTGCGAACTGAACTGACAACCACGGCTACCGGCATGGGAAAGCTCCCTTCAGAATTGCGAGACCCGGCACAGACCTTCATAGCCGTCGAGGTGCGGGTTGGTCAATGCGAGCGGCCGCAGCGAAGCATCAATCCGGCATTTCGAGCAGGGTCCAGGCGTTCTTTGCATAAAAGTGGTAGACGGTGCGAACGTCGACAACCGAATCGGCCAGCGCATCGTGGTCCAGTTTGGGCGGGCGATTGTCCATTCCGGTTTGGGCCTCGCGAACGCGGTCTGGCGAGGCCGGATCGATGCCCCAATTGAAGCCGAGAACGCCGGTCTGGTCGTGGCGCTGCAGTCGCTGGGTTTCCGCCGCGCTGGCCAGGACATGAGGACCGCCTGAGGCGCTGCCAAAGAATACAAGCAGTGTAACTGTGCCCTGCGCCGAGCAGAGCACCGCCCAGTCCGAGGAACCGGCGCGCTCCAGACTGGCGTGCACCACGTTTTCAGGGCGGTGGGCCTGGTAGGTTTGTGGAATCAGGCAGTCGCGCTGCGTCAGCAGTTCCGCCACGCGCGAAGGCAGGTCGGGGAAGGAACTCACCGGCAGGTGTTGGATGCGGTACGGAATGAAATGGCCGCCGACCTGCACCTTTCCCGACTCGACCAGACGAGCGAGGTCAGGCGCCGATTCCTGTGCCGGAGCGGCTGCCCAAAGAGAGAGCAGGGCGGCCAGGACTCCGATCATTCTCGAACCAACGCGAACCATGGCAGACTCTCGCAGGAAAGGTCCCTGTCTGAAAAACCGGCAGATGTGCCCTGCCTCATCCTAATTCCGCAGTGGCTTGCCGGTCTTGAGCGTATGGGCAATGCGCTCCTGCGTTTTGCGTTCGCCGCAGAGCGAAAGAAAGGCCTCCCGCTCCAGATCGAGCAGATATTGCTCGCTGACCAGCGAGCCGGCTGTGACGCGGCCGCCGGCAAGGATGTATGCCGCCCAACGCGCCACCTTCTGGTCGTGCTCTGAGGCGAACCCGGCTTCGCCCATGAGAAAGACGCCCGTCTCCATGGCTCCCAGGGCCGCGGTGCCGGGAGCGGGAATCTGGGTGCGCGGCTGCGGGGCCGAGTAACCCGCCTCGGCCAGCGCAAGCGCCTGGGCCTTGGCGTCGAGAAGCAGGCGCTCGCGGTTGAGAGTGATGCGATCCGACGGAGCCAGCAGGCCGAGCGATCGGGCCTCCGCGGCGGAGGTGGATACCTTGGCCATGGCGATGGTTTCGAGCGATCGCTTGAGCGCGGCGATCATCGCGGTGGACTGGGCAAAGCGCGAGGGCGGGTCGCGCGGATCGGGCGGGGCAAGTGCAGCGGCCGCATCGACGGCGCGGAGCAGCATCTCCTTGGTGCCGCCTCCGCCGGGAATGAGGCCGACGCCGGACTCGACGAGACCGATATAGGTCTCCGCAAACGGCTGGCGGCGCGCGGCATGCAGGCAGATCTCCGCGCCTCCGCCGAACGTCATTCCAAAAGGAGCGACAACCACGGGACGCGGGCAAAACTTCAGGTTCGCGGTCATCTGCTGGAAGGAGCGAATGGCCATGTCGACATCGTCCCATTCGCCCTCTTGCGCGGCCAGCAGCAACTGCATCAAGTTGGCTCCGACGCTGAAGTTGTCGCGGTCTCCGGAGATGACGAAGCCTGAGAAGTCGCGCACCGCATCGGAGGCGGGGTTGAGGACGGAGGCAACCATCGCGACGACGTCGCCGCCGATGGCATTCTTGAGCGAGTGCAACTCGATGCAGGCGATGCCGTCCCCAAGATCGACGAGCGAAGCACCCGCGTTTCCGCGAACCACGCCGTGCGCGCGGCGAAAATCGGCGGCGCGGGCGTGGCCCGGTTGCCGGGGAATGGGCTCCCATGCGCTGGTGGTGGGGTTGTAGCACTGGGGGCCGTCCGGGGAGTACCAGGAGACCGGTGCGGACTCGGGGCCGGAGTGCAGGAGATCTTCGACGGCGCGGCTGACGGGCAGGTTGAGCGCCTTCATGCGGGCCACGGTCGCCCTGACGCCGGCTGCATCCCACATTTCAAAGGGACCCATCTCCCAGTTGAAGCCGGCGCGCATGGCGCGGTCAATGGAGACGGCGTCATTGGCGGCCTCGCCGATACGGTCCGCGGCATAGTTCCACAGGGAGGCGAGGAAGGGCCAGAGGAAGGCCGCAGCCTTGTCTTTCGCCGGATCGTTGGCGAGCAAAAGGCGGAGGCGCTCTTTGAGCGTACCGGCGTTTTTAGCCATCTCCAGTGCCGGCAACGAGGCCTTTTCCAGGGGGCGGTATTCAAACGTGCCGGGGTTGAGGACGAGCCGCTGCTCCTTGCCGTCTGTGCCGCGGATCTTTTTGTAGAAGCCCTGCCCGGCCTTGTCGCCGAGCCAGCCGCGCTTCACAATCTCTTCTAGAACCGCGGAGAAGCCGCCAGGCTGAACGCCCTGGGGAAAGTTGGCCGCAACGCTGGCGAGGATGTCGATGCCGACCATGTCCGCGAGACGGAAGGTGCCGGTGCGGGGCCAGCCGATGGCCTGGCCGGTGAGGGCGTCCACCTCTTCGATGCTCAAACCCTGCTCAAGCATGAGCGCTGCAGCGGTGAAACTGACCGCCACGCCGACGCGGTTGGCGATGAAGTTGGGCGTGTCGTTGGCGAACACGACCTGCTTTCCGAGCATGCGATCCGCAAAGGCGGCGAAGGAGGCTAGCACCTGCGGATCGGTGTCGGCGGTGGGAATGATTTCGAGCAGTTGCATGTAGCGCGGCGGATTGAAGAAGTGGGTGCCAAAAAATCTCTTCTGGATCCCGGTCCCGCGCTGCGTAAAGCCGGAGGCAATCTTGCCGATGGGCAATCCGGAGGTGTTGGTGGTGAGAATGGCGTGCGCGGCCAGATGAGGAACCACGCGATCGAAGAGCGAGGCTTTTATGGCGAGGTTTTCCGCGACGGCCTCGATTACCCAGTCGCACTGGGCAAGTTTGGGAAGTTCGTCTTCAAAGTTGCCGGGAGTGATGCGAGCGGCCACAGTGGACTCGTAAAAGGCGGCGGGCTTTGACCGGACCAGCGCGTCGAGCGCCGCCAGCGCCAGCTTGTTGCGAGGCTCGCCCTCGCCTTTCGGAAGCATGTCGAGCAGCAGAACGGGAATTCCTGCGTTGGCCAGGTGCGCGGCGATGCGCGAGCCCATGGTTCCCGCGCCCAGAACCGCCGCGCGTCGAACCAGGAAGGGCTGGGCATTGGTTTCAGACGCAGGACTTGGGGCCGTGGCGGTCGCGCTCATGCGGACTCTCCCTGCGTGGGTTCAACCTGGGATGGTTCCCCGCGCGAAGTCGCTCCGAGCATACGGAAGCGCACGAGGGCGGGTCAAGGAAGCCCGGTCGATGCGAGCGGGGACAATGCCAGCCGGTACAGCACATGCCGCCGCAGCGGATGTCCTTCCGGCAGCAGCGGATGATCGAAGTCTTCGCGGGGGTCATGGGTCATGCCAAGCTTTTCCATGACGCGCCGGGAACGCAGGTTCGCCGGGACCGTGAATGACACGATCCGTGGCAGCGCCAGCACATCAAAGGCATAGCGGATCACTGCCTGCGCGCCCTCGGTGGCTAATCCCCTGCCCCAGTGTTCCGCAGCGAGTCGCCAGCCGATCTCGACACATGGCGTGAATGCCGCCTCGAAGCGAGGAACCGCCAGGCCGATGTAACCAACGAACTCCGTGCTTTCGCGCAGTTCGACGGCCCAGTGTCCAAAGCCGCGCTGCTCAAAGTGCGCCTCGGCGCGATCAATCATCTGGTTGCTCTCCTCGGCGGTGAGCAGAGCGGGATAAAACTCCATCACCGCAGGGTCGCTGGTGATGCGTGCAAACGGTTCGCGGTCAGCGTCGCGCCAGCGGCGAAGAATCAGACGATCAGTGCACAGATCAGGCATCCTTGTCATGCTAACTGGCTTGCTCGGTCCGCTTCTGGCCCTCGACTCCGCCCGATCGTAGAACGGATGGCACACGCGTAAATCATGAGCCGATAGGCCTCCCGCGCTTCCAGCCCTCGGAAAGTGAATCCGCAAAGGGAGAAGGTGAGAACCGCCGCCGGTTTGACGCCCCCAGCCGGGCGCAATAGCTTTGAGTGTGCAGGGCGAGTGAGTCCGCGTCCCGCATTGAAGGAGCATGGATGCATACGAAATTTTCTTCCTGGCATTGGAAGGGCGCCGTGGCCCTGCTGGCCGTGGCCATGGCCTGGCAGGCCGCGCCCGCACAGGACCTGAAGAGCTTCGAGCAGAGGATCACCACAAAGGTGCTGCCGAATGGGCTCACGATCCTTGTCTGCGAGCGGCCCGAGGCGCCGGTCTTCAGCTACGTCACGTTTGTTGACGCAGGCGACGTGAACGACCCCTCGGGCGAGAGCGGCCTGGCGCACATGTTCGAGCACCTGGCCTTCAAGGGCACCACGGAGATTGGCACCACCGACTACGCTGCCGAGAAGGTAGCGCTGGCCAAGGTAGAAGCAACCGATAACGCCTACGAGGCCGAGCGCCTGAATCCGCGCGGCAGCGATCCAAAGAAGCTGGCCGAGTTGAAGACGGCCTTTCAGCAGGCGCAGGCGGAGGCCCACAAATTCGTCGTTCCCAATCAATTTACTGAAGTCGCGGAGCGGAACGGCGCCAATGGATTGAACGCCCAGACCGGGCTCGACGAGACGATGTACTTCTGGTCGATGCCGGAAAACCGCCTGGAACTGTGGGCATGGCTGGAGAGTGGCCGCCTGGCGGACGTGGTTCCACGCGAGTTCTACAAAGAGCGCGATGTTGTGGTGGAAGAACGGCGCATGCGCACCGATTCGAACCCCATCGGCCGCCTTATTGAGCAGTTCCTGGCCACCGCATACGTTGCGCATCCTTACGGGCGCAGTGGGATTGGCTGGCCGAGTGAAGTGAGTCAGATCACGGCAACCGAGGCCATGAATTTCCATAAAAAGTACTACGTGGGCTCGAACCTGGTGGTCGCGGTAGTGGGCGATGTGAAGGCCGCCACGGTAATGCCCGTCCTCGAGAAGTACTTCGGCAGGGTGCCCGCCGGCCCCAAGCCGGAAGAGATGACGACCGTGGAGCCGAAGCAGTTTGCCGAAAAAACCGTGACGATCATCGAGCAGACGCAGCCGTTCTATATCGAGGGCTATCACCGGCCGAATTATCGCGACCCCGACGATACCGTATACGACGCCATCAGCGACATCATGTCGAACGGGCGCGTATCGAGACTGTATCGCAGCCTGGTTCGCGACCAGCAGATTGCTGCCGAGGCCGAGGGCTTCAGCCCCTTCCCCGGCGACAAATACCCGGGCCTGTTCGCTTTTTACGCGGTTCCCGTGCCGGGCCATACTCCCGAGCAGATGCGGGACGCAATCCACAAGGAAATTGAGAAGCTGAAGACCTCGGACGTGACCGACGACGAGTTGAAGATGTACAAGACCCGCGCGCGCGCCGACCTTCTCCGCGGGCTGGCCGACAATCAGGGACTAGCCAACGCGCTGGCGGAGTATCAGACCCGCTACGGAGACTGGCGCCAGCTCTTTCTGCAGCTTGATCGAGTAGACAAGGTCACCAAGGCCGACATCCGGCGCGTGGCGAACCAGGTGTTCGTGGCGAGCAATCGCACCACCGCAACAATCGAAACCGCACCTCCGGCCGCACCCGCCGGCAAGACGGAAACGGGTAAAAATGGAGGCGCGCAATGAAGAGCCTGTCAATAAAGACAAAGACAATTTCAGGACTGTTTTTGGCCGGCACACTCTGTGCAGCCTTGTTCGCTCCGCTCGCTGCACCTGCCCAGGAAAGCAAGCCGTGGGAGAAGATTCCCGTGCCGCCGCTGCATCCTTTCAAGCCGCAGCAGCCCAAGCGCATTCAGCTCAGCAACGGCATCGTGATCTTTCTGCAGGAAGACCATGAACTGCCGTTCGTATCGGGATCGGTGCTCATTCCCGGCGGAGCGCGCGATGAAGACGCGGGCAAGACCGGACTGGTGGACCTTTACGGCCAGACATGGCGCACCAGCGGCACCGCGAAGATGAGCGGCGACGCGATGGACGACCTGCTCGAAGCCAAGGCCGCGCACATTGAAACCGACGGAGGCGTCGACTCCACTTCCCTCTCCTGGGACTCGCTGAAAGGCGACGCGGACCAGGTCTTTGCACTGGCGCTGGACCTGCTGCTCCATCCGAAATTCGACGCCGGGAAGCTCCAACTGGCACAGGAACAGGCCGCCACCGGGATCGTCCGGCGCAACGACGATGAATCGCAGATTGCCAGCCGCGAGGCCGCCAAGCTCGTCTACGGCCCCAACAGCCCCTATACCCGGCAGCCGGAACTGGCGACCATTGGCGCCATCACCATCGCCGACTTGCAGGCATGGCACGAGCGCACCATCGTCGGAAAGCTGATCGTGGGCATCAGCGGCGACTTCGATTCCACGGCCATGGAAGCCAAACTGCGCGCTGCGTTTGAAGGGCTGCCGCCGGTGAAGCCAGCGGCGACCCGCCACGACGAATTTCGGCCTGTCACGCAGAGCGTCAACTTTATTGACAAGCAGGACGTAAACCAGTCGAACGTGCAGATTGTGGGCCTGGGCACGGATCGTCACAATCCCGACGTTCCCACCCTCGCGGTGATGAATGACATACTGGGCGGCGGTTTTGCAAGCCGGCTCTTCCAGAAGGTCCGCACCGAGCTGGGCCTGGCTTATGCCGTGGGTGGCGGATATGGGTTTGCCTATGACCATCCGGCCACGTTCCGCGTGGCGGTGATCACCAAGAGCGCCTCGACTGTCGAAGCCACCAAAGCCGCGCTGGCGGAGATCTCCGGGCTAACCACCACTCCGTTTACCGAGGTGGAGTTGAAGCGAGCCAAGGACAACATTCTCAACTCGTTCCTCTTCCGCTATGACACCAAGGACAAGGTGCTTGCGGAGCGCGAGCGCCTCGAATTCTACGGCTATCCGGCTGACTACCTTGAGACCTATGAAGCCGCGGTCAGAAAGGTGACGGTTGAAGATCTCAACACTGCCGCAAAGAAGTATATTCATCCCGATCAGTTGGCTATCCTCGTGGTCGGAAACGGGCCGGAGATCAAGCCTGGACTGGATGAATTGAAACTGGGACAGGTGCACAGCGTGGATATCACGATCCCGCAGCCGGGTGGACAGCCGGGCAAACCGGGGCCGGCGGAGAAGGAACAGTGAACGCGCAGTCAACCCAAGCGGCGGATTTGAAGCTGGCAATCGTGATCATGGCGGCGGGCAAGGGCACCCGGCTCAAGTCCCGCCGCCCCAAGGTCCTGCACCAGATTGGCGGAAAACCGCTGCTTGAGCATGTCATCGCTGCTGCCCGAAGGGTTGTGGAACCGGGCGACATTTTCGCCGTTGTGGGCCATCACGCGGACACGGTGCGGGCTGCCATGGCCCATACCGGCGTCCAGTTTGTGGAACAGACCGAGCAGCGCGGCACCGGACACGCCATTCAGTGCGCCCGCGAGCCCATCTCCGCGTATGAAAATATCCTGGTGCTTTCCGGGGATGTGCCGCTCATCCGTCCTGAAACCTTGCAACAGGTCTGGCAGTTCCACCGGGCGCAGGAAGCGGCGATGACGATTCTGACCGCCGCGCCAACCGACCCGACAGGTTACGGCCGAGTGGTGCGCAAGTCTTCCGGATCACCGGAGGTGGCGGGGATTGTCGAGCAGAAAGCGCTCTCCCCTGAGCAGCAGGGCATGCGTGAGATCAATTCAGGTATTTATGCCTTCAAAACGGCCCCGCTACTCGCCCATCTCGATAAGCTCACGGCGAACAATGCGCACGGCGAACTGTATCTGACCGACATGGCGGCCCTGCTGGGCGCGGCCGGTGAGCGCGTGGTTGCCATTGAGGCTGCGGATGCGGCAGAAGTGCTCGGAGCCAACACGATTGCCGAGTTGGTGGCCCTCGACGCCACCCTGCGCGCCGCCACCGCCAGCCGGCTGATGGCTGCCGGAGTCACCATCTTCCGGCCCGACACCTGCGTCATCGACGCCGCGGTGGAGATCGCTCCCGACACCGTCATCGAGCCTTTTGTGCAGTTGCTGGGCCGCACAAAGATTGGTACGGATTGCCACATCCGCTCCTACTCCGTGATTGAGAACTGCACCCTGGGCAATCGGGTCTTGCTCCGTCAAAGCTGTATTCTTGCCGACAGTACGGTGGCCGATGGCGCCAAAATCGGCCCTTTTGCCCACCTGCGCCCGGGCAGCGAGATCGGCGAAGACGCCCACGTGGGCAATTTCGTCGAAACCAAAAAGGCCAAACTCGGCAAAGGTGCCAAGGCGAACCACCTCAGCTACCTGGGGGACGCCGAGGTGGGTGAAGGAACGAACATCGGAGCCGGAGTCATTACCTGCAACTACGACGGCGTACATAAACACAAGACCAGCATCGGCAAAGGAGTGTTTGTGGGCAGCGACTCCACCCTGGTGGCGCCCATTTCCGTGGAAGACGGCGCCTACATCGGGGCCGGATCGTGCATTACCCGGGATATACCCTCGGGCGCCTTAGCGGTGGGCCGGGCGCGGCAAATAAACAAGGAAGGCTGGGCCACAGCCCGGCGGGAGCGCCAAAAACCACCGGAATAGGAGAAGACACTCATCGACAGTTTGTTGAAACAAAACGGCTTGCCTGCTGTTTATCGATTGGGTACCTGCCATCGTAAAAAATAAATTCACCGATCAGGTATCCAACCCGAGATATGATCATCTCATTGAAGACGCAACCATAGATAAGCTAATGGCTTCAACTGAGTTGCAGGCTTCTGCGGCCGCAGAGCACGCAGGGCAAAATGTAGAAAGCCATCTTAACTTTGCTTTAAATCTGCTTAATTTCCCCGGATTCCAATGAAATTCCTCCGCTCTCAGCCAATTGAAGCTGGAGGACTACCCTTGTGAAGGTTTGCGCCGATAAGGCTGCAAGGGGGATCTTTATGCGGTGTGCCCGTTTCGTGGGATTGGAATGCCGGTGATTTTTCGCGAGACTTAGTAGCCGGGCATCGGGGATAGGTGCCTTTCGGTCGCTTGAATCGATCCCAGCAACTCATAAGCTGGGGCTGGAGAGATTGGCTTGAATTTAGGGCTCGCACGACCAGGTCTTCGGAATGTCGCGATCCATGAGGCCTCGGACACAGAGGGGCGCGCGATCGTAAGGACGAAGAGGCTCGGGAGAATCCTTGTCGTTGACGATGAGGGCCACGTTCGGTCGATGATCGGCGCCATTCTGGAGCGCCATGGTTACGACGTGCAGTTGGCCTCGAGCGGCCGTGACGCCATAGAGATCCTCGAGCACAATTCTTTTGACCTGGTGCTGACCGACATCGTGATGCAGGACGGAAGTGGAATCACACTTTTGGAGCGCATCCGCAATCTGCAACCGCAGCTCCCGGTCGTCATGGTCACGGCAATTCACGATATCAGCGTGGCAATTGATTCGATGCGCCGTGGAGCCTATGACTATCTGCTGAAGCCCTTTGAAAGGGAACATCTGCTTGCCACGGTTCTGCGCGCGCTTGAGCACCGCCAGGCGATGCAGGAGAGCTACAAATACCAGCAAAACCTGGAACACGTCGTTCAGGCCAGGACAGAAATGCTTCGCCAGGCCATGGAAGAGCTCGAGCAATCCTACGACATCACGTTGGAAGCGCTTGGGGATGCGCTTGACCTGAAAGACTCCGAGACGGAGGGCCACTCCAAGCGGGTTACGGCCTATACCATTGCGCTGGCCCGCGCCATGGGTATCTCGCCGGCCGCGATCAAAGTGATCGCGCGCGGTGCATTCCTGCACGATATCGGAAAGATGGCGATTCCAGACGGCATTCTGCGAAAACCCTGCGAGTTGAATCCTGAAGAGCAGCAAATCATGCGTGAGCATTGCACCCTGGGCTACAACATCCTGCGCAAGATTCCCTTCCTCAACGAGGCGGCTGAAATCGTCTTCAGTCATCAGGAGCATTTCGATGGCAGCGGCTATCCTCGCGGCATTCGGGGAGGCGAAATCCCCATCGGCTCGCGCATTTTTGCAGTTGCCGACACCCTCGATGCCATCACCAGCGACCGCCCATACCGCAATGCCCGCAGTTTCGATGCCGCCCGGCAAGAGGTCCTGCGCTGCTCCGGCACCCAATTCGATCCCGCGGTTGTAGAAGTCTTCCTCAAGATTCCGAATGAGCTTTGGAACGAACTGCGGTCTGAAATCACCGGCCAGCACAAGCGCTTTTCAACCTTCGATATGGCTCCGGCTCCGCAACTGGGTTCTCGCTAACGCATATTTGGAAATGGTGCCCACCGGAAACCTCACCGTTGATAGCCACGACCATCAGGGAATAGCGGCTTCAAATGATGCCTGAAAGACCATAGTATTTCCGAAAAAATGCCGTAGCCGCGAGGCGTCGCCCGCCCCCTTCCCAACACCAATTGCAGTGATCCTCGACAGCCATGCGCTCGGGAAGCGGGCCAGTTCCGGCCGGCTTTCCCCCATTTCCTGACCGGTTTGGATAGGGCGTGCACTCGCCCCGTGTCTGCCTCTCCCCGTCCAAGCCACGCGCGCCCGAATCCTGCTCACTCACCAAGCCGGCTCCCGTGGTCTAGACTACCGGGTAGATTCAAAAAGGATGACGGCATGCGTTCTTCGAAGGCGCTCTTGAATTTTGCGGCAGGTTTCCCGTTATTGCTGGCTCTATTTTCCGGCCCAGTGCCTGCGGCGGACGCTCAGAAAGCAGCCGAGTCCCAGCATGCCCCCGCCGCGAAAGGCAAAGACGCCTTTAGCCGGCAAAAGGATGCGATCGGCGCAAGGTGGTCTGTCGCGGACGGCAAGGTAAAGAGCCTGGTTGTCATCGACCATCTGCACGGAACAGAGCTTCAAATTGCCCAGCCCTTTTCCGTCCTCTTTAGGGATGGAGCAATCTACGGCGCCCCCGATCTGCGGCTCACTGACCAGATCGCAAGGCACGAACTGGCACCGCGGCCGGACGCGTCGCGCCTGGCAGACAGGCTGCATGGCGAGCAGTTCGACTTTCCGCTCGAAAGCAGCGACCACCGTTTGCACCTGACGTGGTCGCTCGTTCACCTCGACGGCTCCGCATACTTCCGGCAGCTGCTCACCATCCACGCAGCCGACAAGGACCTGCCCATCAGCCGCATTGAACTCATCGATCTGACGCTCCCGGGAGCGAAGGTGAGTGGATCGGTGCAGGGCTCGCCCATCGTGGCCGGAAATCTGTTCATGGGGTTCGAATACCCCTTATCGAGCAGCAGAGTCACGCGGAATCGGGCGACAGCATGGATGGATCGCGATCTTCCTCTGCATTCAGGGCAGTCGATCACCTATTCCTCTGTCATTGGAGTTGCGCGCGACGGACAGATGCGCCGCGACTTCCTGGCCTACATCGAACAGGAGCGGGCGCACCCTTACAGGACATTTTTGCACTACAACTCATGGTACGACTTGGGGTATTTCACGTCTTACGATCAGACCTCCGCATTTGACCGCGTCAACACATTCGGTCGCGAGTTGACGCAGAAGCGAGGCGTGAAGTTGGACTCCTTCCTTTTTGACGACGGATGGGACGATCACAAGTCCCTTTGGAAGTTCAACAGTGGATTTCCTGACGGCTTCGCTCCGGTGAAGGATGCCGCAGAAAAATACGGCGCCGATCCCGGCGTCTGGATGTCGCCCTGGGGCGGCTATTCCAAGCCGAAGCAGGAACGGATCGAGTTTGGAAGAGCCGCTGGATACGAGATCGTCAAAAACGGCTATGCCCTTTCCGGTCCGAAGTACTATGCCGCCTTCCGCGATGTCTGCATGGAGATGATCCACAGATACGGCGTCAACCAGTTCAAGTTCGACGGCACCGGCAATGTGGACTCGGTGTTCCCCGGCAGCCGATTTGACAGCGACTTTGCTGCCGCCATTCACCTGATCGGCGAGCTGCGCGAGGCCAAACCCGACATCTTTATCAATCTAACCACGGGCACATGGCCATCCCCGTTCTGGCTTATGCATGCGGATTCGATCTGGCGCGGCGGCGACGATGATTCCACTGCCGGGGTCGGAACCTATCGTGAGCGCTGGATCACCTATCGCGATGCCGAAACGTATCAGCGCATCGTTCAGAACGGACCCATGTTCCCGCTCAACTCCCTGATGCTGCACGGCATGATTTACGCCAGGGACCACAAGGATCTCGACAAGGATCCGGGCAACGACTTTCGCAATGAGATTCGATCGTACTTCGGCACGGGCACGCAGCTTCAGGAGATGTACATCACGCCGGCCCTGCTGACAGCGAATAACTGGGACGATCTTGCCGAGGCTGCGAAATGGTCGCGCGCAAATGCCGATGTGCTGAAGGATACGCACTGGATCGGAGGTGACCCCGCATGGCTTGAGGTATACGGTTGGGCATCCTGGACGCCGCGCAAAGGCATCCTTGTGCTGCGCAATCCCAGCGACCGCGAGCAGTCGATCCGAATCAAGCTCCAGGACGCTTTTGAACTGCCGCCGAACGCCGCACAGGAATACTCCGCAAAGAGCCCATGGAAGGACGACGACGCCGGCGCCCCCATCGAGCTTCTTGCACAACAAACCCATGAATTCCATCTCGCTCCATTTGAGGTTCTCACTCTGGACATAACGACCAAATGACGCTGCGCTTTACCGAACTACGAAAGGATGAAAGCAATGGTTAACCCGACACTTCTCGTTCTTGCCGCCGGCATGGGAAGCCGTTATGGAGGCCTGAAACAGATCGATCCGGTTGGATCGGAAGGCCAGACCCTGATGGACTATTCGATCTTCGACGCCCTGCGGTCCGGGTTTCGCAAGGTCGTGTTCGTAATCCGTACAGACATTGAGCATCCGTTCAAGAAGATGATTGGTTCGCGTTTCGAAAAGCGTGTTGAGGTCGATTACGTCTATCAGGAACTCGGCAAGCTCTTGCCGGGAATTCCCGTACCGGCCGGACGCACGAAGCCTTGGGGCACAACCCATGCCATTCTAATGGCCTCTCACGTTATTCACGAGCCCTTTGCGGTGATCAATGCCGACGATTTCTACGGAGCCGATAGCTTCTGCACGCTGGCACGCCATTTGAAATCTCCCACGGAAGACTACGCAATGGTGGGATACATACTGCGTAACACGCTTTCCGACTTCGGCGGGGTGGCGCGCGGGGTGTGCCACGTCGACGAGCACCACTACCTCCAGGACATTACGGAACTGAAGAACATCGAACGCGAAAACGGGCATGCCAGGAACACAGACGCCACAGGTGAAGTGACGCGGCTCACCGGAGACGAGATCGTTTCAATGAATATGTGGGGTTTCACTCCACGGGTCTTCGATCAACTGTACCTGCACTTTCGCAAGTTTATTCAGGAGAATGGCGCGGACTTGAAGGCGGAATGCTACATCCCGAACACCGTGAGCGAATTGCTTCAGGCCGGAGAGGCGCGCGTGAAAGTCCTGCAGGGCGGCGATTCATGGTTTGGCGTCACATATAGCGAGGACCGCTCCCATGCTGTGGAAAGCATTCGCCGGCTAACCGAAGCAGGGTATTATCCGAAAAGACTCTGGTGTTAATCGACGAGAACGGGATCCGGGCGATCGTCCACGAATTCGAAATCCGCGGTGAATTTGTTGGCGCATCGCCCTGGGGCAGCGGCCACATCAACGACTCGTACCGCGCTGTCTTCCGCCAGGGAGATGCACAGACGCGCTTCATTTTGCAGCGCATCAACACCGGCATCTTCAGGCACCCCGTCACCATGATGGAGAACATCCAGCGCGTCACCTCCCATCTTGCCGCGAAGGTCGCGGGGGAATCGGACCGTGATCGCCGTGTGCTCACACTCATTCCGGCGCGGAGTGGACGCGCCTGGCACGTGGATGCGGAAGGAGGTTACTGGCGCACCTATCGCTTCATTGAGAAAACGCGAACCTACGATGCCGTCGAGTCCGCGGAACAGGCATTCCAGGCAGCGAAGGCGTTTGGAAGATTTCAGCAACTGCTTGTCGATCTTCCCCCACCGCGGCTGCACGATACCATTCCGGATTTTCACAACACGCCGAAGCGATTAGAAGCATGGAAACAGTCTCTCGCCGCGGATGTGTCCGGTCGCACCGCTCTGGCAAGGCAGGAGATCGATTTTGTGCTCTCCCGCCAATCCATTGCCCGCGTACTGATAGACGCCGGCCTGCCCGAACGCGTCACCCATAACGATACGAAGCTCAATAACGTCCTCCTCGATGAAGACTCGGGGGAGGGCATCTGCGTCATCGATCTTGATACCGTCATGCCGGGACTGGCGCTCTACGACTTTGGTGACATGGTGCGGACGGCCACCAGTCCGGCGGAGGAAGACGAACGCGACTTGTCGAAAGTGGGCCTGCAGTTCCCCATGTTCGAGGCTCTGGTGCGGGGTTATCTCAGTTCGGCCGGCGGATTTCTGACGAAGATGGAGAAGGAACACCTTGTCACTTCCGGCAAACTGATTGCGTTCGAACAGGGAATCCGGTTTCTCACCGATTATCTTGCGGGCGATGTGTATTACAAGGTGCATCGCGAAGGCCATAACCTTGACCGCTGCCGGACGCAGTTCAAGCTTGTAGAATCCATTGAGCAGCAGGAAGAGCAGATGGAACGCCTGGTGCGGTCCCTGGGGTAAACACGAAGTTTCCGCGCATTTCAGCCGGTGCGCTTAGTACCCAGCAGGCGCGGTCGTAACGGCAACACGCGTGATGGGCTCCAGGCCGAGGCGCTTGCGACACTCCTCCAGCATCGATTCCGTACGAGTCGCTCCCACGCGGCTTACGCCGATGGCACGAACGGCCAGAAGCGCGTCGAGATCGCGAATTCCACCCGCTGCCTTGACTTGAACGTGCGGAGGAGAATGCTTGCGCATCAGTTCGAGGTCGGCAAGCGTTGCGCCGCTGGGTGCATATCCTGTCGAAGTCTTCACCCAATCGGCGCCGATCTCTGCGCAGATCTCGCATAGGCGAATTTTGGAAGCATCATCGAGATAAGCGTTCTCGAAGATAACTTTCATCTTTGCCCCACCGGCATGGATCGAGCCACTGATCTCGGAAAGTTCGTCGCGAACGTACTGCCAATCGCCGCTGCGCGCCTTGCTGATGTTGATGACCGCATCGAGTTCCTGACCGCCGTCGATGAGCGCCTGCCGGGCCTCAGCGAGCTTGATCACCGTGGTGTGGCCACCATGAGGAAAGCCGATAGTAGTGCTCGCATGGACAGAGGTGCCGGCAAGCAACCCGGCGCATCGCGCAAGGTAGTAGGGCAGGATGCAAACGCTGGCTACGTCATATCGAATCGCCAGCGCGCATCCGTCTTCCAAATCATGAGTAGTCAGGGAAGGGTTGAGCAGCGAGTGGTCAATCATCTTGGCGATGGCCTGGTAATCAAAGGCGTCGGGCACTGCTTCTTCTCCGATCTTCGACGATCAATCTTCGTCGCCGCTCTGCGGCATGTTCTCCGGCTTTTGCTGGAGGTCGATGGCGGGCAGATTTGCGGACTTGAGTTTGATATTCAAGCTCGCGATGGAGTCCTTCATCCGTCGCCACCTCGCCAGCGCTCCGCTCATCTCCTCACCAGCGTGTTCACCGGCCTTTTGTTGCGCGGCAGTGGGCGCTGCATCGGCGTTGCCCACCTGCATATAGAGTCCGGCCAGTTCCCCTGAGACTTCGTCGAGACCCGGCTCCGTTTCCTTTGCGGATTCTTCTTTGCCGTCGAGCAGGGCGGAAAGGTCTTTGTCCTGCTTCTCGAGAGTTTCCTTCAGGTCGGTCGATGCAGATTTTGAAAGCTTCTCGATCTGCTCCCGGGCTGAATGCGCCTCCATCGCGGCCTCTGCGCTACTCGACACCATTGCCGACAGTTTTGACTCCATCTGGAAGAGGCTATCGAGTTCAGCGGAAGATGCTTTGACGCGAGGGTCCATCTTGATGGTCAGCGGAGCGGTAAGCGCTTTTCCGTTCGCGGTAAGCCGCACAGTGTAGGTGCCGGGGAGAGCGAGCGCGCCCTGAGGGGTCCGAGGCGTGTCGTGCGGCACTGCGGAGATGGGGTATTCATAGCTCGTGGCTGTCGGCGTGGTGTAGCGCAGGTCCCACACCCAGCGATGCATTCCCGCAGTGGCAGGCAGCGTTCGCGGCATGCGCAGCCAATACAGAGGAATGAGTTGCTTGTTCAGCTCTTCCTGCGTGGACTCCGGCGCATCCGTGCTTGCGTAGCGGCGCACCACATTGTTATTGGCATCGAGGATTTCAAGTGTTACGGCGCCCTCTGCATTCGCGGGGAGCGAGTAGTCGATCACCGCGCCATCAGGCGGGTTTTGCCCGGCAGGTTCGTCGGGCGGCAGCGGAGTATCTGTGTAGGTGCTGCGTCGAACGCGGTAAGCCTCTCCGGGCTTGAAGAGTACCGGCGCTGCTTGGGCATTGACTCCATCAAGCTGGCGCAGCGCAGAGATGTCATCGAGGATCCAGAACGAACGGCCATGGGTAGCAACGATCAGGTCGTTGTCGTGGATCCAGAGGTCGCGCATGGAGGTGTGCGGCAGGTTGTACTGCAATGGCTGCCAGTGATCGCCGTCGTCGTTTGACATCCACACGGCGGTCTCGGTGCCTGCGAACAGCAGGCCTTTTCGCACTGGATCTTCTCGCACGGTGTTCACCGGTGAGTCATCGGGTAAGCCTGCCGTGATGGACTGCCACGTGGCTCCCCCGTCGTGCGTGCGATAGATGTAGGGATGCAAATCGTCGATGCGAAAACGGCTCACCGACACATACGCCGTTGCATCGTCGAAGTGCGAAGCGCTGATCTGCGTGACCTTGCTCCACGGGATTAGACCAGGCGGCGTAATGTTCTTCCAGTTCTTGCCGTGGTCCTGCGTCAGCCAAAGCAAGCCATCGTCGGTTCCCGCCCATAGTGTGCCGGCATCCTTGAATGAGGACGCCACCGAGTAGATCGCGCCGCGCCGCCGGGCAACATCTTTCGCAGGAAGAGGCGCAAGGGACGCGGGCTGGCCCGCATGTTCGCGTGAAAGATCGGGGCTGATCCTGCTCCACGTTCTGCCGTAATCCCTGGTCTCAAACAACACGTTGCTCGCGTAAAACAGCAGGTGCGGGTCAACGGGAGAAAACAGGATCGGCTCTGTGCGGTCGGCGCGAAAGTTGGGATCGTGCGCCGGCAATGGCGTTACGTTCTGCACCTGCCCGGTGATGCTGTCGAACCGGGAAACCTCCGTGCGTCCGGCGCCGTAAATGATGTCAGGATGCAGCGGGTCGGGTGCGGCATAGCCGTATTCGATAATGCCCGCGGGATGCCACTCGCGGAACGTGACTTCGCCATCGTTGCCGCGGCTTGAGATGCATACGGAGCCGCTCTCCTGCTGGCCGGCGCATATCTTGTAGGGGAACGTATTGGTCACAGCGACGTGGTAAAGCTGCGCTGTGGGCTGGTTGTACCACGAACTCCAGCTCTCGCCTCGATTCACGCTGACCAGCGCGCCCTGATCGCTGACCAGCAGGATGATGTTGGGGTTCTCGGGATTGATCCACAGGTTCTGATAGTCGTCTCCGCCGGGCGCACCGCGAAAGCTGACCCAGGTTTTGCCGCCATCCGTAGAGCGCATGGTCACGATGCTGGCGCTATAGACGACATCGGGATTTTTAGGATCGACAGCGGGGATGGGTAGATCGCCGCCGCCGATCTTCATCGCCGGGCGTGGATCGTCGGTTGCCTTCGTCCAGCTTTCGCCTGCGTCATCTGAGCGATAAACGCCGAGCCCTGTGCCGGAGGCATAGCCGCCCTCATGCGTGGTGGAGAGTGTGGCATAGAGGCGATCCGGATTGCTGGCTGCAATGGCCAACTGAATCTGTACAACGTCGTCCGGCAGTCCCTTCTTGAGTTGCTTCCACGTTTCACCCCCATCGGTGGACTTGAACAGGCCCCCATGCGTGCCATCGTACTGGTTGCCGTCTTCCCAGGGGCCCAGGCGCGATTCCCATAGCGCCGCGTAGACCACGTCTGGGTGCGCTGTATCGATCACCACCTCGGAGCCGCCCGGGTTAGCGTCCTTGTAAAGCAGCTTTTTCCAGCTTTGGCCGCCGTCGGTGGTGCGGAAGATGCCGCGCTCCTCGTTGGGTCCGTAAGGATGGCCGAGCACCGCGGCAAACAGGCGGTTGGCGTCATGCGGATCGACAGCCAGGGCTGGAATCTGCTGGCCGTCGCGAAGGCCCAGATGTTGCCAGGTCTTTCCGGCGTTGCTCGACCGGTAAATGCCGTTGCCCACCGACAGATCGGGCCGATGTAGCCCTTCGCCGCTGGAAACGTAAAGGACGTTGCTGTCAGATGGAGCTACGGCGATGGCGCCAATCGACTGGGATGACTCGCCGTCGAAGATGGGATTCCAGGTGCGGCCATAGTCGTTGCTTTTCCAGACGCCGCCATCTACCTGTCCCACATAAAATACATTCGGCTGGCCGGGAACGCCTGTGGCAGCACGCGTTCGGCCACCGCGGAAGGGGCCTACCAATCTCCAATGAAGGTCGGGATTCCATTGCGCATGTGGAGTTTCGCTGAATGCTGGTGCTTGCGCATGTGCAGCGGGCGTGAACGAAAGGCAGAGGAGAAGGCTGGCAGTAAGGCTGTATGCGGAACAATCACGAAAGAGGCGGAAGTTCATCTTTTGCGGACTCCTGGCGACACGCACGGGCGTATCGACATAGTAATGCGTGCATCCAGTCTCATGCTAAGAGCCTCCTTGCTTTGCCCGGAATGGGAGTGGGGCGCGCGATCAATGGAAATTGTGTGAACGGATCTCGATATCGGTGATGTCGAGCGGCGTAATGAGCTGGCCCTTGATGTGAATCACCCCATCCTGGTGCTGGAGAGGGCCTTCGACACTCACGAAACGGCTGCGCGTGACCACTACGCGATTGCGCTCAAACATGTCCGGAGTGAGGATGACATTGGCGATGCCGGTTTCATCTTCAAGCGACAGGAATACGAAGCCTTTGGCGGTACCCGGACGCTGGCGCGCGATGATACAGCCAGCCACGCGGACGAACTGATTGTTCGCGTGGCGCGTGAGGTCGTCGGCCGATACAATCCCCGCCTGACGAAACTCCGCGCGGCGATAGGCGATGGGGTGCGGACCCGTGGTGAGGCCGGTGCCTGCAAAATCGGCAGAGAGGCGCTCGTGGGTCGTCATCCTTTTGAGCGGCATGGGGAGTTCAGCGCTGTTGCGCGCGGTTGAGGCGCTGCGAAACAAGGGCCCGACGGGCCGACCGGCCTGTTCAACCTGCCATAAAGCGTCGCGGCGATGTTCGACTTCCCCCAGCGAATTCAACGCGCCGATACGCGCCAACTCGACCAGTTCCTTGCGGCTGAATGCGGGGACACGCTGCACCATGTCATCGACCGAAAGGAAGCAGCCGCCCCGGACGCGTGCATCGACCAGCGCTTCCGCCGACGATTTCCGCAGGCCCTTGGCATAATTCAAGCCAATGCGGAGCGAGAGCGAGCCGCCGGATTCCGGCTCCAATGTGCAGAGAATCTCTGAACGCAACACATCCATGGGGCGCACGCGAAGGCCGTGGCGCTGCGCATCCTTAATGAGCACGGCGGGCGAATAGAAACCCATCGGCTGATTGTTGAGCAGGCCGCAGGTGAAGGCTGCAAGATAATGCACCTTGAGATACGCCGATGCGTAGGCGATGAGTGCGAAGCTGGCTGCATGCGACTCCGGAAAACCGTACATGGCGAAGGACGAGATACCCTGAACGATGTTGTCCTGCGCCTCCGCGCCGATGCCATTGCGCGTCATGCCCTCGCGAAGGCGGCCTTCAAGGTCTTTCATCCGCTGCATGGAGCGGCGCATTCCCACCGCACGGCGCAGTTCTTCAGCCTCGGCGCCGGTGAAGCTCGCCACAACCATGGCCATGCGCAGCAACTGCTCCTGAAAGAGCGGCACGCCGAGCGTGCGCTTGAGCACTGGTTCCAGCGATGGATGAGGATAGCTCACCGCTTCTTTGCCCTGGCGACGGCGCATGTATGGATGCATCATTTTGCCAACGATGGGGCCGGGGCGGATGATCGCCACCTGCACCACAAGATCGTAGAAGCGCGTGGGAGCATTGTGCGGGATGGAGGCCATTTGTGCGCGGCTCTCCACCTGGAACATGCCTACAGTATCGGCCTTGCGCAGCGTGGCATAGACCTCCTCATCCTCAGGCAGCGCGGCCAGATCGACGTGCTTTCCATAGTGGCGCGGGATGAGTTCGATGGAGTCTTTGAGCACCGCCATCATGCCCAGGCCGAGCAGATCGACCTTGATGAGGCCGAGGTCGGCGCAATCCTCTTTATCCCACTGCACAACCGTGCGGCCGGGCATGGATGCGCGCTCAATGGGCACCACCCGATTGAGCATACCAGCGCAGATGACCATGCCGCCGGCGTGCTGGCCGAGATGGCGCGGAAGGTCCTGCATGCGCATACACAGATCAAGATAGTGCGCGATGCGCGGATGACGGATGTCATAACCGGCCTGCGCGAAGTGGTTCGCCATGGTGTCGTTGTCCCCGCGCCACTCCCAGTGGCCTACCAGGCTCGAGAGCCGCGCGATCTGCTCCTCTTCGAAGCCCAGGGCCTTGCCGACTTCGCGTGCGGCAGAGCGGCTGCGATAGCTGATGACATTGGCGGTCATGGCCGCGCCCAGCGCTCCATAGCGCTCATAGATGTACTGGATGACCTGTTCGCGCTGATCGCCCGAGGGAAGATCGAGATCGATGTCGGGCCATTCTCCGCGATTCTCGTTCAGAAATCGCTCGAAGAGAAGTTCCATGCCGACAGGATCGACGGCTGTGATTTCGAGCGCGTAACAAACCACGGAGTTGGCCGCTGAGCCGCGCCCCTGCACGAGAAAACCGTTTCGCTGGCAATAGCGGATGACATCCCACACGATCAGAAAGTATCCTTCAAAACCAAGCCTGGTAATGAGTTCGAGTTCATGCCTCGCCTGGGCGCGCGCCTTGCTCAGAAGACTTCTTTTTGCCGGTGAGCCATACCGCTTGCAAATGCCTTCTTCCACGCGCTTCGCTAGAAAACTACCCATGGTATCGTCGTTGGGCAGCGGGTAGTGAGGAAACTCATAGCCCAGGTTGTTCAACGCGAATGCAAGTCGTTCACTCACGATGCGTGTATTGGCGATAGCCTCCGGAATGTCGCGGAAGAGTGCCGCCATCTCCCCGGACGGACGCACAAAGCGGGCACAGTTGGCGGTGAGCAGCCTGCCCGCTTGATCGAGAGTCGTGCGATGACGGATGGCGGTGAACACATCGAGCATTTCTCGATCGTGAGGGGTTGCGTAACGTACGCCGTTCGCTGCAACCACGGGCAAATGGAGCGAGGATGCAAGGCTCAGCAGCGATTGGTTGCGGCACTCTTCGTCGCGTAGCTGATGGCGTTGCAACTCGACATAGAGGTTGCCGTGACCGTAGATGCCGGCCAGTCGAGCAAGACGCTTCCGCGCTTCATCTTGTCCGTCATGAGCAAGCGATGAAGCAAGTGGCCCCTCATCGCCACCCGTCAGGCAGATCAGACCGGAGGAAAATTCCGCGAGATCGTCCAGCGTTGCGGCGCCCTCCGCCTTGGTCGCTTCGCGCATTTTGAAGCGTGTGATGAGCTGGCAGAGATTCTGGTAGCCGGTCTGCGATGCGCAGAGCAGCACGATGCGCGGGGGCTCTGCGGGGCATTGATGCGGCAGCCATGAGGGCGGCATCAGCCTGCTGCCGAAAGATGAGACCGCGATTTCCGCGCCGATGTGCGCCTTCACTCCGCACTTTTTCGCCGCAGTGTGAAAGCGCGCCACGCCATACAAGCCATTGCGATCGGCCAGGGCCATGGCCGGCATGTCGAGTTCTGCAGCGCGCTCCACCATGTCCTCCGGCTGCGATGCCCCGGCGAGGAAGCTGAAGGCGCTGGCCGCGTGGAGTTCGACATATTCCGAGGCTTCAGTCAAAGTACGCCTCCAGCCGCCATTCGTTTCTTGACGGATCGCACACCAGCAGGCACAGCACAGACGAGCCATCGCTTCGGGCCGCCAGCACATCCCACTCCTCCACGTCCCACTCGCCCGCCGACCACCAGCAGCCGCTCGTTCTCCACGGGCCATAGGCGGCCGTGACCACAAAGCCGTGCACACCATCGCGAAATGCGGCAGGCCTCGCTGCACGCATCTCAACGCGAACCGGTGCAGGCGGCCTCACGCGTCGCAAGGCCATGCGCGGCGTCATGTGCAGACATTCAAGCCCGCCCGCAGCACCCTTTCCGTCCAGGGCAAAGCCTTTCATGCAAAAGCTGCCGGACCGATGTGTATCGTCGAGCAGCGGTGTGCCGACGCGGTCTTCGCCCACCATGGCTTTGAGCCGCGCCAGGGTCACATCGAGCCGCGATGGCTCCGGAGTCTGCGGCGCAAATAGCCCAAGCTGTACCGTGCTCGATTGCCCTGCCTCCGCCGCAATCTCCAGTGAAACAACAGCAGCCGGTGGCGGATGAGAAGCAATCTCCAGTTGCAGCAGCTTGAGGAGAAACTTGCGATCGACGGAGGGCACCGCCGGCCGCAGCACGCAGCGGTGCACGCGGCCTCCTTCCAGGTTCATACGCGCGGTGAGCAAGGCCAGCGACAGGGCTCGGTCCGCCGCCCGCGCAACCAGGCAATCGATCATGCGCGCGCCGATAAAGAGCAGCGAGTCCATCTGCTCCACAGGCGTTTCAAAATCGCAAAACTCCTTGAGAAAAAATTCAGGCTCGATGGGCTGGAACATGTGCGCCCCCACACCCCGCGCACGTTCGCGCCACTGCTGCGCATGGGGACCAAGCCGCGCGATCAGTTCCACCTCAGGCAGCGCGGCCAGTTGGCCCAGCGTGCGAATGCCCCAGGTGGCGAAGGTCTCCAATTGTTCCTCCTCCAGATCCAGCAATGTAATTGGCAGCTTGGCGAGTGCGCCATCTTCATCGCCCTCGGCTAGCACGCAAATTCCGCGTGCGGCAAATGCCTTCATCCGCGCCGCATGATAGTTGCCACTCACCGCTATCGAAGCGCGAAATCCCGCAGCCGCCAAAGCTATGCGCATCCGTTCAGCCAGTTGCAACGGCGGCCCAAACAGCCGCTCCGTGCCGGCAATATCGAGCACGAATGCACACGCTGTTCCCTGGCTTGCTTCCTCAATGCGCGGAGAAAATCGGGCTGCGCACTCCAGAAGTACCGCGCGCGCAGTGGCCTCGCTTTCTGTCGAGCGCGCCAGCAGGCGCAATCCGCTGACCGCTTCCGCATCCAGTCGTGTCATGCCGTGCGCCGCGCCCTTCCGCAGCGCGTGCCGGTTCATGGCGCACACAAACTCCTGCGGGGCTCGCCCTTCCAGTACGGCCACCGGTTCTCCATGTAACTCCGGCCGCAATCGCAGCAATGCCTGCGCGGGAAACTCCGCTGCATGAACGCAGGCAAAGAGTGCGTGGGTAGGTGCGGCGCTCATGCGCGTTTCTCCGCATCCCACGCGCTGGCGGCGGACCAGGAGGATGCCGGGGGTTTGCGGTCGCTCCTGCTTGCCGCGGCAAAAGTCGCCGTGGCGGCACGGCCCCGCCGCACCGCAAACGTGAAACCGCGCAGTACCGTACCGCCAGCCGTCTCGGGGCGCAGTGGAGCACAGTCCAGGGTCACCGCGGCGCTGGACTGCCCATACGCCGACTGCCCCAGCACCACTAGGCTGCACCGGGTGCGGTCCGCCGCTTGCCTGTAGCGAAACCAGGTAGCCAGCGGAATGCGATTGCCGTACTCCATAGCCGTGTCGCCAAGGTCAAGCACAATGGACGCAAATCCGCCGGCCTGTAGGAGGATGTCCGTGGCGCGAATGGCCTGGTCGAGTCTTGCCCATGGTTTCGCTGCGGGCCTCGCCTTGCCGGGCGCCTTGTCGCACATCGCATTGCCGGATATCGCTTTTTCCGATGAGCCCGCACTGTCCTGCGCCGTAAGATCGCGGCACCGCACCCAGAGCAGTTGTTTCAGATTGACGCCGTTTGCGGCCGCCGATTCCGGATCGAAGGCGTCGTTGGCATCGACCCAGGCGCAGACCCGATCCTCCGCCGTTCGCTGCGCAACAAATGCCAGCACCAGGCTCGTGCGCCCAGAGGACACCGCTCCTGTCACTTCGCTGATGGCTCCGACAGGCAGCCCTCCTTCCAGCATACGGTCCGCTTCCTCAATTCCTGTAGCGGCAACTTCGCGAATGGTGTGCGGAGCCGGGGACAGTGCGGCCGGAAAACGGCTTTGAAGGGCGTGTTCGATCTGGATGCGAAGTGCAGCGGAGGAAGACATGGCGGGGGTTCCTATATTCGCCTTTTCTTCGCTTATCTTCTCGCGAGCGCCTCCTCTTGTCAAAGGAGGATTCCCGCCTCTCGTCTATCTCCTTATTCTTCTGCCGGTTGAAAATTTGTGCCCCATACCCGTACCCAATGCCGTGTCTGAATTCGGTATGGCATTCTGGAGGTGGCAGTAGCGGTCTTACAAGGCCAACGAATCGGCCCAACCTTGAACCGCCCGATTCCCCCGGTTTCTGCATGGTAGAAAAGCACCCTCAAAACTCAGAAGTCGATCGGTTCATTCTCGATGAGATTGAAAGCGTGCCCCATTTAGAGGCCCTTCTTCTCTTATGGAACAGCCGTCCACGGCAATGGCCGCTCCACGAAATGGCGCAGTCGCTTTATATCTCTACTGAGCAGACCCAACCGATCCTGCGCGATCTTGCAAAGCGCGGACTCATCACACTGGAGTCAGAATTCTGCTGCTGCCAGAATGCTCATCCGCTCGACGCTCTGCTCCAAGAGGTTGACAAAGTGTATCGTCGCGAAGTGGTTCGCATCTCCACCATGATTCACTCCAAACCATCACCATCCGTTCGTGCGTTCGCACGAGCATTCAGGTTGACGAAGGATTGAAATGGCGCAAACCGTCTATCTTCTTTGTGCACTGGTCGCGTCGGCATGCAGCCTCCTGCTCTTGCGGGCATATGGCAGATCTCACGTACGCCTCTTGCTATGGAGCGGCCTTTGCTTTCTTTGCCTTGCTGTATCGAACCTTCTGGTATTCGTCGATCTGCGACTGCTCCCTGACGTCGACCTCTACCTGTGGAGGCTTGGAACCGCAACCATAGCCATGCTCATCCTGCTCTTCGGCCTTATATGGGAGGGCGACCGATGATAATGATCGAAGGCTTTTTGACGGGAGTGATTGCAACCGCTTCGCTGGCCGCTGGAATCTTCTTCCTGCGATTCTGGCGCGCCACGCGTGACTCCTTGTTCCTGGCATTCGGCCTCGCGTTTTTGATTGAGGGCCTGAACCGCTGTACCGTGCTGCTCCTCAGCCATCCCAATGAAGGAACGCCCCGGGTCTACCTAGTCAGGTGCTTTGCTTATCTCCTTATTCTGGTGGGCATTATCAATAAAAACCGGCGCATTCGCGGCTGAATCCTGCGGTGCGCGCGACTTCATCGATCTTCCATTCATTGCAACACCGCATAGAAACAGATTGCTTTTTCACCATGACTCTGCCTATGATTGATACATGCAAGTTTTCACCTGTTGTCGCTGCTGTACTCCGCATCGCGCGCATCGGGTGACCTGTCTGAACATTTAGATCGAGTTTCTTCAAGGTTTCCAGAAAGGCCCGCGATACAGCCATAGCTGTCGCGGGCTTTCTGTTTCTAAGAACATTCAACTCATTGGTACGGGATAAAGAGGGGAAATGGCTCAAGCTGTTCCGGAAAAAGAAACCAAGGCTCAACGCACAGAACGCCTGAAGCGTGAGAAGAACCCATGGGAAGCATTCGACGAAGTACGCGCTTTCGCCCGCGAGGGCCGGTCGAGTGTGATGCCTGAATGGGCGTCAATGTACTTCAAGTGGTGGGGCGTGTACACGCAGGGTGACGGCGTAGGCGCCACAGGCGGCAAAGGCGGCGAGGGCCTGGCCTCCGACTACTTCATGATGCGCATCGGGATTCCCAACGGCATCATCACCGCTAGCCAACTTCGCGCCATCGGCGGCATTACGCGCAAGTATGCCCGCAACCTTGCCGACATCACCACCCGCCAGAACATTCAGTTGCATTGGCTCACCATCGAGTCGCTGCCCGAGGTGGTGGATGCGCTGGACGCAATTGGCCTTTCGCCCAAGGGAGCCTGCGGAGACGTGGTGCGCAACGTGACCGGCTGCCCCCTCGCCGGAGTCGCCCACGACGAACTCATCGATGCATCGCCCATCGCAACCGAGATCGCGCATCTGCTTACTGCCAATCCGGACTTCTACAACCTGCCGCGCAAATTCAAGATCTCCGCCACAGGCTGCCCCTCGTGGTGCAACTATCCCGAGATCAATGACGTTGCCCTGACGCCGGTGAAACACAACGGCGAAGTTGGCTACTCACTGCGCGTGGGCGGAGGCCTCTCCAACGAGCCGCATCTGGCAGAACGCTTGGATGCTTTCATTCTTCCGGATCAGGCTGTCCGCGTAGTGCGCACAGTGGCGGAGATCTTCCGCGACCAGCAGAAGCTACGCGAAAGCCGTGATCGCGCCCGCCTGAAATACCTCTTCATGAAAGAGGGCTGGACCGCCGAAAGCTTCCTCGAGGAACTTCAGTCGCGGCTCGATTTCAAGTTGTTGCCGGGCGTGCCTGAGCAAGTGCCAAGCGATGTCTTCCGCGATCACGCCGGCATTCATCCGCAGCGCCAGGCTGGCCTCAGCTACGTGGGAGCATCAGTGCTTCGCGGCCGATTGACAGGCGAGCAATTGGAAGCCGCGGCAGAGCTTGCCGAGCGATTCGGCAGCGGAGCGCTGCGCGCCACTGTCTCGCAAAACCTCCTGTTTATCGACATTCCCAACAACAAGACTGCGGAACTCGCACGCGAATTGGGTCAGATTGGCCTGCACGTCGATGGTTCTTCCTTCTGGCGCGGAGCGGTGGCCTGCACCGGCACGGAGTTCTGCAAGCTGGCCATCACCGAAACCAAGGGCTTTACGCGCTGGCTGGTGAGCGAGATGGAAGAGCGGCTGCCCGAGTTCGATCAGCAGCTCCGTTTACACGTCACCGGCTGCCCCAACGGGTGTGGCCAGCACTGGATCGCCGACATCGGCATCGAGGGCAAGAAGATCAAGCACGAAGGCAAGCTGACCGATGCCTATTACTTCTGCCTTGGAGGAGCGGTGGGCCAGCACGCTTCCATCGCGCGCCCGGTTGGCTATCGCTGCGCCGCGGTGCTGGTGCCGGACTCGATTGAGCGCCTGCTTCGCCAATACCTAGGGAGCCGCCTGCCGGAAGAGAACCTGCGCGCATGGTTCCTGCGTCACACCAACGAGGAACTCCGCGCGCACCTTGCCGGAGAAGTTTTGACGGCCGTGGAACGCGACCTGCCGGCCGGTCGTGTTCCGCACGCAGTTGCCGATTGAGGATCCGAGACATGAGCCTGCTTCCCATCTTTCTCAAACTCGAAGGACGCCGCTGCCTGCTGGTCGGTGCAGGCGCGGTTGCATTGGACAAGATCGGCAGCCTGCTCAAAACAGGGCTGCGGCTCCGCGTGATTGCGCCCCAGGCCGGGCGTGAAGTGCGGCAGTTGGCAGCCGAAGGCAAGCTCGAATGGGTTCAGCGCGCGTTTGAGCGCTCTGACCTCGAAGGCAACTACATTGTGATCGCCGCAACCGACTCGCCCGAGGTAAACACCGACGTTTATCGCGGTGCGCTCGAGCGCGGCATCCTTTGCAACAGCGTTGACGACGTTCCTAACTGCGACTTCTTTTTCGGCTCGGTCGTCACTCGCGGCGAATTGCAGATCGCCATCTCCACCGCGGGCGAGAGTCCCGCAGTAGCACAGCGGCTGCGCCGCGAGATTGACGCGCAACTGCCGGACGATCTTGGCCCGTGGCTTGAGAATCTCGGCGAACTGCGTCGCGAGATTCTCGCCACACATCCACGGACGGAGGAGCGCAAGTCTCTGCTGCATCAACTGGCCCAGCGGCAGGTGTGCGAATCTGCCTCTTGCCCATCGCGCCAAATGGCCCGCGCGGCGCTGAACAAACCGCCGCGACGCGAAGAGGGCAAGGTCTACCTCATCGGAGCAGGTCCCGGAGATCCCGATCTGCTTACCGTAAAGGCGCTGCGTCTTCTGCAGTCCGCAGGCGTCATTCTCCACGACGACCTCGTACCCCAAGCCATTCTCGACCTGGCCCGTGGTGCGGAGATTGTGAATGTAGGCAAACGGTGCGGCACCAAGAGCATTACGCAGGATGAGATCAACGCCCTGATGATTGAACATGCGCGCGCGCAGCGCTGCGTGGTGCGCCTCAAGAGCGGCGATCCGCTGATCTTCGGCCGCGCTGCGGAAGAGATGTCCGCGCTCCGGGATGCCGGCATCCCGTTTGAAGTCGTACCCGGAATCACTTCCGCGTTCGCAGCGGCAGCGGCCATTCCCTGCTCGCTTACAGACCGTAACAGCGCATCCAACGTCATCTTCTCGACCGGCCATCATGCGCAGTCGCACAATCATGCTCCGCTTCCGCAGTTGGAAGACGCAACCCGCGTGGTCTACATGCCGGGCCGCGACCTGACCCTGCTGGCCCAGGAGTGGCTCCAGGAAGGCTTGCCGGCGGACTTCCCTTGCGTCATCGTGTCCCGCGCCGCGCAGCCCGACCAGGAGATTTATAGCACCACCCTCGACCGCCTCGGCGACGCCGCCCCTGCACTCGCGCCCAGCCTGCTCATCGCCGGATGGGCGGTGCGGGAACGCACCAGCGAGGTTCGTTTCTCGGAAGACGAAGATAGAATCTTCGCGCGGGATTAAATTCCCCGCGGAACGGACTTCACTTCCACGGTTGGGCTCACGCACATTCTCCTCGTCCACTTGTCCCTGGACATTCATGGGAAGTATCTGTCTTGTTCGACGCCATGCATGTAAGTTCCGTCGGTTTTGCTGATACCGATAACATCCCCGTGATGTAAGATGGTGCGGATTTCGAATGACCTCGTTGAATGCACCCGAACAGTAACAGTTCGGCGTGAATGACTGCGTTCGATGGCGGGCGGGAGTGTTGGGGATGGGGAAGCTGGGACGGCAATCGGCCTTGTGGATGGTAACCTCCGCAACGCTGCTGATTTCTGCGTGCGGTGGAGGCGGCGGTGGCTCCAGCACGCCTCCACCTGTCACGCCACCCGCGGTCAGCTCGGTTACCGTCACTCCGAATCCCGCTACGGCCGTGATCGGAACTACGATTCAATTCGCGGCTGCGGTAGCGGGTTCAGCCGTCACCGACAAGACGGTGGCCTGGTCGGTTGCGGCGCCCGCAGGCAGCACCCTGAGTCCGGGAACCATCGACAAAACCGGCCTCTACACCTCGCCTTATCCTGCGCCCGCCACCGTAACAGTGACCGCCGCCAGCAACCAGGATGCGGCCGTCTCCGGCAGCGTGACCCTAACCCTCAACGCTCCGGCCGCGGCCACCGGACCGGCGCTGACCGTAGACGCCGCGAATCAGACGCATGCCATCAGCCCGTATATCTACGGCATGAATGCGTACACGCTTGACCCCGCCGCGGCCAAGGCCGTGAACCTCACCATCGATCGCTGGGGCGGAGACGCAACCTCGCGCTACAACTACAAGCTCGACGTCACCAGTTCAGCGAGCGACTGGTACTTCGAAAACCAGGCAGGGCTGCCGGGGGGCGGCCAGAACAACAGTACGTTCAACGCCCGGGTGGCGGCGGATGCGGCCGTCGGGGCAAAGACGCTGGGCACATTGCCTGTGCTCGGCTGGATTGCGAAAGACAGCACCTCCTGCAGTTTCCCGATCGCGACTTACCCCGGGCAGCAGAACGTGGACTCCTCCCGGGGCTGCGGCAACGGCGTCTATCCGCAGGGAGCCAACGGCTGCACCAATTCGGCTGGATGCAACGTGACCGGCAATGACGCGACCCTCACCAGCAACGCCGTCACGCCCGCGTGGGCGGGGGATTGGGTCACATATCTGGTGAGCAAGTTCGGCGCCGCGGCGCATGGCGGCGTGGCCATCTACGACCTCGACAACGAGCCAAGCTGGTGGGATGCAGTCCACCGCGATGTGCATCCGCAGCCCTCCACCTACGACGAAGTCACCGCCAATGGCATGGCCGTCGCGAAGCTCGTCAAGGCTGCCGACCCAACCGCCGAAGTCAGCGGGCCGGTAGTGGACTTCTGGTGGAATTACTTCTACTCCAAGAAAGATATCGAGGCCGGGTGGGGCACAGGTCCGTGTTATCAGCCCTGGGACGATCCTGCCGACCGCCGGGCCCACAACGGAGTTCCCTTTATCGAGTACTATCTGCAGCAGTTCAAAGCGTATGAAGATACAAACCACATTCGCCTGCTGGATTATGTCGACCTGCACACCTACTTCGCGGCCAATTACCCTGACCCTGCGAACAACAAGGACACCGTCGCTTTCGCCACTGCAGGAGACACGGGGATGCAACAGGCGCGCCTGAACTCCACCCGCGTCTTCTGGGATCCCACCTACACCGATCCCAACTTCACCCAGCCAAACTACACCACCGACGCGAACTACACTCCCGGCTGCAATCTGCCGCTCCAGGCCCCGCAGGTAATTCCCATGATGCGTAACTGGGTGGCCAACGACTATCCCGGCACCAAAACGGCCATCACGGAGTACAACTGGGGCGGACAGGAGCACATCAACGGTGCGCTGGCGCAGGCTGACATTCTCGGCATCTTCGGTCGCGAGGGACTCGACCTCGGCACGCTATGGGGACCACCGGACCCGGTAAAGCAGGTTCCGGGACTGATGGCCTTTGAGGTCTTCCGCAACTACGACGGAAAGAACGCGATGTTCGGCGACATATCGCTGGCCTCAACGAGCCTCAACCAGGGTCAGCTCTCTGTCTATGGTGCGCTGCGGACAACAGACAACACCATCACCATTGTCGTCATCAACAAGACCTATGGCGACCTGACCTCAACCCTCTCTCTCCACAACCTTGCGCCATCCGCTACATCCGCGCAGGCGTTCCTTTACAGCAACGCGAACCTCGCGGCGATCGTCGCTCAACCGGCTGTCGCAGTCACGCCTTCCGCTTCGGGAAGCACAACCAGCACGCTCACCACGACGTTCCCGGCGCAATCGATCACTGTGCTTGTGCTGCCCAACTAACCTGCTCGTGCAACGCCGGTTATCGATGCCGAGTCCTGCCTTTATACTGGATGTTTGTTAGAGGCATGCGCGCGGGCCGGGAAACGGTCCGTCAAAAGGGAGCGAGCTTTGGCTCAGGCAGAGATCGGCATCATCGGTGGCAGCGGGCTGTACTCCATGCCCGGATTCACAAACGTTCAGGAAGTGCGCGTGGAAACTCCCTTCGGAGAGCCCTCCGATGCCTTCGTCCTGGGCGAGCTTGAAGGACGCAAGGTTGCATTTCTGGCCCGGCACGGACGCGGCCATCGCATCCTTCCCTCCGAGTTGAACTTCCGCGCCAACATCTACGCCTTCAAAAAACTCGGCGTGGAACGTATCCTCTCGGTTTCGGCCGTCGGTTCTCTGAAAGAGGAACACAAGCCCACCGAGTTCGTGGTCCCCGACCAGTTCATCGATCGCACCTTTCATCGCATCTCCACGTTTTTTGGCGAGGGCATTGTGGGCCACGTGGCCTTTGGCGACCCGGTGTGCAGCACGGTAGCCAAAACCGCTGCGGCGGCCTGTGGCACGGCTGGCGTGGTTGGCAAACTTGGCGGCACCTATGTGTGCATGGAAGGTCCGCAGTTCTCCACTCGCGCCGAGTCCAATCTCTACCGCAGTTGGGGTGCGGACGTGATCGGCATGACCAACCTGCAAGAGGCCAAATTAGCCCGCGAAGCGGAGATTTGTTATGCCACGGTGGCCATGGTCACAGACTACGATTGCTGGCGCGAAGGCCATGACGCAGTGACGATCGAAGAGATTGTAGCCGTACTCCATCAGAACGCCGCGAACGCTGCGAAGGTGGTGAAGGCCGCGGTGGCCGCAATGCCCGCGGAGCGCACATGCGCCTGCGCATCGGCGGCACAATACGCCGTGCTGACGCAGCCTGACGCGATTCCAGAGGCAGCCAAAGTGAAGCTGAAGCTTCTGTTCGGCAAGTATCTGGGTTGGTAATCTGGGCTGATATTCTGGACTGGCAATTCATTTACGATATTGCGCGGCATGCCGGCAACGAACATAGGTGCGATTGAGAGGAATATATACATGGCGATTACCGTAGTGGGCAGTGTGGCATTTGACTCTATTGAAACTCCGGCAGGACGGAGGGAGCGCTGCCTGGGCGGCGCGGCAACTTACTTTTCGCTGGCCGCCAGCTACTTCACCGATGTGCGCGTGATTGCCGTGGTGGGCGAGGACTTCAGCGCCGAACAGCACGACGTCTTCAAGGCGCGCAGCATCGATACCCAGGGAATCGAGCGCGCTGCGGGAAAGAGCTTCTTCTGGGAAGGCTCGTATCTTGAGAACCTCAACGAGGCAAAGACCCACGCCACGGAACTGAACGTCTTCGGGGCCTTTGAGCCGAAGATTCCCGAGGCGTATCGCGACTCGGAGTTTCTGTTTCTGGCCAACATCGATCCCGTGTTGCAGCGGCGCGTGCGCGACGCCATGCCTAAGGCCCGCCTGGTGGCCGGCGATACCATGAACTATTGGATCAAGGATCATCGTGCCGCGCTGCTCGACGTATTGAAGGGCCTGGATATCCTGCTCATCAACGATACGGAAACCAAGATGCTGGCGGGTAACAGCAACCTCGTTCAGGCTGCGCGCGCTGTTCTTGCCATGGGCCCGAGGATGCTGGTAGTGAAGCACGGCGAGTACGGGGCGACTGCGTTCCACGGAGCCATCAAGGGCAACGCGGGAGCAAAGACCTTCAGGGCTCCCGCACTGCCGCTTGAAGAGGTCGTTGATCCCACCGGCGCTGGCGACAGCTTTGCCGGCGGCTTCTTCGGTTACCTGGCATCGCAGCGCGAAATCACTCCCTCCACGTTCCGCCACGCGATGTTTTATGGCAGCGTCATGGGCTCCTTTGCAGTGGAGCGTTTTGGAACGGAACGCCTGCAACAGCTCTCACGCAAAGAGATCGATGAACGTTTCACAAACTTCCGTGAGTTGACCCACCTTGACTGAACAGCGCATGAGCCGCGCGGAAGGCCTGATTGTCCTGGCCTGCTGCGCGGCGGCCTCTGTTGCTTCAACAGCATGGAGCTGGCGGCACGGAGCCATGCTGAACTATGGCGATGCCGTCGCCCACATGCACATCGCACGGCGAGTCATTGACTCGCACCGGCCGGGACTTTCGCAACTGGGTTCGGTGTGGCTCCCACTGCCGCATCTGCTGATGATTCCCTTCGTCGCCGTCTACGCATGGTGGGCGAACGGGGTTGCCGGAATGGTCCCCTCTTCCCTTGCTTATCTGGCAAGCTGCGTCGGCATCTATCGCCTTGCGCGGCGCTGGCTCCAGCCGCCGGCCGCCGCAATGGCCCTGTCTTTCTTTGCCTTGAATCCAAACCTTCTCTACCTTCAGACAACCGCGATGACCGAGCCGCTGTTTGTGTGCGAGATGATCTGGGCGTCCGTGTGGCTGGTCGAGTGGCGTGCCGGACTCGATGCGGCAGAGGTGATCGAGAAGGATCCACATCGTTCAACGCGCCTCCTCTTCGCAATTGCGATGGTGCTGGTTGCGGCCGTGTTCACGCGCTATGACGGCTGGGTAATGGAGTTTCTTGCCTGGGTCAGCATCGGCGTCGTGCTGCTCCGCCGGGGGATGTTGCGCTCCCGGGCATTCTGGATCGCAAGCGTGATTGTTGTGGCTGCGCCGGTGATCTGGTTCGTTTACAACGCCGTGGTGTTCGGCGATTGGCTCGGCTTCATGCGAGGCCCGTATTCAGCCAAAGCCATTGAACTGCGCACCGCCACTCCGGGAGGAGGCCCGCCGCATCCGGGCTGGCACAATCCATGGGTAGCCTTCCTCTTCTTTGTAAAGGCTGCGGAGATGGATGCCGTCGCCGCTGCATGGGGCAATGTACTTCTCATGGTGAGCGTGCTGGGCACGGCTTGGGCGTGGCTCATCTCCCGGCGTCGCGCATTTCTCTGGTCGATGCTGCTGTGGCTGCCGGTCCCCTTTTATGCGTATTCGGTGGCCTACAGCTCGGTCCCCATCTTTTTGCCGCCCTGGTGGCCGCACTCCTGGTACAACACGCGCTACGGAATGGAGCTGCTGCCGGCGCTGGCGCTGGGCGTGGGATTTGCCGCGCATTTCGCACTCACCGCAGTGCGCGAATTCAAGCCCCGGTTGACAAGCTATGCAGCAGCCGCATTCTTCGCGGTCATTGCGCTGAACACCCTGCGCATGGTGCATGAACGGCCTCTCGTCTACGTCGAGGGCACAAAGAATCTCCAGTCGCGGCGCGCCTATGAAGTTCAGATTCCGCCCTTGCTGCGGACCCTGCTGGCCTCGCATCCGCACGGGGCGGTACTGATGCAGACATCGGTCTTTCCAAACCTCGTGGCATTCACCGGAATCCCATTGCGTCAAACGATCAATGAAAGTGACAGGGAGTACTTTCAGGCCGCTCTGGCCGCCCCCGCTTCCCACGCAGCCGTGGTAGTGGCATTCCAAGGTGACCCGGTTGATGACGCCGTTCGTGCGCATCCGCAGGGCCTGCGCGCAGTAGGCCATTTCGCAATGCAAGGCCAGCCTGCATGCACCATTTACATCTCCGAACCCCTCCCGTCAACGCGGCCTGAGCAAGCCTCACCAATCCAACCCGCGCGGTGATAGCATCGGGCAAGGAAGTCGTTCCATGAGCACCCTGTTGGCACAGTTCGCGCAACCCTTTGACTTCAGCTGGCTCCAGCAGATGGTGGTGGCAAATGGCACGGTCAACCGCCTCCTCGTTGCCTGCTTCCTCGGCGCAATGGTCGGCCTGGAACGCGAGACCAAGCGGAAGGCCGCGGGTGTGCGCACCAACCTTCTCATCTGCCTGGGAAGCGCCTTTTTTACCCTGCTGTCCGCGGTGCTGGCCGGCGATGCCAACCCGGACAAGGGCCGTGTGGCCTCGAACATCGTGCAGGGTATTGGATTTCTCGGTGCCGGACTCATCCTGCACAATCGCAGCCGCATCAGCGGTCTCACCAGTGCGGCCAGCGTCTGGGTGGTTGCATCCATCGGCATGGCGTGCGGCGCGGGCCTCTATGCGGCGGCGGCAATTGCCACCGCAATCGTCATTGTTGCGCTCGAAGTCGTCGGCTTTCTTGAGCGGCGCGCAAGCATCAAGATTTATCCACTCATCTATGAGGCTCGCGGGCGCGACCAGACAGCAATGCTTTGCTCAATCCTGGACGCGATGGACAAGGCGGGCGAACGGCTTGCCGGCGCAGACAAAGACACCATTGGTGAACTGCAGCGCGTGAGCTTTACACTCACCGCCACCAAAAAGCAGCATGAGCGGCTGCGCGGAAAGCTGCTCGCGGAGCCGGCCATCGACGCACTGCATAACTTCCGCGATCCGGAGGAAGATTGATTCCCTTCACCAAGGCTCACGCCTGCGGCAACGACTTTTTGATCGTGACCGAAGATGCGGCTGCCAGCTTCGATTGGGCAGAGTTGACGCGCCAACTCTGCGCGCGCAACACCGGCATCGGCGCCGACGGCATTGAATTTTTTGCCTGGACCGGCCCGCGATCGGGACGCCTTCGCCTGCATAATGCCGATGGCTCCATTGCGGAAATCAGCGGAAACGGCACGCGCTGCGTGGCCGCGTGGATGGCCGAGGCGCTTGGCTCACAACCGGGCGATGTGCTGGAGATTGCCACCGATGCCGGCATGCGCGTGTGTCATGTAAATGCCGTCAGCAAAGGCGCAGGCTACACGGTGGACGTGACCACTGGTATGGGTCATCCTACCTATACACCGCGTGTTGTCAGTTTGTCGGGCGGCCTCCAGATCTCCGGCTTTGAGGTCTCCATGGGCAATCCGCACTTCATCATCTTTGTGGACAATGCGGAGTTCACAGTGGCCGGCCAATGGTGGCAGATGATCGGAACACAGATCTGCATGCACCACGATTTCCCCCACCAGACCAATGTCGAGTTCGTGCGCGTAGTGAACCCAAGTGAGATCGAGATACGCATCTTTGAGCGCGGCGTGGGGCCCACAACCTCTTCCGGCACGGGCAGCTCCGCCTCCGCAACCGCGGCGCTCGCATTCAACGGCTGCCTCTCGCCTCTGCGCGTGGTGGCGCCCGGCGGCGCACAGTCCGTAACATGGAATTCGCCGGCGGATGAGTTGCAGCTTACCGGCCCTGCAGCCATGATTGCGCGCGGCGAGGCGTGGTTCGGATGACACCGTCGCCCGAGCCGAAGTTGCAGTTGAAGCCCATTGCTGTGCCGGAGGGCGCGGGTGTCGGCGTTATTGCGCCGGCTTCGTTCGCGCGCGCGGAACGGATCGATGCCGGAATGGACGCGCTGCGTGCCTTGGGTTATGCCCCTCGCATGGCGGAAAACGCCCAGGTGCGCGGACCACTTTTTTTTGCAGGCACCCCCGAGCAGCGCCTCGCGGACATGCATGCGGCGTTCGCGGATCCCGACGCACAGATTGTGATGAGCTTGCGCGGCGGCTATGGCTCCAACTACCTCATCGAGGGTCTCGACCTGGAACTTATCCGCAATAACCCCAAGCCGTTTTTTGCATACAGCGATCTCACCGGCGTGCAATTGCGTCTGCTCGATCAGATCGGCCTTCCGGTCTTTCACGGACCGATGCTCGCGGCGGATTTTTATCTCGAAGATGGTGTGCATCTGCCCAGCTTCCGCGCCGCGCTCGCAGGCGAACCTTATGCGCTGGGCGCGGCAGAAGGGCTAAGCGCAATGAAGCCCGGCATTGCGCGCGGCACTCTGTTTGGCGGATGCCTCAGCATCCTGGTTTCGCTGCTCGGCACACCGTATGAGCCGCGTACAGAAGGCACGCTCCTCTTTCTTGAAGACACGGGCGCGAAGCCTTATCAGATTGATCGCATGCTGTGGCAACTGCGCGAGGCCGGCAAGCTGGCAGATGTGCGCGGCATCATCTTCGGCGAAATGCTCGACTGTGCCTCTGAGGGCGCCGCTCCTGACCTGTTGGAGCAAGTGATTCTCAACTTCTTTCAGGACTTCGATGGCCCCATCGCCATGGGCCTGCGCAGCGGACACGTTTCGCGGCAGAACGTAACCCTGACGTTCGGCGTAGAAGCAGAGTTGCAGATTGGCGAGGAGGCGCAATTGCTCTTGCTGGAACCGGCGGTAACGCGATGACCCGTTTGTCGCGGCATATTCATTTGAGCGGCATCTGCGGCACCGCGATGGCGTCGCTTGCAGGGCTGCTCCAGTTGCAGGGCCACCGCATTACAGGTTCCGACAAAGCCGCATACCCTCCCATGAGCGATCTTCTCCAGGAGTTGGGCATCCCCATCCTGGAACCGTACGCGGAAAGCAATCTTGACCCCGCGCCCGACCTGGTGGTGATCGGCAATGCGCTGTCGCGCGGCAATCCGGAGATTGAGCGAGTACTTGACGCGCGGATTCCGTTCACGTCGATGGCAGCGCTGCTGCGCGAGGAGTTTCTCGCGGGCCGCGAATCGCTCGTCGTCGCCGGCACACACGGCAAAACCACTACAACCAGCATGCTGGCATGGATCTACCAGGTGGCCGCACAGCAAGACCCGGCGCTTGAACCGTCTTTCCTCATCGGGGGAGTGGCAGAGAACTTCGGCACCAGCTTCCAGTTGCGCCCCACACGCACGTTCATCGTTGAAGGCGACGAGTACGACACTGCCTTCTTCGACAAGGGACCGAAATTCCTGCACTACTTTCCCGATGCGCTCATACTCACCCACGTGGAGTTCGATCATGCCGACATCTATGCCGATCTCGAAGCGGTGAAGACAGCATTCAAGCGGCTTGTCAATCTCGTTCCGCGCCGCGGCGTCATCGTCGCCTACGACGGCAACACCAATGTGACCGAGTGCGTGTCTCGCGCGCTGTGCCGCGTGGAGCGCTATGGCTTCACGCCTGAGGCGGAGTGGCGCATCCAGAACGTGCGCCATGAAGACGGCCTCACCCGATGGGATGTCTGGCACGAGGGATCGTTGTGGTCCACGCTGGAGATGCGGCTCGCCGGCGAACATAACGCTTTGAACGCAACGGCGGCAGCCGCATTGGCCTCCGGTCAGGGCATCGGCAAGCAAGCGATACAAGCCGCATTGTCCAGCTTCAAGAGCGTGAAGCGGAGGCTGGAAGTACGCGCGGAGATCGCCGGAATCACCATCATCGATGACTTTGCGCATCACCCCACCGCCATTCGCGAGACGCTGCGCGCCCTGCGTTCCGTCTATCCGCAATCGCGGCTGTGGGCAGTGCTTGAGCCTCGCTCCAACACACTGCGCCGCAAGGTGCTTGCCGCGGATCTTGTGAGCAGTCTGGCGTTGGCCGATTGCGTGATGCTGGCCGGCGTGTACCAGCAGCAGCGCATTCCAGAAGAGGAGCGCCTCCATCCCGAAGACGTGGTGAAGGCAATCAACACTGCCGGGACTCCGGCTACGCTCTGCGCCAATGCCGACGCCATCGTGGCCGAGATCGTGCCGCAACTTCAACCCGGCGACGTGGTTGCAATTCTCTCCAACGGCGGATTCGACGGCATCTATGAGAAACTGCCCGCGCACCTGAGGCAACGGCGGCTTTAACATCGAAAGTCATACATGATTGCGTCACTCTTATTGGTTTTCTCGATCCTCATTCTCGGCGCTCCGGCGGCGATCGTGTTCATTCCCTGGGCCATGGTCAGTGGCAACGCTACGCCGCTTTACAACGCCGCTCAAAAAATCGTGCGCATTGCGTTCCGGCTGGCTGGAATCCGCGTCGTGACCGAGGGCCAGGATCGCGTGCCCGGACACACGGCATGCATCTTCATGGCCAACCATGTCTCCAATCTCGACCCGCCCGCGCTCATCCCGAACATTCCGGGCCGTACCTCGGCCTTCCTCAAGCGGTCGCTGATGAAGATTCCAGTACTTGGCTACGGCATGAAGCTGGGGGAATTCGTGCCCGTGAACCGCGACGGCAGCGTCGTTAGCGCGGTGGAGAGTGTCGCCGCTGCGCGCCGGGTGCTCGAAAAGGGCATTCACATCACCACGTTTGTTGAAGGTACGCGGTCGCGTGACGGGCGGCTCCTGCCCTTCAAGAAAGGCCCGTTTTATCTGGCGATGGAAGCTGGCGCGCCATGCATCCCAGTCTCGATTTACGGCACCGAGAGCATGATGGCCAAAGGCAGTCTCCGCATCCGTCCCGGAGTCGCGCACATCGTCTTCCATGCGCCCATCGATCCCGGCAGCTTTGCCAATCGCGAGGAGTTGATGAGTGCGGTCCGCACCGCGATTGCCTCGGGACTGCCGGAGTGGATGCGGGCCTGACCCCGCGCTGCAAACTACGGCTGGATAATTGCGTTATACCCGTCGTTCAACAGCTTCAGACGCATTGCCGTAGCATCGGCTCGATTGGCGAACGGGCCGATCTGAACATGCATCAGCCCGTCGGTCGGGTCGCGGCGCACCGTTACCGCGTAGCCGCGTTTGCGCAATGCGCCAACCAGCACGTCAGCGTCTTCAGGATGAGATACCGCTGCAATCTGCACCATGATCGTGGAGGCCTGCGGAAGCGCCGGTTCCACCTTCAAGCCGGCGCCCGGAACCGGCTGCACAGCGGTCGGAGGCGTTGCAAGAGCGCTGTGGACCGCCGGTTCAGCGGGCGCGGGAGCAGCGCTCGGCGTGTCGACGCTTTCGATGGTCTCCGGTTGAGCCGCCTCCACCGCACCGGTCGCAGATGCGTCGGCGACCGCCTGCTGCTGCGGCTGGAAGCTGTTTTGCGTCGCCGAGGGCTTTGATTGGCTGATCGTGGGCGTCACGGCTGGCTGCCCGCCCGTTACAGACGGCACAATGGCTGCTTGCGATGTCCCGGAACCACGATGCCCCACCGCATATCCCAGGACAAAGCAAACCGCGCACAGCGCGAACAGACCGACGACGATGGCCACGAGCCCGGTGGGACCCACCGTGAGTTCCCTGTCTCGCTGCTCTTCCATCGGCTCAAACGCCGTCCCGCCAAATCCTCGGTGCATACTTGTCCCCTGCTTCAAACCATCCGCCTTCGAAAAGAGGCCTTTCGGTTCGAAGGTCGGCGCCGGCTTCGCCCTGCGAAGTTGTCGGCGCGCGGATAGTTACTTCGTTCCCGGTTTTTCGAGAAGGGCCGCCTTGGCCGAATCTCCCATCCTATTCAACAGCGAAACCAGTTCCATGGGAAGCGGAAAGACGATTGTCGTATTCTTCTCGACACCGATTTCCGTCAAAGTCTGCAGATAGCGCAACTGCAACGTGATGGGCTCGGTGGCCAGCAGCGCGGCAGCGTCAACCAGCTTTTGCGCCGCGTTGAACTCGCCCTCCGCGTGGATGATCTTCGACCGCTTTTCGCGTTCTGCTTCGGCCTGCTTCGCCATGGCGCGAAGCATCTGCTCGGGCAGATCCACCTGTTTCACTTCGACCGAAATCACCTTGACGCCAAACGGCTCCGTCCTCTGGTCGATGATGGTCTGGATGCGCAGGTTGAGCTTATCGCGATGGCTCAGCAGTTCATCGAGTTCCACTTCGCCCAGCACTGAGCGCAGCGTGGTCTGTGCAAACTGCGAAGTCTGATAGACGTAATTGGCCACCTTGATGGCGGCATCGTTGGGATTGACCACGTAGAGCGTCACCACCGCGTTCACCTTGATGGTGACGTTGTCGCGAGTGATCACGTCCTGCGGCGGAACCTCCAGGACTTCCTGGCGCAGCGAAATGCGCACCATCTGATCCAGCGGCCGGAAAACAAAGATGATGCCGGGGCCCTTGGGCGGAGTGAGTGCGCGCCCCAGGCGGAAGATGACCGCGCGTTCGTAATCCCGAAGGATCTTGATGGAATTGAACAGGTAAAGAACGATGATCGCAATGAGAATCAGCATCGGAATCGGCAGATCTGCAACAGACATTGGTCTTTCCTCGTTTCAGCACGGATTGTACTCCAGCCGTGCTTATGCGGCGGTCTTTGGCGGTTCAGCCGCAGTTACGCGCAGCAGGTACTGCTCGTGCCCCACGACGCGCAGCGGTGTGCCGGCCGGGATGGACTGATCCGCCACCGCCCGCCAGATCTCCCCCTCGACCAGCACATGTCCTTCGGGGGTCAGCGCCTCCATAGCCGAAGCCTGGCTGCCCACCAGCGCGTCAACGCCGAGACGAGTCTTCATGCGCCGCGCGCGCACCGCCAGCCGCACCAGAAAGACCGTAATCCCGCCAAACCCCGCGCTCACTCCGATAGCCACCCAGGGATTGATCCCGAGTTCCGGCACCGGCGCAGCCACCAGCGTGAGCATGCCGAGAGTCAGGCAGATGATTCCGGCAATCGCCAGCGCCCCATGACCCCCAATCTTCGCCTCCAGCACCATCAGCACCAGCGCCGCAATCAGCAGCATCACGGCCGTGTAGCGGATGGGCAGCAGGTTCAGCGCAAAGATCGCCAGCAGTACCATCAACGTGCCCAGGGCGCCGGGAACGATGGTGCCCGGGGTATTGAATTCCAGGTAGATCAGCAGCGCTCCGCCCACCAGGAACAACAGCGCGATGTTGGGATTGACCAACCAGCCCAGCAGGTTTTCGCGCAGCGTGGGCTGCATCACTTGGATCCGCGCCCCGGCCAGGTGCAGCACCTGCTTGCTGCCGTCCAGGCGCGTGATCTCCCGGCCATCCAGCGCCGCCAGCAATTGCGTATCGCTCGATGCGGTCAGGTCAATCAGGTGCTGCGCAAGAGCCTCTTCGGCCGTATACGAATTCGATGATCGCAGGGCCCCCAATGCAGCCTCCATGTTGCGGTTGCGCCGGCTCACATAGGACCGCAAGAACGCTTCGGCATCGTTCTCCACCTTTTGCTTCATCGTCTCGTCGGGTTTGCCTAGCTCAAACACCACGTGAGCCGCACCGGCATTTGTGCCGGGAGCCATGGCGGCCACGTCCGCTGCCTCAAGCAGGAAAAAACCGGCCGAAGCAGCCCGCGCCCCGGCGGGTGCAACATACACGATGACGGGCACGCGCGATCCAAGGATTGCGCCGGCCATGGGACGCATCGAGTCCACCAGTCCGCCGGGCGTATTTAACTGCACCAGCAGCGCCGTCGCACCGTCGTTGCCGGCTCGCGCAATCGCGCGATCGAGCTGCCCCGCGCTCACCGGCTGGATGGTGTCGTCCAGAACAAATTTCTCCACCAGCGGCTGTTGCGCGGCCGCTGAAGAAACGCCAGCGACGCATGCCGCAGCAATCAGAATGCCGGCGGCAATGGGAATGACCCTGCTGAATGCAGTCACTCTGGTTGCAAACCCACGCACAACTTGAAGCATGGCTTGCTCCTTCAGGCCCCGTCTTCAGGCCCTACTTCGGTTGACTTTGCCGGGCAGCCAACTGGCGCAACAACTCCTGCGCCGGCTGGCTGTTCGGGTTCAGCTTGAGAGCTTCATCCGCCTCACGATTGGCGTCGTCCAGGTGGTTCGCGGCAAGGTCAAGACGCGCCAATACCAGGTACGCGTCAGACGAAGGCTTCAGTTCCAGCGCGGCCTGGGCCTCTTGGCGGGCGCCCGTGGCGTCCCCTGCCCGCTCCCGCACCTTGGCCAACCCGGTATGTGCATCATCGGCCTTGCTGTTCGCAGCCACCGCCGCCTGGTATAACCGCTCCGCTTCCAGCAGCAGTCCGCGAGAGAGATAGTCATTCGCCTGGCCGGACAGCGTCGAGGCCCTCTGCTGCGGCGTGAGAGCTGCCAACCGCGACGCCTCCATCTGGTCCATCATGATCGCCGCCTGGCGAAACGCAACCGCGTCAAAATTGCGCTCGATACGCTCCAGCGGGTCTGCACTCACCCCCAGCGGATTGCCGGCCGATGCCGGTTGCCTCCAGGCCGCCTGCAATCCAAGTGCCTCACTGTCGTTGGACCGCAGCTTCAGGCACTGGGCCAGTTCAGCCATCGCTTCCGACCCGTTTCCGTGACGCTGGAGGCTGACCGCCAGGTTAAAGTGATAGTCCGCCGCAATTGGATCGGCAGCGATGGCCTGGCGAAACAACGGGCTCCCGTCGTGCCCCTGCCGGCTGACCGCAACCGCCTCATTATTCAGCACCTCTGAGAGCGGAAGAATGCGCGCCACGCCCCTGAAGGCAGCCTCCGCGTTGGCATATTCTCCTGAAAAAATCAGCGATAGCCCGCGATAAAATCCAGCCTCCAGCGCATCGGGATTGTCACGGCCCACCTTTGCGAAGGCTGAGGCGGCCTGTTCATACTGCTGACCGTTGTAGTCCTCTCGTCCGAGCGCCATCCAGGCCGCGCCCAACTCCGGGCTGAGCTTGACCGCCTGTTGCAGGTGACGCAGACGCTCCGCCTGGTCCGGCTCCGTGATGCCTCGGATGTACTGCTCGAATGCGTCCAGGCGCAGGCCCGCGCCGGCGGCAACAAAGGTCTCCTGGGCCACGTTGAAGCCGGGGTCAAGCTGCCGGGTCAGCTTCCATGCCAGCAAATCGAAAACCGCGATCAGGTTGCGCAATTCGCCGCGCGCGGTTACCGGGTCGCTCATGCGCATGTGCTGCACGTCAACAATCCGTCCCTCGGCAACAATTGCGGATCCCTCGGTGACGTAATTGCCCACAATGATCGAGTCGGCGTCCAAAGTCTCCGCCAGCTTGAGCGAACTGGCTCTCGAAGGCTGAAATCCCTGCGGCAATCCCAGGTGATCCAGCGCGTACAGGCGGTCCGCCCTGCTCATGGGCGCGAACCCCCCTGAGGAAAAGCGGCTGCTCAGAAGCTCGGGGGCGGCCTCGCGAATCCATTCCAGGCTCGGCTGTCCCGTTCGATTATCGAAAGGCAGCACCAGGAGAATCCGGCCCCGTCCCGTCGCAGCCGAATTCTCGGCGCCAGATTGGGCATGGGACACGATGGAAAAAACCAGCATCAGCGCCACCGCCCATAAGCTGGCAAACCGGCATACCCGGCCGGAACGAGATGAAAGATGAATGGACACGACACCTTGATTATAGGTCGCAGACCGAACCGGGAGAGTTCATCGCGACGACGCCGGGGCGCGAACCGCAGCGTCAAATTGCCGGTTGAACCGGATCAGCGCAATCCACATCCCGTCGTCTTCCCCCTTCCACACCAGCGTCCCGCCAAGCCGGCGCGCAATGGCATCCGGCGAAAGATCGTGGTGCATGCCAAAGTAGCGCGCATCCAATGCGTCGCTCCGTCGTCCCAGGCTCAAAAACGGTTGCGGTGGATCGAACTTGGTCGAAAAGACCAGCGCCGCAGAATACTTCCCCGGCTCACTGGCCGCTCGAGAAATCTGCGCAGCCGAAAAATCGTCGATCGCGTACACATCGAAAGGCTGTCTCAGGTAACCAAGCTCGGGATGGGAGAGTTCGTCCGTCACCGGCCACGCCGACAACACAGTTGCCCCCCGGTAGCGGGCCTTGATCTGTGCAATGCCGGCCTCGTGCAGTCTCACAACATGCGCATAGGCGAGGTTGTCTTCGGGAGCGAAGCCATACGGGGGGTTGATAAATATCCCCGCGACAAACGCCCCGGCGGAAAGTATCGCAAGCGCTTGCCAGTAAGGAACGCGCCGGTGGAAGGTGGAAACCGCCAGCAGCAGCACCAGCGGATACATGGGCAGCAGGTAGCGGCAGAGAAGCGCTCCGCCAAGAATGCTGTAGAGCAGGGCGTTCACCAGCAACAGGATTACGATACGACGTTGCGTTTTGACGCTCAAATGCAGCCGCTCGTGGCCATCGGCGTCGAGCCGCGGCTGCAGCATCATGGCGGCAATCGTCAGCATCACCGGCACAAACATGTTCATGTGCGCGGTCAGGTGCAGCACGCGGTGGCCAAACGCAGCCAGAATCCGGGTTGGCTCCAGATTCGCCTGGGCGTTGTAGCGCAGGAATTCAGGGTTCCCGAAGAGAAAGCCTGTCTTGGCGTAGTGCCAGCAGTACCACCCGGCCAGCGGCAGGGCGCAGGATGCCAGCCATGCCGACTCGCGCCACAGGCGAAATCGGAGAGGCGGCCGACCGCGTAATCCGGCCACGAAGCTCATCATCGCCATCGTCAGCGGAATGACAACCGCGGTCTCCTTCGATAACGCCGCGGCCGTGAACCATAGCGCAGCCACAAGTGGCTTGCGATCGCGGTCGGGGAGCGAGTACACCAGCCCCCACAGCGTGAAGGCAGCCGCAAAGATGTCCGCATGCGCCAGCGTGCTCTGCGCAAACCACACCGGGTAGATCCCGGTAAGAACCACCGTCCAGAATGCAACCGCCCACGATCCATGGACGCGCAGCGCGAGCCGCCACACCGCCAGCAGGCCCAGCGAAGCCACGATGGCCACTGCCTCGCGCGTCACCTCGGGAAGATAGCCGGAGGCCTCCCACCACAACGCCAGGTAGATGCTGGGGAGCGGCGGGTGCGCATTACTCAACGTCGTCGTCGGGATCAGCGAACCCGTTCGGAAAAAGTCCCAGGCCGCCGGAATGTAATAGCCGGCCTCGTCCCAGTAATAGGGGAGGCTCAACAAGTTGAAATGGCTCACGTAGACGGCCATAAAAACCACTGGAAAAATCATCCAGAGGGGGAAAGGCGCGTCCAGTCGCGGCTCGATGAGTCTCTTCCAGCCCAAGCGATTGGCCCTCGAACGAACGGATGCTAGTGTCCAGAGTCTGAAATTCGTTAAATAATTGAACTGTCATCCTGAGCGTAGCAAACCGCGTTTTTTGCGCCTTGCGGTGTCGAAGGATCTGCGGTTGCTCTTCAACGAACTTTTGACTCACCACACTGATTGAGCATTAATTCACTGGCCCTTGCGGGAAATTTTGGTTTTGCGGCTCGAGGGTGAGGGTACCAAATGCCTGCTCGTATTGCACAATGTTCTGTCCCAGCACGTTCCACAGGGCCTTGGCCTGCTGGGGGCTCAAATAAATCGCATCGTGGTTGCGGATCGTCACCTCGCCGGGGCTTTCGCTCGACGCGAGGCCAAATACAAGTTGAAAGTCCCAAACGCTGACGCGCACCTGCACGCTGTTGGCATAGGACTCGCGATAGTCGGGGGTCTGGGTGAGGTTCAGTTGAGGTTGCTGCGCTGTTGGACTCATGGTTCCACCAGATTACTCCGGCGGGGGCACATTGCGCGCCCTACCCGGCTGCATCGCACCCTGCGGGTCTCAATCTGCGGTAGTGTCGCACTGAAGGCTGGTGCGGAAGGCGGGACTTGAACCCGCAAGCCTTGCGGCGCTAGCTCCTAAGGCTAGTGTGTTTGCCATTTCACCACTTCCGCGCACCGCAATCAACTCCATCGTCTCCGATGGTCGTTGCACGTTCTGTTAAATCATGCCGTCGCCTCTCCGTTCCCCGGTCAGGGCGTATCGGAAGCGATCGTGCATTGGGCTTAGTCTAGTTGCAGAGATGCTGCGAATGCAATTCCGGCATAGCATTCTCGCCTCTCCTTCCCGATCCCGAGCCTCTGTGCCGTCCTTTTTTAATGCGGCGTCACGTGCAGCAAAGAGGAATCCGCGCGGAGCCGTGTGAAACCGTTGCAAGACTCTCTACCCGGATGCGGACTCCATCGCCGCTGGCTTATGCAATGGATTCGGAATCGAGACCGTGAGAGGATCCCCGCGGAGGGGACGCAACCGCGACGCAACGCCTGCCTGCCGCGGCAAGGAAAAAAGCAGGTGCGATTCGCATGAATCACTGCCGCAAAGTCGGCTCTGTTTTTCG
>VFSW01000470.1_pt1 | contig 59295 bp, 80 predicted proteins | sample 5358111 | NCBI WGS metagenome assembly VFSW01 (sample SAMN11554181, study PRJNA540505) | mine drainage metagenome | isolation source: sediment from site ElyBrook_90M | place: USA: Ely Copper Mine, Vershire, VT | collected 2017
GGTCAAGAGTCGTCTCCCGAAGGACGCGGCCAGTCGGCCCCTCCCGTCGATCGAGAACAAGATGGAGCAGTTTTTCCAGACCGACGAGGATCTGGCGGCGTCGATGGCGTGGGACACGTCGGTCCTCCCGATGCTGCGGGCGATGCAGGTGTCGGGACGGATCACGAATCTGGAGTTTCAGACCGCCCTGAATGCGCGGCCGAAGATCAGCGACACGGTCGGCGCGGCAGCGAAGAAGGTCGCGACCATCAACCAGATGTTCACGAACGCGACCGGGCAGATCCTGAACCGTGGTCAGGGAGCCACACCGGCAGGACGTGGTCAAACCGCCACACCTGTGCCGCCTGAAGTCGTGGCGGGTCTGAAGGGCAAGCCTGCCGGCCACTACAAGCTCCGCAACGGGACCGAGTGGGACGTGGCCGCCGACGGATCCATCAAGGCATCCAAGAAGGCTGCGTAGCCGATGGCGCAGGCGTCCCCGTTCGACATCGTCGAGGGTCCACAGGGGGCCGCCACTCCGTCGCCGTTCGACATCGTGGATGGACCGCCCGGCCACGACGACCCCCCGGCAGACACTCTGAAGTCCCGCACGGCCGCCCGCGTCAAGAAGATGCAGGAGCGGCGCGGCAAGCCCACGTCCGAGCCCGTGCTGGACGCCTTGGAAGGGGCCGGTCGCGGCGCGATTTCGACCGTTCAGGGCCTCGCCAAGCCCATTCGGAAGGCGTTCGGGATGCCTCCTGCGGTCCCGCCGCAGGAAGAAACCACCACCGCCGGAAAAGTCGGGCGAACAGCCGAACAGGTCGGCGAGTTCTTCGTGCCGGAAGCCGTGGGTGGCAAGGTCGCGGGCGCGATGAAGGCCGGCCGGTTCGTCAAGGCGGGCGTGAAGGCCGTGATCTCGGCGGCTGGCAACTACGCGGTCGCGTCGGCTCAAGGCGACAAACGGCCTGGGGTCGCCGCGGCCGTCGGCGCAGCGGGCCCAGCGGTCGAACTCTCCGCGCCGGCCGCGTTCAAGCTCCTTCGAACGGGGGCCAAGGCGGGGCTGGCGAAGGTGCTCGGCGCGTCCACGCTGGCCCCAGAAGCGGTCACGAAGGCGGTCCAAAAGGTCGTGCCGATGGCCTTGGATGACGGGCTGAAGCCGACGTGGGCGTCGTGGCTGAAGCAGCGCGGGGTCGCCCGAGGGAAGGCCGGGCTGGCACTGGAGGAAGGGCTGAAGGGGCCGCTCGGGTCGTCGCTGGTGCCGACGAAGCCGGTCATCGACGCGCTGGACGAGCTCGCCAACAAGTCCGCCCGGCACGTGATGAAGGCCGAGGAAACGCTGGCCGGTGCGACGTCCCCAGCCAAGGGCAGCGTCGTGGACGGCACGGTCGTCTACAACAAGCGCCTGATGAAGACGATCGACGAACTGAAGTCGGTCCTGAAGCAGCACGGGGATGTGGTGCAGGCGCGGCAACTTCACGATCTGAAGAAGTCGTGGGACGAGTTCGTCTACAAGGCGAGCGAGTTTCCGAACTCAAAGAAGATCCTCGTGGGGTTGGAAGCGCGGGCGAAGAACGCCGGGGCGAATGCGATCCGCGGCGTGCTGGATAGTGACGCCCCGAAGATCGCGGATCTGGACAAGGCGTACAGCCTCAACACGCGGCTGTACGAGCTCGTGCGGAAAGCGGCCGTGGGCGAAGAAGTCGGGGCGGCGACGGGCGCGGCGGCGAAGAAAGCCTCCACGGCGCTCGGTCGCAGGGCGGCGATTGCTGGGGGCGGCGCGGTCGTCGGGGCCGGCGCGGGCTACGAGCGCACCCATTCTGTGCAGGGGGCCGTCATCGGCGGGTTGATCGGCGGTGTGACGACGCGGATGCTCGAGACGGCGCTGGCGTCTCCGGCGTGGCGACTCCTGCCGACCGCGACGAAGTCCGCGATTGCTGACGCGATTGCGAACGGCCAGGCGGACACCGTGCGACGACTCTTGACTCCGGTCTTAGCGAAAGCGGGTGCGGGATCGGCGGAGGCTCCGTGAGCGAGGATCCCCACCCCACACCGAGTTCGTTTCCCGGTGGAGACTGGATGCTGGCGATGTTCGGGCAGCTCGAAAGCCGCATCACCGCGCACAGCCGACGGATGGACGACGGCTTCAAAGACACGGGGACGAAGATCGACAAGTTGGGCGAGAAGATCGACGCCCATGCGCTTGACGATGCCGTCGTGGAACGGCGGGTGGCGTTGATCGAGCAGGCCCGCATGATCGAAGCGAAGTCCATCGACAAGCGCGGCGCGACGGCGGGCACCTTAGCGGGCGGTTTTCTGATTGTCTCGTGGGAGTTGCTGAAGCATTTCCTGAAGTGGTGATGTCGATGAGCGATCTCGTCAAAGTAGCCTTCGTCACGGGCGGGTTTATGTTGGCGGCGATTTGGATCCAGTCGCTGATTGCGAAGCATGTCGCTCAAACGCTCGCGACGGCGGCTGAAGCGCTGGCAGAGAATGCGCGGGCCAATCACGCCGCTGTCACCGCGACCACGGAGATTGCGCGGCTGAACGTCGAACTCCTGAAAGCGACTGTGCTCAATACGGGGCCGAAATGATTCACGAATGGACGGTGACACGCGGGACGCCCGTCGGCGATGCGGTCGTCGGGGTCTTCGACATGGGCGGCGGATCCACGCTTGTCTCGCTGGAGCGGACTGACGTGCTGATCCCAGAGGGACGGTATCGGGTCAGGCTGACCGAGAGTGCGCGGGCAAAGGCGGGGACGCTCTGGTCGCCGTACCCCGATGAACCGTTCGATCCGCCGAGCCCGCTGGATCACCGACTCCCATTGATTTGCGACGTGCCTAGGCATGACGGCATTCGGATCCACGCCTTCAACAGCGCGAAGGAATCCCTCGGATGTATCGGGGTCGGGACAGATCACACGGCGATGGCGATTACGCATTCGCGACCAGCGGTGACGCGGATCGTGAACGAGCTCGCCATGTTTGAAGCCGATGGCGATGAGGTGTACCTGACGGTGAAGAAAGGATGATTGCGATGAGCCGATGGCGCTGTTTTCTGGATTCGCTTGACACGGGGGGCGGACACATCTTCACGCTGTTCACCCTGATTTGCCTCGGCGGTGTGTTGTTCTTTTTCGACAACACGGCCGGGGGCCAGATCATCACCGGCGCCTTCGGGGCGCTCCTGATGATGCTGCGGTCGGTCGGGACCAACCGCGAGCAGATGGCGGGCACGGACACCGCGACGACGGTGGTGACAACGCAGCCGCCGACACCACCTGCGGATCCGCCGCTACCATGAGACGGCTGACACTGTGGTCGTGGATCGTTCTCGTTCTAATCACGTTGGCGGTCGGCTTCTGGATCGGGCATTCGTAAGGAGACGTGCATGAAACGACTGATCGTGTTCGTAGTCGCACTGTCGCTCTCCGGCTGTGCGTCTCTCCCTCTGAAGCAACAGGCGGTCGTCTCGCTCCAAGCCAGCGAAACCGCGTTGGAATCTTCGCACGACGCCGAACGGGCGCTGTGCAGTCCGACGGCGAATCCCACGACCGCCATCACGCACTGTGACGGGGCCGCAGCAGCGACGATTGGCTTGACCGATGCGCGGCATCAGGCCCTCGCGCGGCTCTACTCGAAAGCCTTCGCCATCGAGGATCAGGCGCAGGCCGCGTTGAAAGCCTGGCGGGCGGGCGATCCGAAACCCTCGTCGCTCGCGGAGTACGAAGGAATCGTCAACGACCTCATTGCGCTCATCGTGCAGTTCATCCCGATAAACGAGCCGACCGCTGTGAAGGCCACGGTCGCGAAAGCTGAACTCGTGAAGGTGCTCCGATGACCCCCTTACAGGTGATCGCGTGGATTCAGGCGGGGCAAACCCTCGTCGCGGCCGGCGTGGCGACGGTGACGAACATCAAGACGTGGCTGGCCGCGCAACATCCTGGCCTGTCCGAAGCAGAACTGGACGGGATCTGCGACGTGATCCACGTCGGCGCGGTACGCCACAAAGCCCTCGCGGATCTTGACGCGGGCGGTCCGGCTCTCACCCCTCCGTAGTTTCCTACCGCTGCGCGTCCTGCGCTCGGGCGATCTGGGGCATGGGAACCTCGGATCGCCCACACTGAATCACCGCTTGACACAGCCGATAGTGTTTGTGTTAAGGTGTGATTCATGGCGAGCGACACCGAAGTCATTCACATCCGCATCGACACGGTCATCTTGGACCGCGTGAAGCAAATCGAAAAAAACGAAGATCGGCACCGCGCGTACATCGTGCAGCGGCTGCTGATGGAAGCTCTCGACGCCCGCGACGCAAAGGTGAAGGGCGCGAGGAAGGCATGATCGTCCTCGGTCTGGATCCAGGCACGGAGCAGTCGGCGCTCGTCGCGTTCAACGGCGAGAGCGTGATGGAACATCAGATCCTGCCAAACAGGGAGATGTTAACGCTGCTGTATGAGCGCCGCGATGCCGATCTGAGAGAACCGGCCAACAAGACACGGGTGCTCGTGATCGAGCAGATCGAGTCCTTCGGGATGGCGGTCGGCAAGGAGACGTTCGAGACGGTCTTCTGGACCGGACGCTTTGCGGAGGCGTGGTGTCCGAAGCGGTTTGAGCGGATGCCGCGGCGGATCATCAAACAGCATCTCTGTCACACGGCACGGGCGACCGACGCGAATATCCGACAGGCGTTGATCGACCGCTTCGGGCCTTCAACGGAAAAAGCCATCGGATCGAAAAAGCAGCCTGGCCCGTTGTTCGGCATCAAGTCCCACTGCTGGGCGGCGCTCGCGGTGGCAATCACGTGGTTCGATCAACACGGGCATGAGCCGCAGGAAATTCGTCCCGGCGTCGTGCCCCAGTTCTGAGGAGGAGATCCGAATGGCGAAGAAGAAGACGGCGAAGGCGAAGAAGGCGACCCCGAAGAAGAAGGCTCCGAAGCAGGCCGTGAAGCGCACGGTCAAGGCGAAGCGCACGACTCCGCGAGCGCAGACGCTGCCCGGTCTGGAGCAGGTCCGGAACACGGCGCTGGATCGGATCTGTGCCTCCATCGGCGACACGCGCGAGACGATCAACAAGTGCCGGTCGGACGAGAAGGACGATCAGCGGATGGCGTTGCGCGAGATGCACGACAAGGGCGTGACGTCGTATCGGCACGCGGGCGTCGAACTCGTGCGGATCCCTGGCGAGGAGAAACTGCGCGTGCGGACGTCGAAAGAAGACGCGACGGACAGCACGCCGGCCGACGAGACGACGGACGCGGCACCGGAGCCGGTTGCGGATCCGCCAGCGGCCCACACAGACGACGCACCGTTCTAAGGAGGCGATGATGGATCTGGCAGCGAACGTCTTCGATTTGGCGACCCGCATGAACCGCACGGTGGCGGCACAAGTCGCTCCGTCTCCGCTGGCGACGGTCCACGCGGTGTTCCTCGGAGATCGGTTGCTCGGCCTCTACCGGAAAGAGGAAGCGGCGATCGTGACGGCGCATCGGATCCGCGTGAGCGACGTGTATGCGGGGCTGACGTGGGAGAAACAGACCCACGCCTACAGCGGGAAGCAGGTCTGGACGTGCGACGTCCACGGGGACTGCATCACGCTTACCGTTGAACCCCGTCGGATCGAAGGCTGAGATGCCCTACGACTGCATCACCGTGAAGTTGCGGGTGCCGGCGAGGTTCGACACGACGGCCTTCGTGACGGCGGTGGATCGGTTGCTCTGGGTCAAGCTCGGGATGGACAAGACCCAGACGGGGTTGGGGTGCTTCTATCGCGAACCGGCGATTGTGGAGCCGATCTTTTCGGCCTACGACATTCAGGCGACGATTCGCGTGGAACCCGGCAAGTTGTCGGAGCAGAAGGTCTGGAACTCGGTGCAGGCGTACCTCACGACGAACTGCGGGTTCACAAAAGAGGAAGCCTACGTGCGCGACGTGCGGATCACAAACGACATTCACCGGACGGAGTTGGGGGGACGATGAAAGGCTTTGCTGGGATGACTCGTGAGGCGCGCCGTGACATCGCGTCGAAGGGCGGGAAGGCGGCGCACGCGAAGGGGACGGCGCATCGCTGGACGTCGGCGGAAGCGTCCGAGGCGGGACGCAAGGGCGGCTTGGCGCGTGTCAAGAAGGGGTTCGGCGCGGTGGATCCCACGAAGGACGGCGCAAAGTGAAGGGCACCCGCAAGGAACCCAAGGTGCGGATCCTCTGCGTCCACGCGGACTGCGCGTATCAGGCGACAGGGCAGCACGGGAATTCGACGCTGGACGCCTTCACGGATCACATCCATCACGTGCACGGAGGACAGGCATGAGCAACGAGAAAGTGACCGACATCGCGACGATGAAGCAGCCGGGGCCGATGCGGGCGATGCCGCGGTCGTTCTCGCTGATGCCCGAGACGTTGGGGCAGGCGATGGAGCTCGCCAAGATCATCGCAGAGTCGGACTTTGCCCCGAAGGACTACAAGGGCAAGCCTGGCAACGTCATCATCGCGATCCAGATGGGGGCCGACATCGGGCTGAAGCCGATGCAGGCGCTTCAGAACATCGCGGTCATCAACGGACGCCCGAGCATTTACGGGGATGCGGCGATTGCGCTCGCGTACGGCGCGGACATCCTTGAGAAGTTCGAGGAGTACATCGCGGGCGAGGGTGAGGCTCGCACGGCAACGTGCAAACTCCGTCGCAAAGGGTTCCCTGACGACGTCGTCCGCACGTTTTCCGTGGCTGACGCGCGGAAGGCGAACCTCTGGGGCAAGGCGGGGCCGTGGACGACGTACCCGGATCGGATGCTCCAGATGCGGGCGCGGGGCTTCGCACTGCGAGACGGCGCGTCGGACGTGCTGATGGGCCTCGTGCTGGCCGAGGAAGCGCAGGACTACCAGCCGATCCAGCAACATGCCGGCGAGATCGTGGAGGCGGAAGTCGTCGCCAACCCACTGGATCGGATCCCGGAAGGGATGCGCGAGAACGTGGAGAAGGCGTTCGCGACGCTGAACCTCGCGCCTGGCCTGCGGATTGCCAAGATTAACGAATTTCTGAACGCGGAGGGCGTGACGCCGGAGGACGCGACCCAGAACCTCCTGACGTGGTGCCGCGACGAGTTCGCCAAGCGCAAGACGGGGCAGCCGGTCCAGCGGGCCGACAACAGCAAGCGCCCCAATGCTCCGACGCCGCAAGCGTCCGCTGTGGATCCGAAGCGTGGAGAGTCGGATGTTAGGGGAGCCAGCCCTGAAGCGTCTTCGCAGCCATCTGGGCAAGAGACGGCTGCACCGATCACCGCGAGCGACATTCCGTTTGCGGGCGGCGCGTCGGCGAAGGTGGGGTTCTGATGCAACGCTGGCTATTAGTAACTGGGATCGTGCTTCCAGTTATTCTTCTCATCGTCGGCGCGTACATGGATGGACGTATTGACGAACGCCGCGCTATCGCTCGTGAACGCGGGATCTTGCTGGTGCGGTGCCAATGACGACGGTGCCGATTCTCCGCAGTTCCGCGATGGAGGCCGCGAGCAAACGCACAGATTTTATCCAACGTGTGTTCGAGTTGATGGAAGCCGACTTCTGGCTTCGCGTCTCTCTCGGTAAGTTCTCCACCCCAGACGTTTGCTGGGAATGGACCGGGCAGCGCATGCAACGTCGTGCCGGCGGCTTTCGATACGGCATTTTCTCTCCCTACACTGGACTTCGAGTTCTCGCGCATCGTTTCTCGTTTGAACTGGCCTACGGTTCATTCGACAACGATCTACACGTTCTTCATAAGTGCGACAACCCCTCTTGTGTTCGTCCCGATCATCTGTTTCTGGGGACGCCTCACGACAATCTGCTTGATGCGTACAAGAAGGGACGCAGAAAGTCGATGCGAGGCCATCGGAGCCCGATGTTCTGCAAGAAGGGGCATACGATGACTGGCGACAACGTGCGGCTTGAAGGCACCGGCTATCGTCGCTGTGTTATCTGCGACAAGGCGAACCAGAAGCGGCGCTACGACCTCCGCGTAGGAAAGGCGGGCGCATGACGACCGCTCTCACGGTCTATCGACAGTCCGCCCTGAAAGACTCCGACTGCCTCTACCGCGTGAAGGCGGTCTGGAAGGACGGCGTGGAGGACTCATCGGACTTCGCGCTGATCGGGCAAGCCTTCCATCTGATCAAGCACCTGTACGTGTCGCGCCTGATCCAGAAGAAGACGCCGCAGGATCTGGACGAAGCGTTGGCCGCGTTCGTGGAGGGCATCGCGCAGCACCAGACCCCCAACCGGCTGATCCCTGAACTGCGGGAGATGTGGGTGCGCCACACCGAAGTCTTCGCGCTGGACGTGGATCGCATCGCCGCGTTGGAGTATCAGATCGTGCTCGGGCGACTGAGCGGGACATTGGATCTGGTGTACGCCCATCCGACCGAGTTGGAAGTGGTGGACGACAAGACGTTCTGGACGATGCTGACCGACGACGAAGTGAAGAACTCGTTTCAGGCCCGCGTCTACACACTGCTGGCACGGGCGCACTTCCCTGGCTTCCACACGTACCGCTTCACGTTCGCGTTCGTCCGGTTCAACAAGGTATCCAGCGTCGTCTTCACGCAGGCGGATCTGGATCAGGTGGAGTTGGAAGCCAACGCGGCCATCGCTCGAATCGAAGAAGCCGAACGCACGGGATCGTGGCCGGCGAACGTCGGGCCGAGTTGCCGCTACTGTCAACTGAAGTGCCCGATTGCGGATCAGGAACAGATGCTGCCTGTCCGTTTTCTGCCAGCGCAGGCGCAGCAAGTGGCCGCGTGGCTGATCCCGGCCGAGAAGAAGATGTCGGCGTTGAAGAAAGCCCTGAAGCAGTACTGCGTGGCGAACGGGCCTGTCGTCGTCAACGGACTGGAATGGGCGAATCGGCCCGTGCAGGAGCGCAAGTATCCGCTTGGCGTCGTGCTCGAGATCCTGAAGGCGCGGAACATTCTTGGCGTGTTCGAGAGCACGGACGGCGCGACGATTTCCTATTCGGCGCTGTCGAAGCTGTTTCGTCAGTTCCCGGCCCTTGAAATTGAACTTCAGGCGTACGTGCAGAGCAAGGTGTCATACAGGTTCAGCGCGAAGAAGCCTGGTGACGACGGCGAGGACGCCGAGTAGATGTGGTCGCGGCGGATCCAGACGGAGCACACGCGGAAGGCCGGCTACATCGCGGCGTGGCAGCAGATCCGTAAACAGGAACGGGCGCGGCAGTTGGGGTGGGTCAAGTTGACGCGCTGGGAAAGGATCGGACGATGGCTGACGACCCGGTACGCGGTGCTGAAGCGGACCCTGACGACGATCTGATCGAGGACGACGATCCCGACGATGGGGATGACGGGCGCTGTCCGGATTGCGGGGCGGACTTCACCGAGGAACACGAACTGGACTGCGGCTACGAGGACGACGACGAACCCGAAGACGACGAGGATGAGGACATAGAGGATTTCGCATGAAAATCAGCCGACTGGATCTGACGAGTTTCAAATCGTTCGCGGGTGCGACGTTCGACCTGCGAGCGCCGAGGACGCTGATCGCGGGTTTGAACGCGAGCGGGAAGACGAGTACGCGCGAATCCATGCGCTACGTGCTGACGGGCAAGGCGCAAGGGCTGGACGGCAAGGGATCAGGGCAGGAACATCTGATCCCGAAAGTCGCTGACGGCGACGGCGTCAAGGTGTCGGCGTGGATCGACGGCGTCGGATCTGTCACGCGATCATGGTTGCACGGCACGTCGTCGCTGGAAGTGCAGGGCTTCACCGGGACGCCGACGGAGCAGCAAGCGGCCCTGTACGAGAAGTTGGGGACGACCGAGGCGATGCTGACGGCGTGCCTGGACTCGTCGGTGTTTCTGGATCTGCACCACGCGGAGGCGAAGGCGCTGGTGCTCCAGTTACTCAACGTCACCGTGCCCGTCGAAATTCCAGCCAGCGCCGATCGCACCGAAGAAGTCGTGCGCTACACGCTGGATCAACTGGACGCGGCGTACGCGAAGGCGTTCGAGGATCGGAAGGCCGCGAAGCAGAAGGTGAAGGGCGCGTTCGTCCCGCCGAGTCCTGTGAAGCCCGAGACGTCGGTGGATCTCGCGGCGATTGAGACGCGGCTGAAGGAACTGCGGGGATCGCTCGCTGCCGTCGCCGCCACCATCGCCGGGACCGAGGGCCAGAAGGCCGTTCTCGATCGGCAACTTGTCGAGGCTCTGACGCGGTACGCAATCCCGGTCGTGCCGGAGGATCTGGACGCGCAGATCGAAGGGCTGGAGGAACGGCTGGCCGCCATGGAGGCCGATACGCAGGCTCCAGTCCCTGAACCGCCTCCGTTGCGTGCCGGCAGTCCGACGGAGGATCCGGCACGGGTGCGATCGGCCGCCGAGAAGTTGATCGCCTTCGATCCGAGCAGAGGGTGCGTGCTCGACGGGGGCGTCAAGTGCCCTGTCGCCAAGCTGAAGTTCACGAACCGCGGCAAGGATCTGCTGGAGCAGGTGCGAAATGTTCCACGCGAAGGCGTAGAATCAGCAGATGGAATCGACTCTCTGCAAGTGCGGGAAACCGCGGCGAAGTGGGCAGCGTTACTGCCTGGACTGCCACAGCGCGCGTATGCGGAGTTGGCGGCGAGTCAATCGCCGGATGACCTCACTCCAGACGAAAAAGGCGACGTGCAGAAGCTACGCCAACGTCTATCAGAAGCGGGGCAGGCTCCGGCCGAAGCCGTGCGCGAAATGCGGGGATCGGAAAGCGCAGAAGCACCATCCCGACTACAACAAGCCATTACGCGTGGTCTGGCTCTGCCGTCCGTGTCATCTGGAACTACACAGGGACGAGGTACACCGCAGAACCCGCTGACGGCACTGCGGACTGAGTTGCAGACCCTCAAGTCGAGGAAGATCGGCCACCAGCACGCCGTGGACGCGAATCTGTCACAGACGGCGGCGCAGGATCGGATCCGCGCCGAGATGACCGCCCTGCCGGACGTGTCCGAGGCGCAGGCCCGAATTGAGACACTTCAGGGATCCCTTGAGAAAGGCGCGGGCGTCCAGAAGGCGGCGCAGGCCTATCACACGGCGCTTCAGGGCTACGAGCAGGCGCTGGCACACAAGCAGACCCTCGACGCGGAGGTCGTGCGTCTGGAGGGGCTGGTGCAGGTGCTGGGGCCGTCCGGGGCGCGGGTCAAGGCGCTGGGGGATGCCTTGGGCCGGTTCGAGGCGGCCGTCAACGGATCCCTGCTCCCCTTCGGCTGGGCCGTTCACTTCGAGGTCGAGCCGTGGCAGGTGGTCGTCAACGGTCGGCCGGTGGAGACGTACAGCCGGTCGGAGCAGCACCGGATCGGCATCGCCCTACAAGTCGCCATCGCCGAGCTGTCAGGGATCGGCTTCGCGGTCGTGGACGAGCTCGACATGCTGGACGCGAAGAACCGGGAGACGATGGGCGTGGTGCTGTTGCGGTCCGCGCTTGAGCAGGTGATCATCCTCGGGACGCGGGAAGCGGAGAGTCCGTTGCCCAAGGGATCCGCGGCGTTGGCGTCCTATCGGATCGGGCAGCAGGACGGCCGGTCGGTCATTTTGGAACGAGGGAGTGTGTAACATGGAAACAGATCGCGAAAAGTGTTCGTACTGCGGCGGTTGGTACGCGAAGCCGATTGGCCTTCATCACGACATCAACGATTGCGCTGGCGGCGCGAATCGACAGGAGATGTACTCCGCCGACCACAAGGAGATGTTCAAGGCTGCTGACGGATCCATGATGTGTGAACAGCACCCCGGCTACGAATGGGGAGAGTGTCCCGGCGGCTCCGCGTGTCCGGGGCCGGGAATGCCGTGGACGATCACGGGCCGCACCCTGATCGAAGAAGTGATGTCCGAAGCGATGGCCGTTGCGCGGAGGGCCAGCCTGTGAGCGAGCAGCAGCGACAACAGGAACAACACGCCCAGCAGATGAAGTCCTTCGCGGGAGCCTTCGCACGCGGCCAGGCCAACGCGCTGGATCGCTTCGGCAACCCGATGGCGGAAGGCGACAAACTGATGCTCCGCTTTCAGGTGGATCCGATCGTGGACGTCGTGTCGGTGAATCCCGTGCTGGATCCCCGCGCGCAGCCGGGCACGATTCAGGTGATGTGTACGGTGACGTTTCCGCTGATCGTGATGGCGGGGAAATCGTTCCAGTTCGCCAACATCGTCGCTCGGCGTCAGGCCGTGGAGGCCACCCCGTCCAACGGCACGGGGCCGCAGCTGGTGGATCCGCCGGCCGTGGACGCGGATCCGTCGGGCGACGTGGAGCCGATTCCGCCGACCGATGACGACGACCCGATCATCGTCTGATGCTGCGGCGGAAGCGGCGGACCCCGCAGCAACAGGCCGCGCTGAAGTTCAAGCAGACGTCGCCGCAGGGGATCGGGCGGACGCGCCGGCAGATCAAGGACGCGAAGGATGACGCCCATGCCCTCCAGAAGATCGAGACGCACGATCAAGTCTGGGTACGGGATCTGACGTGCCGGTACTGTGACGGAACTCGCTGGAAGTTCCGTGAGGATGATCAGATGCACCACGACCCTCCGCTCTCGGCAACAAGGGGTCTGCCGGCTGAGGAACGCACGAACACCAAGACATGCGGGAGGGTGTGCCCCAAGTGCCACGAGGATCTGACGGGGACGATAGGGCGGAAGATGACGACGAAGTTTCTCTCGGATCGCGGGTTCGACGGCCCCATCGAAGGAGTGATGCTGACATGACTGATCGTGCCTCCTCCGCCCCAAAACGGATTCAGCGCAAACGTACGAAAGGCTGGACGATGCCGAAGGACGCGGTGTATGTCGGGCGTCCCACGATCTTCGGAAATCCGCTCACGACGGCTGAACAGTTTCGGAACTGGCTCAACGGGCAGAAAGCGACTGGCGCTGGCGGTCTGCGTCGTATCTCGCTGATGTCGCGGATTCACGAACTGCGCGGGAAGGATCTCGCGTGTTGGTGTCCGCTCGATCACCACTGTCACGCAGATGTTCTTTTGGAGATTGCGAATGGCTAACCCTGATGCGCTCCAGCGGCTCACGGCGCGCGTAGCTGCCAACCTCGGTCCTGTTATCAGCGATCTTGAGCGTGTGCTGCCGCGTCAGCGAGACATTCGCTCGGCAATTTACGTCCTGAAAAATCTCAAACGCTCGCTTGAGGACGCGGCCCTCACGGACAGCGGAGCCGCCCGCGTTGCGGCGTCTCGGGCCTCCTCCGCCCTGCCGTTGACGCGCTGCGGATCGATTGCTACGTATAAGCGCACTGGCGAGCGGCTGCGATGCACGAAGAACAGGCCGCACGATGGCGATCACATGTGGGGCGACTTCAGATGGCGCGACGGCGACTTATTCTTCGGCACGCCAGTGGAAACCGATGAGCCTTGAAGGCTCACACGGCTGTGACCGCTGCAATTGGTGCCACGCGGACAACGTGGGAACCAAGCCCGGTTCGCCGTTCCAACACAAGAAGGACTGCCCGACGCTGACGATAAAGGCGCTGTCAGACGCACTCAGCGATGCTATGGCCGGTGGACCCGCTGGCGTGCCGTCCCTGCCGACCCCCGCGAGACATGAGCACGAGTTCACGCCATACGACGTGTGCCGCGTCTGCGGACAAACGGAAGCGGCCATCGAGGGATGTCACCATTGCGGCGACGACGAGAGCGTCAAGAACGGCCGCTGCTGGTGGTGCCTCAAGCCCTTAGCCGCGTCCCCGCCGACCCCCGCGAGATCGGTGGTGCCTGTCGTGCCGATCTGGGCCACCATTGACGCACTCGTTGAGAAGGGCGCATTGGACCTTGAAGGCGCGCAGGAACTTCGACAGGTTATCGACGGCTGGAAATCGGCGCTCGCGGGGGCCGTGCCCGCGTCCTCGCCCGCCGAGACGACACTGAAACCCAAGTTGCCGTAGAATCGATCCCGCTGGGCAGTGGCGGCGGCTGCTCGCAAGCGGTGGGTGCCTTCACACCTGCCGGCCCAGTGCGTTCCTCTCTAGCCTTGAAGGAGGCGTTGCGTGCCGAACTATCCGGCTGTTATCCCAGTTACTCCTGAAATCGTCGAAGCGATCTCACATGCGGCTTTCTCTCGGAGCCGTTGGTGCTGGCGAACCGTGATTCAACGAGACGTTGTCGCGTGCCTGGTCGCTGATCTTCTTGGGGTTTCAGTAACAGATCGATGGGATGTAGAGGATTACACTGGTGCCGCTTTTGAGGATGATATCGCGGCGACGACGAGGGCTTCCACTCCTACTGTCAACCGAAGAAAAATTAGCCTCCGTGTAAGGCTGAGGATTCACAAACGGGACGGTTACAAGTGTGGGAAGTGCGGATCCGACGACGATCTGGTAATCGATCACAAAATACCGCTGTCCTTGGGCGGGTCAGATGACGAGTCGAATTATCAAACACTCTGCCGAGGTTGTAATTCGCGCAAGGGCGCGAGGTTGGAGTCGTGAGCGGCCTTCTCGCGGGCAAAGTCTGGCAGTCGGCATTGCCAGCGGATCTGAAACCAATCGCGGCGGCGTTGGGCGATATCGGCAACGACGACGGCACGAACATCTACCCCTCCATCCCCTACATCTGCTGGTTACTCGGACGGTCGGAACGGTCGGTGCGAGGCTGGCTGTCCGCCCTCCGTCAACTCGGCGTGTTGGAAATAGTCGGAGATGTCACCGATCCGAAGAAACTCGGCGCTGGGTATGGAGCGGAGTACATCCTTCGCTCGGATCGGTTGCCGGCGCGTGATTCGTGGGGAAAAACACGTAAAGCAAGCTATGCAAAATCTGCACAGGTCGGAAAACGGAAGCATCCTAAAGCCGTGCAAACGACGACACCGAGCCATGCAAACGACGACATGCAAGCTATGCAAACGACGACATCTGACGGCGTCGTACCCTTATACGATCCGTCAGTACAACCGTCCATAACCGCAAAATCGTACGTGAAGTCGTACCACAAAGAGAAAAGGCACTACTGGTGTGGAGAGATTTTCTGTGTCTCCGACGACCAGCATTTCAAATTCACGGAGCGCGTCAGGCAGGCAGGATTCAACCCCGAGGATCTGGAATGGCCGGACTGGTACCGCCAAAAGGACGAGAAGTGGGATGCAACCGACATCAGAGATCGAGAGATCAAGGGGGCGATGTACTGGTTGGCGGCGCAACTCAGCGAAGAGATCGACATCATGCGCCAGAACGCGGCCCATGCCCAGTAAGCGGCCCCAGCGACGACAACCGCCGGCGTCGTCCGCGCTGGATCGGTTGAAGGCCCGGTGTCCCCTCGGGCCCCCATACTGCGTCTTGGTGCTGGATCAGGAAACCGTCGAAGCCCTGACGTTGGGCGTGGTCAACAGCCGGGCGATGGTCGAAGCGTGCGAAGCCTTGGCCGCGGTGCAGCCGTTGCCGCTGCCGAAGGACTACCCGGCATGAGTGAGCGCAAGGCCCCTTCAAATATCGAGGCAGAAAAAGCGATCCTCGGGGCGGCGCTGCTGCACCCAGAAGGACTCGCCACGGCGTTGTCCGTCATTCGCCCCGAAGACTTCTTTCGCCATGTCCATCAGCGGATCTTTACCGCGATGCAGGGCTTGCGGATCGTGGATCTGGTGACGCTCAAGGACGCGCTGGCGAAGGCCGGCGAGCTCAACGACATCGGGGGCCCGGCGTACCTCGCGTCCCTGATCGACGGGGTGCCGCGGTCGATGAACGTGGAGTCCTACGCGAACATCGTGAAGGACTCAGCTATCCTCCGAGGGATCATCCAGGCGAGCACCAAGGCCATGACGGCCGCCTACGATGGGTCAGAGGCCCCTAGTCTGGTCGTCGATCGGGCCTTCGCGGATCTGCTGGCGCTGTCGTCGAAGGCGTCAGGGACGGGACTGAGGCCCGTGGGCGACCATGTCCACGCGACGTTCGCGCAGTTGGAGGAACTCAGCAACCCGGACAGTGCGGCCTGGGGGCATCGGTCTGGGCTGGTGTCGTTGGATCGGAAGCTCCGCGGACTCCGGCCGGGCAAGATGGTCGTCGTCGCCGGCAGACCCGGAGATGGCAAGACCTCGATTGCGTTGAACGTCGCGGCGGCCGTAGCGAAGAAGAACGTGCCCGTGGGCGTGTTCTCGGTGGAGATGGACAACGACGAATTGATGCTGGCGCTGGTCAGTGCCGAGGCGCGGGTCAATATCGAGGATCTGGCGGATCAGAAGTTTTCGCCGGACGACTGGCGGCGCGTCTCGGAAGCGGCGGAAGTGTTCCGCACGATCCCGCTCTACACCGACTACAGCACGGACCTGTCGCCGGTCACGTTGCGCGCGAAGGCTAGGCAGATGCAGATCAAACACGGGCTCGGGCTGGTCGTTGTCGATTACGTGCAGTTAATGCAGGGGTTGCCGACCCAGAAGAAGCACGAGAACGAACACGAGAAGTTGACCGGGATCTCGAGGGCCATTAAGTTGCTGGCGAAAGATCTCGGGGTGCCGATTCTGGTCTGCTGCCAGTTGAACCGGGCGGTCGAGGGTCGCAGCGATGGCCGGCCGCAGCTCGGGGATCTGCGCGGGTCCGGCAGTCTCGAGCAGGACGCCGACGTCGTGATCCTGATTCACGATCCCTCAAAGGCCCCGAAGAAAAAAGGCGGCTTTAAGCGCAAGGGCGAAGAATCGGCGGCCGTGGAAGCGGAGATCCAGCGCGGGGTGGTGGAATTGATCGTGGCGAAAAATCGCGGGCTATCGACGGGCGTCGTGCGCGTGATCTTCCACAAAGAAAACGTGCGCTTCGACAACCTGGCGTTGTGAGGCGGGATCGGCCACGGCGACCGATGCCAAGTAGGCGGGTCAGTCGCGGGGATCGGGCGGGACGGTCGAGCGGAGCGCATGATGGATCTGGCGCACGGCATCCACGCCGAGCAGATCCAAGACGTCTTCAAGAGCTTCCCGGCACGTCGGACACGCACACCCGCACGCACTGAGTCTCAAAACCTTGTCGGTGATCCCGAGTTGGCGGGCGGTCAGGCGCATGTCTTTGATGACCGGCGTTTCAATCAAGTGACACATGGTCCAGTCCTTCCACGGGCGGTGCCGCGTCGGCGGTCCGCTGAATGAGTACGCGTAGGTGGATGCGCGATCCATCGGGCAACGGGTGATCGTTGAGGGCGATGTGTAGGACGCGGCCCTTCTCGAGTCGGCGGGGCCAGGTCGCGGTCAGCAGGGCGATGACGTCGGCGAGCGTCAACATCAGGCCGCCGGCAGAACATCGACGTAGATCGCGCCACCCTTGCGGCGTTTCTTCAGCCGCCCGGCCGCGAACAGGGCGTGTTGCTCTCTCCGCTCATCACGTCTGGCCTGTTCGTACGTCTCGGTGATGGTCATGCAGAGGTTCCAGAGCACTTCTGTTGCGAGGTTCGCGTAGGCGATCCCCCATGTCTGGATTGCGTCTCGTTCATCGATGAAGTAGAACCGGGCTCCGGTACCGTCGGTGCGGAAGATCAGGACGCCTTTGGTCACGTCGCCGCTCACCGAGTAGAACCCGAAGCGGTGAGAATCGCCCGTCCATTTCGTCGTGCCGTGTCCGCTGGGTCTGGCGTCTCCGAAAAACGCGCCCGCCATTACATCGCACGTCGCCAGCATGATCGGCATCGTTGATGGTCGCTCGATACCTCCCCGCCCGATGATCGCCGCGTTGACGCGGTACGGCGCGTCCCCGTGCGCCTCGTTGAACCGAAGACATAACCCGTCGTCGGTGTGGAAGTAGTGGCCAGGGTGGTCTTGAATTGCTCTCATTCGGGTACCCCTCCGATCTCGTAGTACGCCGTCTTCCAGCAGGTACACTCGGCGGCGTTCGTGGCGTGCTTCGCGCAGCCCGGCGAATGCGGGTACGTCGGATCGTCGATGACTTGGAGCGTCAGCCCCCCGTCATCGATCCCGATCTCGACGTCGTCGGGGATACGTCCGAGCCACACCTGTAGTTTCTTGACCGTCTCAGCCATGCGGGTTCTCCTTTGGAAAGTGTTTGGCGGCGCAGTCGGGGCAGATCCCATGACTGGCCGGCGTGCGTCCCTCGGTGATCGTTTTCGAGCACCATGAACAGATGACCTTGATCGGCTCGGTCACTTGCCGGTCACGGTGACAGATCCAACCGTGTTGCCGTTAGCGTCGATCAGCGTCGTTCGGTCAAAGGGCCAATCGTTGATCAATCGCTCCTGAAGGATGCGCTTGATCTCGGCGTCCTTGTCGTCTTCAAAGGCCGCGTTGCCGGTCTTGAGTCGGATCGTGATCGTCATGCGCTGACCTCCTGAAGTGATTCTGCCCACGCAATAACGCCCGCCGGCAGTTCTCGCCGTTGCCATGCCGATCTAAGCTTGTACAGGCAGTCGGGGCACTCCGCGCCAGGATGTGTGGCGTACGTCTCGCCGCGGGCCTCTTGGTGGATGCACTTGGCGTGCATGTCGTTGAGGTGGTACTTCAGATACGGCGCGGCCTCTGGAAACCATTTACGGAGCTCGTCAACGATCTGCCCGCCGCACTCGGTAATGTAAACCGTGTCGCCGGTGACGTGTTCGACGTCTAGGCCGTGGAAGTCTCCGTCCTGCGCAATGACGTACTTCGCCGCTCCGCGTGCCGAGGTAAACCGCGTGCCGCAACGCTTGTTCATCTCCTGTATTTCGCCTGAGTTCTCGTCAAAGAACGACACCCAGTACGCCAGGGCATCGCGTTTGGCCGATGCCTTGGATTGGATGTGTCCCGCCGATCCGCAGATCGACAAGCGACCGTTTTCTAACGAGACTTCGAGGCGGCACCATTGCCGGCCCTTCGTGCGTGTCTGTGTCGTTTTCATGCGGTCCATCCCTTCGTTTTCCAATAGGCGATCGTTTCGCGGGCTCCCTTGGCCGTGGTCAGAATGCCCGTGGTGTTGCCGTTGCGCGTGAGGCCGTAATAGATCCGCCGATCCTGCAAGACGCGGCGGTACTCGTACGGCGCGGTGTCGCCGCAGATCGTGATCGTGGCCGTCGTATTCAGGATGTCCGCATCGTCGGCCGGGTTCATTTGCGTTAGGCGCACAGTAACCCCCTGACATTCGGCGCCCCGTAGGCGGCCAAGATCCGGTCAATGGCGGATTCCCGATCCTCGGCGTACGTCGGTGTGGTCATCCGGCCACAGTCGCATTCTCCGTTGAACAGGTACCGCGCCCGGCAGTCGGCCGCGTGAAGCTGGCGTTCGGCTCGGTCGCGCACGTTGCTTTCCGCCCGCCACAGATCCTGAAGCCGGCCGTACTCTCGGTAGATCGCGGCTCGAGTCGGCTTCGTGTGGAGAATGGCGAGCTCTAAGGCTTCGTACCCCGCGCGGAGTTCGAGCGAATAGCCGGCCAGGTGTTGCAGGGCGAATCGGACATCCGCTAGTGGAGCCGTCGCCTTGTAGTGCGCGTACAGGGCTTTCAGATCCATTTGTGCTGTGTTGACGTCGTCGTCTGACAGGATCGGCTGGGGCTTCTCGGCTTTGGCCGTCGTCGTCGTGAAGCCGTGGCCGCAGTTGGGGCACGTGTGACGGCTCATGCTCGCTTCTCCCGTCGGATAGGCCAGCCACACACGGCGCACGGTGCCCCGTAGTGCAGTGAGCTGGTGTGAGGCCGATAGACGCCGTACGGAGCTGGGTCAAGAATGACCGACATGATCCGCCCGGTACCGTAATCGTCGCGGGCATCGTAATCGGCAGACTGCCCGCACGGTACGCAGACGGTCTGTTGAGTGCTGGTCAGATATCCGACAACTGGCGCGGGTTCGCTGTTGAGCATGTCGGCGCGTTCGGCCATCTAGAGCCCCCTTGCGTGTAGCGTTTCGTGTGACAGACCGGGAAACCCCCCAATCAACCATTCCCGGTACTCCTCCTGTAGCGCGTCGTACATCAGAAGCGTGATGACGTCCCCCCGACGGAGGGCAGCGGCCCCAGAGAATCGGTGTCCGACGTCGTTGAGCCCCAGCCTGTAGGCGTCGACGGCCAGTCGGCTCCATTCGGCCTTGTCGTGGTCGCTGGGAATCTGGAAGCCGTGCGTACGGATCGGCGCGGTGTTATTCATGACTGTGACAGATAGCATAAGCTCTGCCACATACGCGCTATCTATGTATCAACGACTTACAGACCGAACACATACGCGGAGTGTTCTACACTGTGACAGTCGGTGTTCAGTCCATTCTCAGGATAGAACACCGTTCGCCAAGTACGCCACGATATGCGGTAGCAGGTGCTGGCGAGCTTCGAACGCGCCGAGGAACAGATTGCAGGCATGGCAGACCAGTCCTCGGACGTGGTGTGTCGCGTGATCGTGGTCTACACATGCGTATCGCTTCGCGTCCTCCTGTTTCGTCTTGACCATCTGGCCTGAACAGACCGCACACCGGCCGCGTTGCCGATCCCACAAAGCGTTGTAGTCTTCTGTCGTCATCTCGTAAAGCTGTCGTAGGCGGTGCTCACGTCGCCATTCGGCGGTGTCGCGGCCGAGATGGGCCATTGGCCGGCGTGTCTTGGCCAGGTGTGGGGACTGGCCGTAGCGCGATAGCTTCGTGTTCTCACTCATGAACACACGGTAACACAGAACACATTGTCACAGTATTGAACACCGACTACGCGCCAACACGCGAACCGTCAAACCCTGCACGTGTCATCCCTGCGGTGTGGGGCTTGGGCTTGGGGCGCGGGCATGGCAGGTGCTGGTGTCCGTCGGCCATCCGTCACCGTCCAGTGACCCTATGTGTGGCGCATTGGCCACAGTCGGCCCGTTGTCGGCCGTTGGCGTTGTCCGGTGTCGTCGGATCGCCCCGAGGATCGGACGTGCGCCGGAGCTGTGGCCGTGCGACCACACCGCGCCGTGCCTGCCCGACGGTAGGCCGATGTCGGATCTGTCACGGCGGCTGGCACGGCATTGTCTCAGGGGTTACCTGGCCTGGCCTCTGAAAGCGCGGTCAAGCCGCAAACAGATTTATTTTGTGTTTTTATTTTGTGTGACACGTGGTATTGTCTGTCGTCGTGGCCTTGGACAATCGTTCAGCGATACGTGGGTGCAGCGCAGAGATTCTCGTGGCGCAGAAGTTTGCCTCACAGGGCTGCGTCGTGTCGTTCCCCCTGCGTGTAGCGAGTTACGACCTGGTGGTCGATGACACGGATCGGTTGTGGAAGATTCAGGTGAAGCAGGCGGCGTGGGTCGGCCCGACGATGAAGCGGCAGGGGAAAGGGGACCGTGAGCGGTGGATGGTGTCGCTGGACTACAAGTCGAAAAAGGGGCGCGGCGCGCGGCGGCGCCCGAGGCAGGCGACCGAGTTCGACTGGTTGGTCGTGGTGTGCCGCGAGGATCGGATCTACGTGATTCCGGTGGACGTGCTGCGGTCATCCGATCGCGGCGAGGGCACGTTGCTGCGCGGGATCAACATCAAGGAAGAAGTGGGCGACGAGGCGCGGGCGGATTCGAAGGCGGCGGCGGCGCGGTGGTTGCCGTATCTGAACAACTTCAACATCAGAGGATCCGGTGCGCCTGTGACAGCAGGGCCGCCAGCGGCGGAGCGCGAGGCGTGCGAGGGCTGCGGTCGTGCGAGCACGTCGTTGCAGGAGACGGCCGACGGCGTGTCGCTGTGCGGTGAGTGCTTCGCGGCGGTGCCGGTGACGGGGCCGCGGGAGGTGCGACAGCGTCAGACGACGGCGCTGGACGCGGCGGGCACGAAGCCGACGAAGGATCAGTTGCAGGCCCTCGTGGACGGCGTGATGACCAAGCCCTCGGGCGTCGTCCACGATCTCCGCGAGGGCGAGTCGGTCCACGCGGCGAAGGGCGACGTGGTGCGGCTGGTGGTGGATCCGCGAGACGCGGAGCGCCGGCGGCGGGCGGCGCAGGATCGGCTGCGGACGCACCCGGAAGACGACAGCCAAGCCGGTGACGACGACAAGGCGGGGTTCTGATGACCACGCCCCAGCGCACGCTTCGTCAACGACTCGGCTTCATGGCCGACGCCGTGGTGTCCGCGAAGGTTGGACCGCAGGCGAGGTTCTTCACCCGAGACTGCGCGGATGAACTCGCATTGCTCCTACGGGAAGCGGAAAAGGCGCTCATGGATCTGCAAGTCGAACGGCGAGCGGGCCTCGTGATTGACCGAGACGCGACGTTGCGGCGAGAACTCCAGACCCACCTCGACACGCTGCACATCAACGGCGACAACATCGGCACGATTCGCGCGTCGTTGTTTCTGCCGTGGGACAGCGCGTGGAATGGGTGGGTCCGCGACGACACCGCGTCACGCGAGAAGGCCCGCTGATGGCCGCGCGCGTGACGTACCTCGGCGAAGTGACGGGCGACAACATGGCGGTGACGCCCGCGCAGTTGCTGGATCTGCTGCGGGCCGATCTCGAGACGAATCCCCAGAAGGGCGGCGTGGCGCGGCCGGTCATGGGCCTCTACGCGATCATCGTGCGGGAGGATGCCGACGGCGGGCTGCAACTCGATCACTACCGATCCCAGTTGCCGAAGTTCGTCGAGCTCGCCGTCGTCTCGCGGGCGTTGCATACGCTGGTGGCCGGCTGATGGGGAACTACGCGGTGCGGATCTACGACCCCGAACTGCGGGCGTGGCTCATTGCGGAAGCCGCGCGCCGTGGCCGTGGGACCCGCACGTCGGACGTCGTCGAGGACGCGCTGCGACAACTTCGAGGAGGATCAGATGCAGGAAGTATTCACGGTGACGATGCGACGGCCGGACGGGATGGGCGACGTGACGGCGACGATCACGCGGGAGGCGGGCGATCTCGACGCCGACGTCAAAGCGCGGGTCAAGGTGCTGATGAAGCAGATCGAGAAGTTTGCGGGCGTGCAGCCGATGGCGTCGTAGGGTCCGATGCGCCCGAGGACATCGTCGTCACGGACGAGGCGCTGGCCGCGTTGAACGCCGTCACCGCACACGAGATCGAGCGGGGGCAGATGGCGGACGCGGCGCGGCCGGTGGATCCCTTGCAGAAGATCGAGCCGGTGCTGGTGTACGAACCTGTGCAGCGCGAGAAAGGCCCCGACAGCGGGCCAGATTCGGATCTTGGTTTCTGATGGCGAGCATGACCTTCGGGGTGCGTCGGTCGCAGGCGGGGAAGCCGGTCGTGGCGAAGGATCCGAAGGATCGCGTGTCGTCGTTCTCGTTTTCCGATGCCGAACTGCGGCACACGACCACCGAGGCGATCTGCGTCGTCAGCGGATCCGCCAAACTCGACACGTCGCAGCCTGGCGATCTGGCGCGGTCGTTCTTCGGGGCGGTGGTGCGGTGAAAGCCGTCGTGGTAGTGCTCGCGCTCGTCGCGTCTGGCTGTGCTCACGGGCTGCGGTTCAACGGCGGCAAGGTGATCCTGCCGGGGCAGTGCACGGCGTTCGATGTGCCGGTGAGATGGACCGACGGATCGGTCACGACGTGGCACCTGACGGTGTGCGTGACACGCTGATGCGGATCATCATCGACGCGCCGGACGCGGACGACCAGCCGACCCCTGACGATGTGCAGGTGCTGATCGATTCGTATCGGGATCTGAAAATCGGGGTGAACGACGCCGGCCACGGCAACGTGCTGATCCAGCGGCTGCGGGACGCGGGGATCCCCTGCGAGCGGTGGTTTCGGGCGAGTTGCGGATTGCGAAAGAAGGCCGAGTGAGGGATCTGAAGATCGGGGACCGCGTGGACGTCGCCCTGCCGCCGTCCCAGTGGGCCGAGCCGACCAGTCCCTGCGTGTTGACGGCGAAGATCGTGGGGCTCACGCCGAGACGGGTGGAGATTCGGGTGGACGGGTGCGCGGCGACGCGGAAGGTGCGCTACGAGCGGATTGCGAAACGGGAGCACTGAGATGGCTGACGAAACACCAACCTGCGCGACGTGCCGCTTCTTCGACCGCGTCAAACCCTTGGCGGGATCCGCGCCGACGAATGGGATCTGTCGCGTCAACGCCCCGACGTCGAACGCCGCGAAGCCGTGGCCGGTCGTGCAGGCGGCGGACTGGTGCGGCGAGCATCCGCACTTCGCCCAGACGGATCCGGTGAGTCTCACATGACGCGCCCCTGCAACATTCGCGATCCGAAACGCCCGACGACGCACAAGTGCGCGTCCGATGTCGGGCACGGCGGGGCGCACGACTTCCAGCCGATCCCCTCGGACTTCTTCGCCCCGGAGTTGTGGTGAGCGAGGGGCCGCGCTTTCTCGTCTTCACGCGCTCGGATCGGTTCGCGTGGAGTGCCCATCGTGCTAAGCACACCCTTGCGGAAGCGATCAAGGTGGCCGATACGGTCGTCGCGCAGAATGTAGCGGATCGTGCGGTCGTCATGGAAGTCGGCAGCGTGGACGCGATGCCCATGATGACGTTCAAACACCGAGCGAGAAAAGCGTGACACTCGATCAGGTGCTCATACAAGTGATCGGCTTCGACATAGGGGCGTTGATGTTCGGAGTTGGCGTCTTCGGACTACTGATTACGATCAGGGCGAAGTCGTACACCGTGGCCCGCAACGCATGGTGCAGAGACGACCGGTACGTGCCGTACGCGATGATCGTGATCGGACTGATGATCGCAGCGATTTGCGCCTGACGCTTCAGGCTTGACCGTGGCCCGCTGACGGGCCGATACTCTCCGTAGACTTTTTGAAAGGATCTGACCCATGCGCCAGTTTCGCTTCCGCAAGATGACCGACGGCACCGTCCATCTGAATCAGGTGCATCCGCCCGCCTCCGGCCTCTCGACCGCCAAGCCGACCGAGGAAACCCTGCTCGTGCTGACGGCCGAGGAAATGGCCGCAGCCGATCACGTCGAGGAGCCGCTGGATCCGCCGACGAGTGCGCCGTCGGGCCACGCCGACACGCCGTCCGGTCTGAGCGTTGAACCGGAAGTCATGCCGGATCCAGCGCCGGTCGAGACGCCGGTCGAAGTCGCGCCTGCCACGGCCGCTCCGGTCGATCTTACGGTGCTCGATCAGAACATCAACGATGTCGAATCGGCGATTGCCGATCTGCCCGAAGCCGATCTCGTCGCGCTCCGAGCCGCCGAGGTCGAAGGCAAGGACCGCAAGGGCGTGCTGGCCGTGATCGATGCGCGGCTCGACGCGCTGAAAGGATAGGCGATGGATCCCGAACGCATCCACGAACCGCTGCCAGCCGACGGCCGTGCGGGACTCGCTCCACCACCGGGAGCCGATCTTTCTCCGTCGCAGCCGCTGACGGCGGACGCGGGCACCATCGTCGGGGCGGACGGGCTGGCGTACCGGCCGATCGACAAGGCCCGCGCCAACGAACGCGATCTCGCCCCGCTGACGTACCGCGACTCCATCGCCACGGCGGCGGCGGAACTCGCGGGCACGGCGGTCCCTGGCGTCGTGCAGGCTCCCCATGCGGTCGTGGCGGCGGCTGCGCCCGTCAAGGCGGCCGTGATTGCGCCGGCCGTCAGTCGTGCGCCGGATCCAACGCAACCGGCCGCGTCCAACACCGACTCGCCGACACGCGGGATCCCCGGCACGGCGCACTCGCCGCATCGGGCGAAGGATCCGCTGGTCGTCACGGGCGGCTTCGGCGCGGGATCCGGCGAGTACTTCGCGCTGGACGGCGTGGAGATGAAAGCCTGTCTCGAAACGCTGCTGGAGCAGGTACTGGGGCAGGCGGAAAACGACCATCGGATCGTCGGGATGTCGGGGCTGACGACGGCGGAAGTGTCGCTGCGGGCGATGCTGTTGGCCGACACGGAAGATCAGACCGTCACGATGGACCGTGGCGGATCCAACGTGAACACGCGCGGGGATCTGGTGGCGCTGATCACGGACGTCTGCGATGCGCTCCACAAGGATCTCCAGACCGACATGCGGTTGCAGATGTCGTGGACGTACCCGTCGTACGGGGCGGTCCTGACGCTGACGGTGAAGGCGCACGCGGCGGATCCCGGCTTCACGCTGGTCAAGCATCGCCGGGAGTTTGACGCGGACGGTGAGGCCGAGACACCCCCGGATGCGCTGCGGGAAGAACTCGGCTTGCCGGTGCCGGGCCGGGTCGTCACGCTGGCGGGATCGCTCGGGGCGCTCTCGTCGGACACGAGGGCCTGATGCCGGGGGATAAATACAAGCCCGTCGTCAGCGTTGCCCAGCGAGGAAAATTGTTCAGCCTCGCGGCGGAAGGCCGGATCTCGAAGGACGAGGCCGAGGGAAAGGCTCGTGCCGCCAAGGGCGTTCGGCTACCTGGGCGGGTCCGTCGCAACAGCAAAGGGCGCAGGTAACGTGTGGACGAGAGGGAACCCCTTCCTGACGCTGCGCCGGATCCTGAGCCTGTGGGAGCGCCACGTGACGGCGTTGGAACGCATCTCCATCAGCCTGGCGGGCGCGGACTCAACGGACGCACCAAAGGATCCAACGGCGGCGGCGGCACCCCCGGCAGTCGGATGGCTCGACTCCGTCAAGAGATCGCTGACAAGAAAGCTGCCCGAGAAGCCCGTACGGAAAAGATCCGCCTCGGACGTGGTACACGTGGACCGCGCAAGCCGCCTCGCGTACCAGATCCAGCAGCAGGGACGGAAGATCCACGGGGATCCGCCGACGCCATGACGACCCCCGAGGGCGATCCGACCCCCTTCGGCGCGGACCGGCGCAAGCTCCAGACGAAAGTTCGTCGCCTCCACCTCGGCCACATCCAATCGATCAAGGGGCTGCAACCGATCTCGGAATCGGCCGCGATGATCGGCAAGAAGCGGTTTCTCGAAGTGATCTACCTCGCCGTGCTGAATCGGGATCCGGCGGCGACGGCGTGGTGGAAGGTGTACGACGGGTTGCCCGTGTACGAGCAGCGGATCAGCCACGTCAATTTTGACGAAGTCGCGATTGCGGCCGGGGTTCGTCCAGACGATCTCCTCAAGGGGATCGTGGGTGCGGCAATTCTCCACGGCTCCCGCACGAACGAACTCGTCTTCGCCGTGACGCACCCCCGCGTGATCAAGAACATGGCGATCTCCGCGAGCCGGATCAGCACGAAGTTGGATCCGAAGATCCTCGAGATCGGGCACAAGGATCGCGTGGCGTTCTTGCAGGGGTCGGGCACGTTGAAGATGCGGCAGGGGCCGTCGATCCACGTCAGTGCGAAGTCCGACGCGGCCAGTGCGAGCGCGGCGAAGGCGGAAGTGGCAAGCGCGGACGCCTCGGTGCCGTCGTTTCTGTCGGACGTCGGATCCCTCGACGCGTCCAAGGCGGCCGTGCAGAAGTCCTTGACGGGCGTCGTCGATGGAGAGGCCGAGTGAGGGTCGGATCCCTATTCTCCGGAGTGGGCGGTTTCGATCTCGGGTTTGAACAGGCCGGCCACGAGATCGTCTGGCAGGTGGAGTTTGACGAGGACTGCCAGGCGGTGCTCCGGCGTCGGTTCCCGCAGACCGCCATCAAGTCGGACATCAACGCCTACGCCTACGGGCGGGCGAAGAATCGGCAGAAGCACGGCCTCGTGCTGGATCCGGTGGACATCGTCGTCGGTGGCTTCCCCTGTCAAGACGTGAGCATCGCGGGGCAGCGCAGAGGCTTGTCCGGATCCCGATCGGGCCTGTTCTTCGCGTTCATGCGGTTGCTGAAAGTGTTGCGGCCGATGCCGCAGATTGTGATTCTCGAGAATGTTCCAGGGCTTCTTACATCTCACGGAGGACGCGATTTTCACGCCGTCCTTGCGGCGCTGGCCGAGCGCGGGTTTCGACGCGCCTATCGGATTCTCGACAGCCAATATTTCGGACTCGCCCAACGCCGCAAGCGCGTGTTCATTGTCGGCTGTGCTCGAACCAGCGGGATCGATCCCCGAGAAATACTTTTTGAGTCCGCTGGCCGCGACGGGCATCTTGCGCCGCGCCCAAAGACGGGGCCGCGTGTTGCCGCCAGCCTTAGAGGGCGCTCTAGTCGCGCTGGCGTCAACGAACCCGGACGCGGTGGCGAAGACGACCAGAACCTGATCTGCTTCGACTGGCAGTCAGGCGGCGATGTGCGCTTGAATTGCAGTAGCAGTAGCAGTAGCAGTCTGCACGTCGGCCAGACGCCGGCCGTGATGGTGGCCGCGACTCTGAATGCAGGCGGCCACGATGGGGGTTTTCGCACGGAGCCTGGTGAGCACCTGGTGCTCAGTGACGCGGGAGAGAGAGCGCGCGCGCTAACTGGATCCATGTTCAAGCGGCACGACGACGATACGGACACGCTGATCCCTATCGCCAACACACTGAACGGCAACAGCGGACGACGGCAGATCGAAGAAACGCTCGTCGCGTCTCCCGTCACGGCGAGCGCGGGTCATCACGGGCACTCGTCGCCCAGAGGTGACGGACAGGACAACCTGATCCCGTTCGACACGACGCAACTCACCAGTGGAGCGATTCGCTCCCATCCGCAGGCAGGGGATCCCTGTCATCCGTTGGCCGCAGGCGCACATCCGCCATCGGTGGCTGGCGCAGGCGTCCGTCGTCTGACACCGCTGGAGTGCGAGCGGCTTCAAGGTTTTCCTGACGGTTGGACGTGTATGTGCGGCGAAGGCCATCGCGGCTCGCAGTTCTGCACCTGTCCAGACACGCCGCGTTACAAACAGATGGGCAACGCGGTGTCGGTGCCGGTCGCTCGGTGGATCGCGGAACGGATTCCTGTGCGGATCGCGAAGGTCGGGATCGCATGAGTTGGCCCCGCTGGTCCTCCCCCGCCCACATCACCACATGAAGCCGTACTACGAGGCGAACGGCATCACGTTGTACCACGGTGACTGCCGGGAGGTGTTGCCGCTTCTCAAGGCGGACACGGTCTTGACGGATCCGCCGTACAACTGCGGCAAGAACTACGGCGAACTGACCGACGACAAACTACCGTGGCCGGAGTGGTGCGAGTGGTTTGACGGCGTCGTGGATCTGATGAAGGGCTGTGCGCCCGACGTCTTTTCGTTTCTCTCGCAGACGGCCGCCAAGAAGTACGAACGTCTCGGCAAACACGAACGCGACTGGTCGATGGTCTGGCACAAGCCGTTGTCGATGGCGATCTGCGCGATGCCGTTCATGCCGCACTGGGAGCCGATCTTCTACTTCGGCCAGTCCAAACGCACGAAGGACGCGGGCGCACGGTGGGGCAGCGATGTCGTGCAGTGCAACGTCGAAGTCGGCAAGGAACGCTGGGGCCATCCGACACCGAAGCCGTTGAAGTTGATGCTGGATCTGGTATCGCGCTTCGACGGAGTGATCCTCGATCCCTTCGCAGGCAGCGGGACGACGCTCGCAGCTGCGCGACAACTCGGGCGCACGGCCATTGGCTGCGAAGTGGAAGAACGCTTCTGCGAGACGATTGCTCGGAGGGTGGAACGGACCCGAATGGGTATACAGGAATCGCTGCTGTCGGAGTCGGTCCTTGTATAGCCAACTCGTCACGAACAAAGCCATCGACGCCGCGAACGCCGCGCAGGGCTGGGAATTGATCCCGCACACCCTGAGCCAGATCGACGCGGCCATCGCGCACTTCGAGGATCTGTGGGATCCCGACTCTGGGCAGTTATCCCGCAAGTTGACGCCGGACGAGTCCCGCTTCATCAGCAACGAGCGGAAGCTGGCCGCGCTGGACTTCAACTATTTCTCAACGCGCTTCGCGTGGATCGTGAATAAGGAGCAGAAGCCCGAACGCTTCGTGCCGAACATCGCGCAGTCGATGTTGATGAACATCTGGAGCGAGTTCGAGGAGCAGGCGCGGGCGATCCATCTGCAAAATTTGAAAGCTCGACGCCTCGGTGTCTCGACCTTGACCGAGCTCGCCGTGCAGCATCGCTTTCAGTTTCATCCGTACAGCAACTGCGTCGTCGCGTCGTCGGATCCCGACAAGTCCGTGCAGATGGCGAAGATGATCGACTTCTCGTTGGGGAAACAACCGTGGTGGTTGCTCCCGACGGTGACGAAGCAGTCGAAGAACATGGCGGCGGAGTTCGGCGAGATCCACACGACGCTGACGATCCAGGCGGGCAACCAGTTTACGGGCGTGGCGCGTGGCGCGACACCGAGCACGGTGCATCTGTCGGAGTTGAGCTCGTGGAACGATGCGGAATCCCTCGTGGACGCGGCGCTCTACCGAGCCATCGTGGATCACCCCGCCATTTTCTGCATCCTTGAATCGACGGCGGAAGGCCGCGGCAACTGGTGGCATCGGACGTGGGAGCAGAACAAGAAGGACTGGGATCGCGGGCGCGGGCGGGTGCGTCCGGTGTTTCTGCCGTGGTACATCGGCACCGACCTGTACCCGTCGAGCACGGACTTGCGGGCGCGGCCGATCCCCTCGGACTGGGTGCCGGCGGATCGCACGATTCGGCACGCGGAACGGGCGCGGGCGTACGTGCTGGCGAACCCCCTGCTGTTTCAGTATCTGGCGAAGGGCAACCGCGACTGGCAGATGCCGAAAGCCCAGATGTGGTTCCACGAGATCGAGTACGAGACGGCGCTGGCGAAGAAGGAACTGAACCTATTCCTGTCGGAGCTGCCGGCCGATGACATCGAAGCGTTCCAGTCGGAAGCGATCTCAGTCGTCGGGCAGGAAGTGATCCTGAACTATCGGGAGCGGGTGCGCGAGCCGTGGGGCGTGTTCACGATCCTCGGCCGGGAGATCCCGCAGAGCCTGACGGTGTCGCGTCGGCAGTGGGATCACAGCCAGCCGCCGATTGTGATTCGCACGACGGGGCTATTGCGGACGAACGAGACGTACACGTTGCAGCCGTTGATCTGGGAGGGCTTCGCGTCCGCGCCGGATCCCAGTCTTAAACTGCTGGTCTGGGAGCCCCCGGCCGATGATGTGGTCTACGGACAGGGGGTCGATACCGGCGACGGGCTCGGGCAGGACGGATCGGTCATCGAAATCCTGCGGAAAGGGACGCCGCTGACGTACCCGGCGCTGGTCGCGGAGTTCGCCTCGTCGTACATCAAGGCGTTCCAGTTCTGGCCGATGACCCTGGCGCTCGCCTGCTGGTACTCGACGTTCAACAGCAAGGTCGGCAAGCGCGTCCAGATCCGATCCGCGATCGAGTGCCGCACCAACGGCGAAGCGGTGCAGCACGAGATGCAGAAGCGGGGCTGGTGGAACTTCCATCCGTGGAAGCGGTACGACAACCGGAAACAGATCCCCGATGGGCACGTCACGAAGCTCGGCGTGTTCACGAGCGAGTGGTTTCGCTCGCAGATGATGGACTACGTGCTGACGCTGCTCGACGAGGAGTCGTTGGATATCTGGTCGCCGTGGTTCATCGACGAGATGGCGAGCATTGAGCGGGATCCGGATCAGCAAAAAGCGCAGGCGGCCTACGGCGAGAACGATGATCGGTTCATGGCGGCCGGGTTCATCCTGTTCTCGCTGTACGTCGATGAGATCGCGAACCGAAAAGGGGGGCAACGGCCGCCCCCGCCGATCACGCGCAGCGCGTACGATGATCTGTCAGTGGATCGGACGGTGCCGTATCCGACGTTCACGCCGGGGTTGCAGAGTCTGGATCTGGCGAACCGGCTGGCATTGCCGATCCAGCGGGGACGCGGGCGTGCCGGATCCACGTTGGGCGGGATGCGTCGGCCGCACTCAGGGAGAGGCTGGTAATGCCGATCCGCGCCAGCGAGAAGGATCGCTACCCGAAGGACTGGAAGGCCACGCGGACGCGCATCTTGGCGCGTGCCGAGAATCGCTGCGAGTTCACGCGGGCCGACGGATCCCGCTGCAACGCGCCGAACGGCGTCATCATCGCGCGGTCGGTCAAGGATCTGGAAATCTGGTGGGACGCGCCGGAGGCCATCGACGGCATGCCGCATTCCACCTACGTGGAGGTGCGCGTGGTGCTGACGGTGGCCCATCTCGACCACACGCCGGAGAACTGCGCGGACGACAACCTGAAGGCGGGCTGTCAACTCCACCATCTGCGGTACGACGCCGCACACCACGCGCTGAACTCGGCCGCGACCCGTCGCCACAAGAAGAACGGCGGATCGGAACTGCCGTTGGAGATGAACGCCTGATGCCCATCTACGTGCGGAAGTGCGCCGACGACGTCTGCGATCACTACTTCGAAGTGACGCTCCCGATGGCGGAGTACGACGCCGACGCGGATCATCCGTGTCCGAAGTGCGGGCACGTCAGCATCCGAGGGTTTCTGCCGACGCACGTCTCGGCGTCCAACGTCGAACCCATCATCGTGTTCAAGGACGAGAAGGGCGAGTATCGGTACCCTGGCGATCCCTCGGGCCTGTCGGCGGCGAACTACGCGAAGTTGGGCTACGAGCGCGTGGAACTGCGAGGCTGGGCCGACGTCAGACGTTTTGAGAAGGACGTGAACACGCGGCAGGGATCCGAGATTGCGCGGCGCGTTGAACGCCAGTTGGAAGTGAAAGAGATGGAAGTGAAGGCGCGGCGGTCGGAGGTCATCAACGGACTCCGAAATGGGTTCGTCGTGCCAGAGTTTGACGAGCGTGGCCGACCCACTGGGCGGAACAAGACCATCCACATGTCCGCCGTTGGGGCGGATATACTACGGGCCAGCATGGAGCGAAACGACGGCAAGCCTCGCGCGCACGTGTTTGACGCGGGCTTCCATTCGGATGTCTACGCGAACGACCGATCCAACCGCGACGACTCCCGCCGATCTGACGGCAAGCGATTCAGGGACTGATGGCGATCAAAGCCTACGAAGTCCCACCGATCGGCACGAAGGGCGACACGCTCCTCGGCTGGTACCTCGACGCACTCGCACAGGGCGAATCGTGGCTGGCCGCGCAGCAACCGGCCGTCGAGTGGGACGACATTCGGAAGATGCTGTCTCCGGGCGGACAAGAAGGAAAAGTCCAAGGACTCAGCAACCTTGGGTACAACCTCGTCGAGCGCAACGCCCGCGACATCGTGGCCTCGCTCTCCAACTTCCGGCACGACGGCGAAGTGAAACCGCGCTTCGATCAGAGCCTCTACGAGACGGGGCACGTCCTGACGAAGCTGGATCGCAACTGGTACGTCGAGACGAACGCGCACGAACCGAATCGGGCGCACCTGCAACATGCCGTGGCCTTCGGCACGGGCTACCTCTATCAGCCGTGGAACAAATCGTTTCATGGATCCTACGGGGACATCGATCTGCGTGCGATCAGTCCGTCGGACGTGACGTTCGTGCAGTTGCCGCGCAACCACAATATCCAGCAAGCGTACATGGTGATCATCCGCGAGGAACTCCCGCTGAACCTCGCCAAGATGATGTACCCGAACATCGCGCACTTGATGTTCTCGGATCGGGATGCCCCTGGTTGGCTGGCGAAGGGCAAGCAAGCGGTCCAGCGCCTCATGGGGGGCAGTCCGGCGCTGCGGCTCGCGGGGACACGCGCCGGAGGCAACCCGACCAGCACGTTCCCGACCGTGGACGTCTTCACGTCCTACATCATGGATCACGAGTACAACCGTGCGCCCGTGACGGTCAAGATGGGGACGCACGGGACGAATTGGGAGTACGACGTGCCGGCGCTCGGTAGTCCGATTGGAACGGGGGTCCAAAATCCCGCGACGGGCGCAGAGTTGACGCGCCCGGCCACCGAGGAAGATTGCCGACTGTTTCCGCTGCGGCGCATGGCGATCTTCACGCGCACCGCGATTGCGTACGACGGATCCTCGCCGTGGTGGCACGGACAGGTGCCGTTGTCGCGGACGCGGTTCAACGACTGGGCGTGGGAAGCCTTGGGAAAGTCGCTGCTCGGGGATCCGAAGACGATGCAGGACGGGATCGTGGCGCTGATGCGCTACATCGAAGACGCCTGCGCGGCCCGGCTCGATCCGCCCTACCTGTACGACGAAAACTTAGTGGGTGAAGGCTTCGCACACGAATTTGATCCGAGGATGGCTGGATCGCGGGCGAAGGCGAATCTCAACGCAGGGGATCTTGTTAAGTTTCCGGTGGATGTCCAGACGTACGATGTGCCTGCCGTGATTCCGGAATGGATCAAAGAGCAGGAAGGCCGCATCAACACGTTCATGGGGACGCCGGATCTCGTCGCCATCGCGAAAGCGAAGCAGGTGCCGAGTTCGGACACCGTGGAGAAGTTGATCGAGATGGCTGGCCCGCTCGTGCAGGACATGATGCGGGCGCAAGAGATCGGCCAGCAGCAGCTCGGGGAGTGGCGGAAGGCGTACTACTTCCAGTTCTACACGCGCGGGCGGATCATCCAGTTGACTGGGCCGGACGGGATCCCGAACGACGACTACCAGTTTGCGCCGGCGCAGCTTGTGCCGGATCGGCCCGGCGAACTCCTCTCGCAAAAACTCGAACGCACCCGCAACCTGATCAACCAGTTCAAGTACGTCGTCACCGAATCCGGCATCAACGAGATGAAGCGGATGACGTACAAACTCTCCCTCCTGCAACTGCGGAAGGCCGGGTTGCCGATCGATTGGTGGACGATCGGAAAGGCGTTCAACCTGTCGAACATGGGGCCGGAGCCGGAAGGTACCCACAATATGTTCGAACGCTGGGTGGCCGAGCAGCACATCACGCGGGAGCTCGCCGAAGAACTGCAAGGCGGGATCGAGGCGCAGAGCCAGTCTGGACCAGGGCGGCCGAACGCCAACACGAAACCGCCGCAGATCGTCCAGAAAAAAGATGGCGATGGAACTCCCCGATCCACGGTGACAACCTCGTGATCGATCTGGAAACGACGACCAAGCAGTTTCTGAACGTGCAGGAGGTCATGGCCCTCCTCGACGTCTCGCGCCGCACCGTCTACTACTGGGTGTCCTCGGGACAGGTGGAATCGATCACGATCAACAGCACCGTGCGGATCTCGGTGGCGTACCTCCGCGACCGCATCCAGAAGGTCAGCCCGACCGCCAAGACGCACTCGTTCACACACGCTGTGCAACGAGTGACAAATTCGCACCACGCCGCGTAGTTTCCGCGTAGACATCCCCGCCGTCCTACCGCATCCTTCTTCTTGCAACGGATCCAGCACGGATTCGGATGACAGGGAGCACACCATGTTTCTGACCAACGATCTTCGCGGACGCGGCAAGCACAAGGGCGGCAAGGGCCGCAAAGAAAAGAAGCGGTAGGCCTGTTTGCTGATGCGACGTGCCCCGTATGTGGGCGCGGATCGCTCGGCACTCCGTCACCGATTTCACGAGGCATCCCGATGGCACGACGTAAGGGCAAGCGCGGCGGCAAGGCGAAGATCGTGACGACCATGACCAACCCGTTCGGCGGGAAGGGCATGGGCAAGAAGTCCAAGCGCGGCCGTCGCCGGTAAGGCATGGCTCCGCCGATGATGGGTCAGATCCCCTCGGGCACGACGGGGATGGACGGCAACGCGGCGGGGGGATCGCCAGCGAGCGCGGGCGGGTCGGATCAGGCCCGGCAGATGCTCGAGCAGGCGATGGGGAAGATTCGGGACTTCAAGCAGCAGATCGATGCGTTCGGCGAGCAGTATCCGTCGGTCGCGCCTGAAGTCAAACAGTTGCAGCAGATCCTGAAGCGCATGATCGTCAAGGTGGCCCAGCAGGCTCCGCAACAGACGGCGAGTTCGCAGGATCTGCCGTAGGACGGGTAGACAGCACGTGATTCACCGGCTGGACCCTCACGATTCTGTGAGGAAGGCGGGGGATCGACAGTCACTGGACCCTGAGCGATCAGGAAGGTGACGGGAGAGCGAATCATGGCCTTCGATGTTGAAGACGTACTGAAGTCGGAGTGGGGTCTGGACGGCGACGACCTGAAGACGGTCCTCGGGGTATTGAAGCCCCGCGCCGACAAGATCGAAAAAGGCTACCTCCGTCAGAGCGACTACAGTCGCCAGATGGATGAAGTCAAGACCCTCCGACAGCAGATTGACGACAACAGCGAGAAGCTGAACTCGGATCTCGCGGAGTTCGCAACGCTGACGGCCAGCGAGCAGGGCGAGGCCACGAAGCTGCGGGAGCGGATCGAGGCGGCGGAAACGAAAGCGTTTCAACTGACCCAGAAGATCACGCGCTACGCGGAAACGAACGGCCTGGACGTCAAGGAAGTCCTCGGGGACGTGGAGCCGGTGAAGAAGGTGGAGCCGGTGGCCTTCGACGACAAGACGCTCCGCAACGATGTGCGGAACCAGATCGGCGGCGTGGCGAGCTACCTGCTGGATCTGAACGCGAGCATCGACGACATCGCCGAGGAGCACCAGCGGTTGACGGGCGAGCGGTTCAACCGGCGCGAGTTCATCGCGGGGATCAAGGCGGACATCGCGGCGGGCAAGACCGAGAACATCGACCCGGTGAAGCGGTGGGAAGCGGCGCACGGGATCCCGCAGAAGCGCACCGAGGCGGCGACGAAGCAGCGCGAAACCGAGATCGCGGCGGCGAAAGAAGAAGGCCGCATGGCCGGGTTGAGCGAACGGGCGCTCCCAGGCGAAGGCCGACCGGGCGAACATGCCCCGGTGTTCAAGGGGATGGGCGAGAGCAAGTTGCAGCGCCCGCAGCCTGGCAATCGGTTGGCTTCGGCGGTGTCGGCGCTGGCGACCGGGCGGTACAGGACGGATCAGGGACGGAAGACGGCGTAAAAATACGAGCATGTGGAAAACGACCTACGACATAACGGACGTCTCGCAGATTGATTGGGCGCGGCTCGCGGCCTACATCGATGGCGAAGGTCACATCTCGTGTGTTCGTAAGGGCATCAAGAAGTCAGGACAGCGTGCTGGTAAGAGAGGCGCTGATTACATCAGGCTCGGAATCGCCAATACGGATCCTCGCCTGATCACATGGTTACAGCTTCGCTTCGGCGGATCGCGCCATGTCACCGACATGTCTTCCTCCAGAGGAAACGGAAGGTGGAAAGGCGTGTTTAGGTGGGACGTTGGTTCTGAATCACGCCGCCGAAATCCTTCGTGGGGCACTACCGTATTTCGTGATCAAGCGAGAACAGGCAGAGTTGGCTCTTGAATTTCATTCCACGATGAAGCGGCGTGGCGTTAAAGGCACGCCGCAAGACGTGCTCGATCATCGCGAATCCCTGAAGAACAAACTCCGTGTGCTGACCGCGCGCGGGCCGCAGAAAATTAGCGCGGCGAGTTAAGGAGAACGATCGTGAGCGATCCAGCAGTCGACGAACTGAATGCCACCACTTTATATGAAGTGTACCCTTCCAGTGTGGAAGACAACTTCTTCCTCGCGACGCCGGAGCTCGCCTACTTCCGCGACCACTGCCTCGTACCGTTCGGCGGTGGATCGTTCATGCAGGCGGTGTTCCGCTACGCGCCGATGATCGGCGGCTTCTACGCGCCGGGGTCGTCGTTCAACATCACGAAGCGCACGACGCTCGCCGCGCTCCAGTTCCTGCCGAAGTACATGTACGTCAGCATCCCCGAGTATCTCGAGGAGTTGTCGGTCCAGAACAAGGGACCGAACGCGGTCGTGTCGCTCCTCGCCGCGGACATGCAGAACGGCGTGGACACGGCGGCTGCGATTGCGGCCGGGGCGATGGCGAACAGCGGGCAGGGCGTGCGGTCGCTGTCGATGAACGGCTGGGTCGAAGCGATCAGCGACGGCCTGACCCCGCAGTGGAACGGCGAGGTCTACACGTCGTACGGCGGGCAGACGCGCAACGGGGCCGTCGGATCCGCGCTGAACTCGGTGCCGGTCTGGTGCGGCACGTCGGCCGGCGCGGCGGGGGTCATTCAGTACTCGACCCTCGAAGAAGGCTATCAGGACGCCTCCATCGGCAAGAAAGAGCCGAACCTGGCCGTCGGCAACAAGGCGGTCATCGCGTACGTGAAGGAGAAAATGGTCGTCCAGCAGCGGTTCCAGCAGGAGCGGGATCCGGTGTGGGGCGTCATGGGCTTCCGCCTGAACAACGCGATGGTGCTGAAGTCGGACTACTTCCCCTCGCTCAAGTACGGCAAGAACGATCCGGTGCTCGGCAACTACCTCACGAGCACCGTGGACACGACGGGCATGGCGCCGGCCGCGGCATCCAACTTCCCCGCCAACACGGTCTGCACCATCGGCGAGGTCTTCAACTTCTACAACACGTTCGACTGGCTGTTCCGCATCTCGGACAGCGAGCAGTTCGGCTTCGGCTTCTCCGGCTTCGTGCCGGCGCAGAACAACACCCGCGTCGTGGGGCAGATCAAGGCGATGGTCAACCTCGAGAATCTGTCGCCGCGCACGCAGAAGACGTTCCTCGGCATCGGCGGCTAGTCGGAAAAGGATCACGCACATGAGCATGGAACTGATTCAGCGGCTGGCGTCGGGTTACATCAACCAGGTCAACGACACGTTGCCCGGTGGGGGCGGGGGAAACATCGGCCCGCAGGTCGGACTCGCGCCGGGGCAACTCGGCAAGATCCTCGAACTGGACGACTCGGAGTTGCTGTACAACTCCACGATCGGCACGGTGTACGGGGGCGGGTTCCGCTACGTGCAACTTGCCACGGGATCCACCGCGAACCCGGTGCCCGGCCAGATCGTGTTCTGGAACCCGATCGCGACGTCGGCGGACAACCTGTTCGCGGTGACGACGCTCGAGACTCCCACGGTGCCTGGCGCGCAGAACGCGGCGGGAATTGTGCTGTCCTCCACGTGGGGGGTCGGCAACTACTCGTTCATCCAGTGCTGGGGACCGACGTTCGTCAAGTTCATCACGACGCTGTCCGCGGCTCCGGCCGGGATCGGCGATGCCGTCTACGCGGCGGCGATGGGCGCGGGCGTGGACAACGGCTTCGCGGACACGATCGATTCCGCCAACCCGACGCTGTTCAGCGACGTCACGCTGATGCAGAATCGGTATCTCGGGGCGTCGATTCAGTTGCCGGTCAACGGCGGCCTGACGCTCGTCAACCTCCGTCGGCTCGCCGAGCGCGGGTAGAGGATCAGACCCATGAGGACACTGCTGATGCGACTCCGATTCACACGCCTGCCCCTGCTCATCCTGTTCCTGCTGGCCGTGGCGGGCCTGCTGTCCCCGATCACGTTCCTGACGCCGCAGCGGGTGGACGCGCAGGGCTATTCCGGGGCGTTGCCGAACGTCACGGCCGCCGCTGGCACGTCGCTCCGTCTGCCGTACACGGCGGGATCGGTCACGCAGGGCGGCGCGGTCCAAGCGATCACGGCTGACGCGACGGGCCTGCTCGCCACCGGATCCATGACGTCGTGCGCGGCGCCGGCGTACTCGGCCTGCAACTTCGTCTACTGGACCTCGGGCACCGGTCTGGCGATTACGACGACGGCGTCCACGGCCTTTACGGCGGGGAACGTCGTGGTGGCGTTCGTCACCACGACGTCCAACGACATCAACGTCATCACGCCCGCGAGTCGTGCCCCGTGGAATGCCGCGACGACGCAGCGCCCGACGGGATCGAATATCGGCGGAGCCTACTGGATCCCTCCGGGCAACTGCTGGTACTCGGTCGCCACCGGAACCCTGACGACGCCGACCTTCGGGGCCGCGCCTGGAGTGACGGCGCTCGGACTGAACGTCGTGGGCGCATCCAACGTACCGGTCATGCAGGTGGCGACGACCAATGCCGCCGTCGTGTCGGTCAATACGATTTCGTGCGTGATCAATCCCCCCGGCAATGTGGGGATTACCGGCCGCGGGGTGAATCTGGTCGATGCCGTCGTGATGTACGGGATCCAGCAGGCAGGCGGCGTGAACGCCACGCAGGTCGCCGTCGAAGCGTCGGGCACGATGAACGGCACGCTGGTCTTCGACAAGATCGCGATCCCGGCCGCTGGCGCGTCTGAGACGCCCTCGACGGTGACGCCGGTCCGCGCCGATGCGGGGACGCTGGTGCTGAACCCAGCGAAAGCCTCGTTCAACTCACTGGTCACGACGGCCGGGGCGTTCTTCAACCAGACATTCACCCCCGCGACGCCGTTTTCACTGACGACCGACCTGACGGTGTACCACATCAACTTCACGGTGCTGTGCAACACGACGCAGGCGACGACGATCAACGTCGCGGGCGTGCTCGTTCACTTCACCAGCTAGGGCGTCATGCGATCCTTCAACGGCTACCCGGATTCGTTCGGCAGCAAGAAAGCGACGATCTTTCCGCACACGGGACCGAGTTCGTACACGGTCGTGACGGCGGGCGGGCCTCCGGTGACGGGTGGTAATGTCGTGCAGGCGCTCGAAGGCGGCCTGAAGAATCTGGACTTCCTCGTCGGCGGCGAAGACGACACGGGCCGGTTCTTCGTGGAGTGCATCCCGGTCACGTCCTCGGTGACGTCGCAGGCGTCCAGTTCGCTGTCGGGGATCCCGGCGACGACGTATCGGCTGCGGTGGATCGCGAGGATTACCGCGGCGTACGGCGGCCAGAACCAGACGGCGGGCCTCGAAGCCGTGGCGACGACGAATCTGTCGGGCCTGACGGTGCGGCTGTTCGGCCTCGGCGTCTCAGCGTAACCGGCCCGGAGCGTTCCTCCGGATCAGGAGGGTCAGCGGGCCGTGTCCTACCAATCACTCAGCGCGGAGTTGTCGGGGTATCTCCCCGGCCTCTCCCCGCTGCTCGCCGGAAAACACATCAACTCCGCGTGGCGTGACATCCGGGACTCGCGTCTCTGGTCGTTCTTCCTCGTCGAAGATGCGGTCGCGACCCCCGCGCAGATCACGGCTGGCACGCTGTCCATTACCCAGTATTCGAATATCGTCACGGCGGATGCCACGGCCTCGGCAGCGATTGCGGCCATCGGGACGTCGGTGGAGATCCCCTACGAGGTCTTGTCGTTTCGGTTCGGCGGATCGGGCACGACGTCGCAGATTTACAACATCGTCTCGGTGGACTCGACGGTCCCCACGGCGCTGGTTTTCACGCTCCAGCGCGTCATCATGGAAGCGACGGCGGCGGCCTCGGAGTACATCTGCTACCGGCCCTATATCGCCGCGCCGCAAGCGGACTTCCTGCGGTGGGATGCGTTCGTGGACATGGTGAACGGCTGGGATCTGAACAAGAAATGCACCAGCCGCGACTTCGACAAGCGCGACCCCCAGCGGCAAGCCTACGGGCAGGCGTACAACATCGGGTACTTCAAAGCCTCGGAGGATGTGCCGTCGGTGCCGATGTACGAGCTCTGGCCGGGGCCGACGACGGGGCAGTCGTTCTACGTCCGGTATCAGATCCGCGGCGTGGACTTCTCGAGCCCGACCGACGTGCAGCCGTACGGGATCCCGGATCAACTGATTCTCCAGCAGGCGCTGGCGTACTACAGCTACCCGTGGGCGCAGATGAACGCGGGGCACTTTCCCGCGATGCAGAAGGTCAACTGGTCGTCAATGATCGAGCAGGCACGGCAGGCGATCCACGGGCGACCGGGGAGCAACCGGCCGGGGCTGTTGCAGGCCGCGATCCGGCAGGACGACAACATGGCCACGAGGTCTGTGCTCAGACGGGGGCACGGGCTGCGGACGCGGTCGCTGGGGGCTCCGTTCCCGATCGACGCCAATTTCATTCAGAGTCACCTCGTCAGCCTGTAGAATAGGCAGCACAGAAGGAGTCCGACATGGACAAGCGCCGCAGCCGTACCGCCGTGAACACGCAGATGGAGGGATCGCACATCCCGGCCATGCCGAGCAACGACTATCCCGTGGCCCCGTTCAGCGGGCACCCTGGCGTCAAAGGCGTCGTCCCGACGCGGGTCATGGACACGACGCTGAAGCCGTCCACGAACCGGCCGACGCCGACGCAGACGGCCGGCCTGGAGTCGCGCAGTCCGCGGCCGGGGACGAAGCAGCGGGCGTTCGGCCGGAGCGACACGTAATGCAGGCGCTTCAGGAAGTGACCGACCGTGCCGGAAAGAGTCGCTGGCGTCTGTCGGATCCGGTGCGCTGGATGCTGAAGGGCGCGGGCGTCATGCTCGCCGTGGGCCTGTTCGTGGCACTCTGCGCGGGCGGCTGGATCGTCTACGTGCGATCCCTGCACGGGCAGATGGCCTACGAGTACATCCAGCAGATCGTCGCGCAGCAGCAGGCCCAGCAGAAGGCCGCGCCTCCCCCCGTGAAGTAGGATCTGGCGTGTGTCACTCCTCGCCGTTGAGAGCTTCAGTCATTTCAGCACGGCTCAGTTTGGGCAAAAGTGGTCGTCTGTCACGGCGGCGACGATCGATGCGACGGGCGGCCGTCTCGGGACCGGCTGCGCGGTCTGTGACGCCAGCCTCTCCGCCATCGCCACCAAAAATCTGACCGTCGGGGCCTTCGGATCGGGCGGCAACGTTCTGACCCTCGGGCTGATGATCAAGCCGACCTCGGTTGGATCCACCACGACGGCCGCAGGGATCACCGCCTGTCTCGTGGCGGGACTCCCGCTTACGTACTGCCAGTCAGGGCTGACGATCGCGCATCTCGCGACGGCCTCGTTTGGCGGGATCGTCTACACGTTTTTTCTCACCCTTCTCCCGAACGGATCGCTGCGCGTCGTGCAAATCGCCAGCACCGACGCCGCGCTCAGTGTTGCGAACCTGGCCGCGCGCACGATCCTGCAAACAGCGCCGACGGTCGTCACCATCGGACGTGGCGCGTACGTGGAACTCCAGATCGCGTTGAGCAGCAGCACGACGGCGGTCCAACTGCGCGTGAACGGATCGCCTGTGCTCAGTGCGGCGCTGCGGACATTTCGGGCGAATGACACGTGGGCGTCCGTGTCGCTCGGCGGTCCCTGCACGCAGTACAGCGCCGCGGCGATCCTAAACGAAACCGGCGTCTTCTCAGCGTGCGATCTCTACGTGTGCGACGGGGTGTCCGCGCCCACGCAGATTCCGGTGCCGGTAGAGGGGACGGCGGCGAACCCCACGACGTACGTGGATTTCAGTACGTTCCTTGGGGCGGTCAAGGTGGAAGCGGTGTTCCCGTACGCGGATCTGACGCCGCTGCAGTGGACCCCGAGTGTGGCGGGGACGCACTTCTCGTTGATCAACAGCCCGGTCGCGGATGACACGACGAACGTGACGACGGCGGTGGTGGGCAACATCGACCAGTACGCCTACACGTCGCCGCTCCTGACGTCGGCGTTGCCGCTATCGGGGACCGAACACACCGCCGCGCAACTCGCGTTGCCCCTGCTCGGCGTCCAGTGGGCCTGGCGCACGCTCGCGTCCATGTCGCTCGCCGCGTCAATGGAGAAGACGACCGATCTGCCGGCGAACGGCCCGCAGTATGGCGCGACCGTCGTGACGCCCACTACGACTGGGTGGGGCCTGTCGATCCAGACGCAGCGAATCCGCGAAGCCTCGGTCGGGGGCAACCCGACGCCGTGGCTCTACGATGACGTACGGGCGACGACGGATACACCGAGCATGGCACGGACGCGCTTCGGATCCAATCTGAGGGCCTGATGGCGCTGCTGTTCTCGGAAGGCTTCGACTCCTACGATGTGGCGAGTTCCGCGTCTGGGTTGCTTGTGCCTAGGTGGACGCTCGTCACCTACAACTCGGCGGCGAACACGGTCACGATCAACAAACTCGGGGCGATGTCGTACGAAGACACCGAGCGGTGTTTGTTCGTCACGACATCGGGATCGCCCGCACCGCGCATCAGCAAAACACTCACGCCGGGGAATGCCACCTGCGTCCTTGGGTTCGCGCTGGCCCTGGTCCAAAATCCTCCGGCGGCGGCGCGGTCCATTGCCTATATCGCCACGGGAGGATCCGGCACCACGGGATCTCCGAATAATATCGGGATTCAGCTTTCGCTGGTTATCAACACAGACAAGACCATATCGGTGTATCAGGGGTACTTCGAGGGGGGCGGTGCCTCGCTCCTTGGCACATCGGTGGCGACGCTTGCGAACTTCGATGCGTCCCTGCATGTATTTCAGTACATCGAGTTCAAGGCGGTCATTGACGGCACTAACGGATCGTACGATGTTCGACTATCCTCGGCGTACAACAACTTTGGTGCGGGTAATCCGTTGCCCGCGTATCCTAGCGCCTCGATCCTGAGTCAGACCGGCGTCAACACCGGCCCCGCTGGGACGTCGGGTGGCCTTTGGTGGGACACGATTAGTCTCGTCGGCACCGCGACGTTCGCTGATCGATTCATGTCGCTGGACGACATCTACATCTGTGACGGAACCAAGGGCAATAACGATTTCCTTGGACCAGTGGTGGTGGCGTCGGCAGGCACGGAACCGTATGCGACCATTGCCGCAACGTACGAGTCCGCTGGAGGAAGCGGGTTTAGTAACGGCGGAGCACTCGATACGGGAGACGGCGGCAAGAACGTCGGGCAGGGATCGTACACCGCAGGGCGGTATGCGGATGACGGGAATAACACCTACGTCGTCGCGACGGTCCTCAATAGTTTGTTCAGCGCGCACATTGACGTGCCGCAAGCGCCACCCGGTGGTTCGCCGACCTATTACACACCGGATCGTGGGGTGGCTGGCGTCGTCGCGTTTTACGCGATGAAGTACATCAACCACGGATCGCCCTTGCTCATGGCGCAGGGCATGGTGCGGTATCCCGGGGGTGTCACCGGAACGGATTATTTTGGAAAAACGCTCGACTCAAATCAACTTGGTGTCGCCACTGGAGGAATCTCCGCGACGGATACGCAACTCGCCGATCCGTGGGACGCCGATCCGACCGGCACCCAGTGGACACGTGCGCATCTGTACAGCAAGCTCCTCGGGACGAACCCGGCGGCGGCGGAGTTTGGGATCACGTGCATCGGGCAGACAGGCAATCCCGATTGTCAACTAGGAAAAATCTACGTCGATGTCGTGTACGGTCACTTTCTTCCGGCACAAACCGTGGTCACACAACTTCCCCTCGAACTGATCTATCCCTTTCCGTACGTCGCGGACTCCGAAGCGGCGACGGATGCCTGGGCTCCAGCGAGCGCGGAAGACGGCACGGCGGGGAGTGCGACGAGTGGTCCCGCTGGTGGCGGTCCCGGATCGTCCTCGCAAGGCAATGTCGGCGGCTGTCTTCCGTTGCAGGACTTCATCGATGCGCTGGCCGATCGGTTGGAGGATCCGACGTTCGTGCATTGGACCGCCGTGGAACTCCAGCGGTATATCATCGAAGCGTTGCGAACGTATCAGGCGTTGTCACAGTCGCTCCGAAATCGCGGGGTCTTTCTCGCAACGCAGGCGGAGCCGTTTTACGATCTTCCGACGGTCCTCCCGACGCTGCGGGGCTATAACGTCACCGACCTGGATCTGATCCTCGATCTGGAGTACGCGCTGATGGAGCCCCCGGCCCTCGGCACGTGGACCGGATCGATCCAGTTCACTCTCGCGGACCTCGTGGCGGCCGTGCAGCGTCGGCGGGATCTGTTCCTGCGGGAAACGGGAGCCGTCCTGACGCGGGAAGTGCGGGCCGTGACGCCTCCCGTGACGGGCCGAATTACGTTCCCGAACGACGTCATCACGATTCGACGGGCCGCGTGGATCTCGAGCGCGAACGTGGTGACGCCCTTGCAGCGGGACGACGAGTGGGGCATGAATAAGTACATGCCGACGTGGCCGCAGGCGTCGGTGAACCCCGCGGAGACGTGGCCGACGGCGTTCTCGCTCGGGGTGACGCCGCCGTTGACGCTCCAAGTGGCCCCGCCGATCACGGATGCGGGGTCGATTAACCTGCTCTCGGTGCTCATCGGATCGACACTCGGATCGGTGGTGCCAGCGGTGCTGCTCGGCGTGCCGGACGACTGGACATGGGTGATCAAGTTCGGGGCGCTGTCGGATCTCTTGAGCCAGCAAGGGGTGGCGTTCGATCCAGACAGAGCCGCGTACTGCGAAGCGCGGTGGAAGCACGGGATCGCACTCGCGACGGCCGCGACGGTCGTGCTCGCCGCGCAGATCAACGGCGGGGTCGTGCCAATCACGAGTCTTAGTGACTCCGACAAGTACGATCCGACATGGCAGACGACGGACGGTGCCCCCGTGCGACTCCTGACGGACGCGCAGAACATCGTCGCGTTGTCGCCGCCGCCTGATGCCGGATCCCTGTCGAACGGCTACACCGTGCAGCTCGACCTCGTCGTCAACTTTCCGATCCCGATCAACACGACGGACTGCGTGGACGTGGATAAGTCGGTCATGGAGATCGTGATCGATTATGCCCAGGCGCTTTCGATGTTTAAGGAAGGGCCTGGATTGGTTCAGCAGAGCATGGCGCTGATTGATAAGTTCATGCGCGCCTGCAACGTGACGGTTGAACTGGACGTGGCGTCAGTGCCGAATCGCGGCGCGTTGTTCCAGCAGACCGTGCAAGACCAGCGGATCGTCCCGCGTCGGAGCACGCCGGAGAGTCAGGAGCCGTCGTCCTAGTGGCCGCCTTCACGCGCAGTCAACGTCGCTTTCTGTGTCAGGGGATCAATCTGACGCACGCGCTGGATAATCTGCCAGTCGGCAAATACGGGATCCTTCAGAATGTCCGCAGCTACGTCCAGAACGAAGTCACGGCGCGCACCGGACTGACGGCCCAAGTCGGAGCCGTCTTCGACGCGCCCCTGCATTCGATTGAGCGGTTCGACGATTCGACGCCGTTCGCGACGAATCCCCATCGGTACTTTCTCGGCGGTGGGACGAAGCTCTACGCGGGCACGGCGGGCAGCGGGGTCTATCCGCAGATCGACACCGGCTACTCAGGCAACCCGCTGTCGTTCGTGGAAGCGACCCCGCCCCAGAGTCCGCAGCCGTGGCTCTACGTCGCGGATACGGCGCGGATCCGCAAGACGAACGCGAACCTTGGGACGACGTACGCGGTCGGGATCCTGCCGCCGACGGCTGAACCCGCGGGGTCGCTGCTCGCGCTCGGGTTTCAGATCATCGACGACTTCAGCGGGGCGTTCGTCCCGTGGGTATCGGCCGGCGCGTCCGTCACCGCGCTCGGGGCCAGCGTCAACCGCACGAACACGACCATCGCGACGATCCTCTACGACGCCGGAGTCTCTGGCTACTGCTCGGTCGTGCCGACGATCTGGGACAACATCAACGAGGGGATGCTGATCACGTTCGGCGGGACGGAAACCGTGCCCGTCACCGAAACGACCGTGGCGGTGGCGACGACGACGATTGCCGCGATCCTCTACGACGCTGGCGCGACGGGCCTCTGCACGATCCAGCCGGCGGCCTCGTTGGGCGTGGGACAGTTGGAAGGGCCGCCATTGGAGGACTACCGGGCGCGGTATCTGCGCGGCCGGACGCTCGTCAACGAGTTCACCGCCGAGAGCAATGACCGCGTGCGGGAACTGCAAACGCAGGCGGCCTCGCAGGATATTACGGATGGGCCGTTCGCGGAGCCGACTCCATCGGCATCCAACCCGCGGATCCGGCAGGTGGACTTCCCGGTCAACTGCATCGTGCGGCTGAACGCGGAGTACGTGCGGATCCTGTCGGTCGCGGTCGGGTTGGACGGGATCCAGTCCTTCCGCTGTGTCACGACGGGTGCCCATGCGGCGGGCGAAACGATCACCGGCTTCGCGGCGTTCAGGTGCGCGACCGTGGGTACGTTTGCGGCGGCGGCGACCCTGCAAAACGCGGCGCTCTACAACATCATCACGCCGGTCCTCCAGCCGAACACCACGTACGCGAACATCGCCGGGGTCAGAACCGGCGCTGGCTGGGCGGCGCGGAACCTCGCGCAGATCAACGGCCGGGCGACGTTGCCGGACGACGATCTCCATCTGTCGCTCCGGTTCAACTATCCGACCGAAGTCCAGACCGTGCGGGTCTACTTCTCCACGTATGCGACGGCGGGGACGGCTCCATCGGCCGCGGATTTCATCAACGAGTACTTCTTCTTCGAGTGGCGGCAGTCGGACATCGCGGCGGCGATCCAACAGACGAACGCGGCCCTCGTGTCGTCCGTACAGGAGGCGCGGTTCACGGTCGTCAGCAACCAATCGATCAATCGGGACATTCAGAGTCCCGACAACCCACTCACCGATCAACCAGGGGGCGGCCTCTCCGGGCAGACGACGTCGTCGGTGATCAAGCTCGGCAACGATCAGTGGCTGGAACTGCGGTGCAAGATCCGCGACTTGCAACAGATTGGGACCGATCCCTCGAAGACGCTGGCGAACGTCACGGCAGCGGAGATTCTCGTCAATGTTGCGTCTCCTGATGCGGCTGGCGCGTTAGACGTGCAGGTGTCGTACGACGCGCTATGGATCTCTGGTGGGTACGGGCCTGATGTCAGCGCGGTCGGCACGCCTGTCATCGCCGCGTATCGCTACCGGAGCTCGATCACGGGCGCGAAAAGCAATCCCTCGCCGCCGTTGCGGGGAGGACTGATCCCGCGCCGACAGCGCACGATATTCACGGGCGCGGCGTCGGCGGATCCCCAAGTGGATCTGATGGACTGGTTCGTGCTCGGTGGCGCATTGAACCGCTGGACGTATGCGGGGACGGTGGCCAACGGCGCGACGTTCAACAACGACTACGCGGACACGAACCTCGCGGGTGGGGAGACGCTGACGTACGAGAGCTTTCCGCCGTGGCCGACGCAGGATCTGCCGAGACGCGGAACGGTCAACGTCTCTGGGAGCGCGGTCCAGTGGGTCAGCGGGGACGTCTTCAACACGAACTGGGCTCCGGGATCCTTCATCATCATCAACGGGCAGACGTACTCGCTCTACGCGCAGCCGAGTTCCACGACGCGGCTGTACCTCAACGAGAACGCGGGGAACGGCGCTGGGCTGGTCTTCATGTTGCCCGGTCCCACGTTGCTCGGGCAGATCATGGCGTCGGTGTGGGGCGGCCCGATCAACGGCGCGACGTTCCTGTTTGCGTGCGGCGATCCGATCAATCCGGGGCAGGTGCATTGGACGCAGGGCAACAACTCCGAGGAAGCGTCCGACAAGAACACGCTGGATCTGACGCCCGCGAGCGATCCCCTGCAAGCGGGCTTCATGTGGGACGGGATCTCCTTTGTCGCGTCCACGCAGTCGATCATCCGGTTGGAGCCGACGTTCGGGCAGGCGAGTCCATTCACGCCGATTCTCACGCCGGCCGGGAGGGGCTTCTGGAACCGCTGGGCGTGGTGCGTGACGCCGTACGGGATCCTCTACTTGGCGAAGGACGGGATCGCGCTCTGGTCGGGCGGCATTGAGGTCATGCTGTCGGACGCGGATCTGTACCCGCTGTTTCCGCACGACGGGCAGGCGGGGATCCAAGTCAACGAAGTGAAGCCGCCCGATCTCACGGGCAATATCTTGCGCCTCGCGTACGTGGACGGCTGGGGCTACTTCGACTACCGCGATGGCGACGGGATCGGGCACACCCTGGCGTTCCGCTTCGCCGATAAGTCATGGTGGTACGACACGTACAACGTCGCCGTGTCGTGCCGAGAATCGGCGGTGGCGGCACAGATCCACCAGATGCTCATCGGATCGGGCACGGGCCTGCTCTACTTGCCGAGCGGAACGGACGATGCGGGCGCGGCCATCAACTGCCGACTGCAATGGACCGACGATCAGGGCGATGCACGACGGCAGAAGGTCTACCGGGACGTGATGCTGGACGCGCAGAACGCCGTGCCGGTGACGGTGGCGCTGAGTGTGAACAACGGGGTGACGGCCCTGACCCCGGTCCTGCTCGCTGGCGCAACCACAGGCCGCGTCCAGAGCCTCGTGAATAGCACGCTCCAAACGGGCATCTTCGGGACGAACCTGACGACGCTGCTGACGTGGTCGCCGGGTGTCGTGCAGACGATCCTCTACGACTGGGATCTGGCGTTTCAGCCCGCGCCGGAGCTCGCGACGTCGTGGCTGTCCGGGCCGACGACGCACGGGTTCCGCGGGTTCCAAGAGGTCTATCAGATCCTACTGGCCTACCTGTCGGTGGGGACCACACCGTTCACGTTCAGCCTGATCGTTGACGGAACGGCCTACACCTATTCGGTCGCGGGATCCAACGGAATCTATGCCAAGGTGCCGATCATTCTTCAGGCAAAAAAAGGTCTTGTTTGGCAATACGGCGTACAGTCAGCGAGCGGCGTGATGATTTTCGATCAGGACTGCGAAGCGTGGGTGAGTGTTTGGGGGCAGGGCGACGGCTACGCGATCGTCAGGCCGTTCTAAGCGGAAGACGGGAGAAGTTACGACCAAACTTGATCGCGCCTATTGTGGTTTCATGGACACCGAATTCACGTCCGAGTGCGGCGCGTGTCTCGCCTTTCTCCAGACGTGCTCGGATCTCGTACACTTGATCGTCTGTCAGTTTTCGTCGCGAATGTTCCCACGGTTTTCGCAACCCTGTCCGAACAGCGTGTTCATGGTTCTCTTTGCATGTCACCCATTCAAGGTTGCCAGGTGTATTTTCTTGTTTGTGCCCATTCTTGTGATTAACCTGCTGATCGTCGGTCTTTGGACCGAGGAATGCTTCTGCAACAAGTACGTGAACGTGCGTCGATCGGACACGCTTCGGAACGTCCTTCAATCGGATATAGCAATATCCATTAGGCTGTACGGTCGGATGCCTCAATCGTGGTACACGACGCGCTCCTTGAGCCGAACGCAAAGATCGAACGCGCCCGAGCGAGGAAACGTCGTAAAATCCTTCCCAGCCGACCACGGGTCGCCATTCTTCAGGCACGAAGGGACTATAGCATGAGTATGGGAGTGACCCATGAGTGACCGCTTTCTCTATCCGGTCGTGTCCAAGCCGACCGTGAACTTTCTGGATGCGCTGGCCGCGGCGTCCTCCTCGTTCACGCCGCCCTTCATCGGCACCGCGATCAACAACCTGCCAGGCGTGCCCCCCCTCAACAGCCGACGCTACCTGATTCGCGGGATCGAATATCTCGCGATGGAGAACGTCGGCCTGGAGTTCGACTTCTGGTCCTCGGCCGCAGGATTGACGAACGTCATCGGGACGGACACGTTCCTCGGCCGCTACCAGTTCGCGTCGGCCAACGGGGTCCAGTTCAACAGCACGGGCCTCTACCGCTACTTCGCGTGGGGGCTGGATCTGCCGTACCGCGATGACGATACGATCAACACCGAGAACTCACCGACCCTGCATCTCGCGCTGCAAAACGTGGACACTGTGGCGAAGTCCGGCGACGAGGCAGGGGCGGTGGCGATTACGGTGTGGCTGGTCCCGATGACGACGGTGCAGGGCTAGGAATGTTTCTGATGGGCCTTCAAGTACGGTCGGCTGTTTCGGCGCTGGACGCTTCGAGTCGCCCATCGGACGTTGCCGGGTTCGTAGTGTCCGTCGTTGTCGATCCGGTCAAGCGAATGGTTCTGACTCGGCTTTCGTCCAAGTTGAGTGAGAACGTACGACGCGAACGCCGCGTAGTCTCGATGCCATTCAGCGCAGACGCGAATGCCTCGCCCGCCATAGTTTTTGTAGCCCTTGTTCTTGGGGTTCTCGCAGCGTTCTTTCATCACGGACCATACGCGGTAGAGCCGAGTGGCGCTGGTGCCGAGCGTACGCGAACGGGATTGACCGTGAGTCAGCCTCAGTCTCCGAAGTTCGTCTCTACGGAAGCATCCACACGATTTAGTTCTGCCTTCGGTGAGGGCCTGCGACGACAGTGTTCGGATCTCACCACACGAACAGCGACATATCCATGCGACACTGTTTCCGATGTTGCCGTCACGACGAACGACAGCCAGTCGTCCGAAGGTTTGACCTGTGAGATCGCGGAGGCGCGGCATGAAGCGTAAGTTCGGTATTGTAGCACTTCTGGTTACGGCCTTTGGTGTGATAGCAGGCGCTCAGACGTTTCCAGCGGATATACAGCAATTTTGGTCGCAGTTAAGAACCGGGGCGATTGCCTTCTCGACGGGCCGCGTGCAGACCAGCGGCTACCTAAACTTCGGCAACACCGTCGGGACGAACGGGTACGGCTTGCGGGATCTCGCGGGCGTGATGCAGTTCAAGGATTCTGGGGGCGCGTGGGTGTCGTTTCCGTCAGGCGGCGTGGCCCCGTCGGATGCGACGTACCTGATCAAGACGGCCAACGCGAGTCTGCCGAACGCACAGGTCATGGCCGCGTTGGCGACGGGCGTGATCTACAACACCGTCACGACGGGTGTGCAGTCCGTGATCGTATGCGGGACGGCTGGCACGGTGCTTATCGGTGGAGCGCCGCCGACCTGTTCTGCTACACCGACCGTGAGTTCGATCATCACGCCGATCGTGAAGCCGTCTGCGGATGCGGCGTTAGGCGTCTCGATCAGTAATGCTGCCGGGACGATCCTCGCGTCGTTCGACACGTCCGAGACCGGCACGAATGCGCGGATGGCGTTGGGGAAATCGACGGCTGCTAATGTTACGCTTGACATTGCTGCCGCCGATGCTGGGTCAGAGGGCATTCAGTACACCAACCCGACGAGCGGCACGACGAGTCGCGCGATTTTGCAATTTACGTCGGGCACGAATAGTGGGGCGCTCTACGTTCAGAGTCAGGGATTCACGAACATCACACGCTACCCACAAAACGGCCTCACGCTTGAGAGCAATGGTGTCGGCGGTACGACCTTCTCGAATTCTGGAGGGCTCACGACGCCGTTTAATTGGCAAACCAACGGGGCCACCACCGTCGCGACGCTCACAAACACGGCGTTCAATATTGGGTCTGGATCTGCGTATCAAGTCAACGGCACCGCGATTACGTCTGGGACGACTCACCTGAGCGCGGGCACCGGCATGGCGGTTGCCAACGTCGGCGCGAACTCCTGCGGGACGACGGCCGCGACGATTGCCGGAAACAACAACGCGGGTGAAGTGACGGTAGGGGCGACGGGGGGGACACAATGCCGCATCGCCTTCACGGTGACGGCCGCGACCAAATGGCAGTGCTGGGCCAACGATGAAACGACCGCCGTGTTGACGCGCTGCGTGCCAGTGGATACGACACACGCGGATCTGCTCGGCGCGTTCACGGCGGGAGATGTCATCACGTACGGGGCGTTTCCACGATGAAGCGTCTCGGTTGGCTCGTCGTCACGGTGCTCGTGCTCACAGCGGGACTGGTGCGTCCACAGGCGCAAGCCTCGGTTGCCGCGCAGATCAACGCCTTCTGGACACTATTGAAAGCGGGCGGGACGGATCCGACGACGCATATCACGTATGCCTTCACGAATGCGGCGGTCATCAGCAACGGCTACGTGTCGTGGGGCACGGTGCGCGGGACAGGCGGGTACGGCATCCGCGATCTGAACGGGACGATCCAGATCAAGAACAACGGTGGGGCGTGGGCGACACCGGCTGGAGGATCGGATCCGCTCGGGTCGTATCTCGTCAAGACCGCGACGAATGCGCCGGCCAACGCGCAAGTCATGGCGTCGTTGACGACGGGCCTGGTGTTCAACACGACCACGACGGGCGTCCAGTCGATCTAAGGCGGCACGAGTTGTACGAACCAGTTTCCACGCAGTCTCGCGGCGTCTGGCGCGGCGACGTGTGCGACCGTGGCGCTCGGCACGGACGTCACCGGGATTCTATTGGCGGCGGACTTCCCGGCGCTGACCGGCGACATCACGACGCCCGGCGGATCGCTCGCGACGACCTTGGCGAATACGGCGGTGACGCCCGCGAGCTACGGGTCGGCGACGGCGATTCCGACGTTCACCGTCGACAGCAAGGGCCGGTTGACGGCGGCGGGCACCGCGACGCCGCAGTTGACGTTGACGTCGACGTATTTCTCGTCGTTGTCGGCGGCGAGCCTGACGAACATTCCTGGCGCGGCGATCACGGGGACGCTGCCGACCTCGGCGTTTCCCGCCCTCACCGGCGATGTGACGAACAGCGCGGGATCGCTTGCGACGACGGTCGGCAAGATCGGCGGACAGAACGTCTCACTCGGCAGTGCCTTCACGGTGTCGGGCGCGGGCGGCCTGACGTTCACGCTGTCCGGCGCGACGACCCTAGCGTTGCCGACGTCGGGCACCATCGTCACGACGACCGTGACGTCGTTGCCCTCACTCGCGACCGTGGGCACGATCGGCACGGGGACGTGGCAGGGCACCGTCATCGATCCGACGTACGGCGGCACCGGCGTCAACAACGCCGGAAAGACGATCACGCTCGGCGGCAACTTCTCGACGTCCGGGGCCTTCGCAACGACGCTGACGGTGACGGCGGGGACGAACGTTACGCTACCGACGTCAGGCACCCTCGTGAACACGGCGGTCACGACGTTGTCGTCGCTCGTGAGCGTCGGGACGATTGGGACCGGAACGTGGCAGGGCACGGTGGTCGGGGCGACGTACGGCGGCACCGGCGTCAACAACGGCGCGAGCACGATCACGCTCGGCGGCAACTTGACGACGTCTGGAGCGTTCGCGACGACGTTCACGATGACGGCGGGAACGAACGTCACGTTCCCGACGACGGGCACGTTGGTCAACACCGCCGTCACGACGCTGTCGTCGTTGGCGACGGTCGGGACGATCACGTCCGGTACGTGGAATGCGACGCCGCTCACGGTGCCGTACGGCGGGTGTGGACAGACGTCGTGGACGGCCTATGCGGTGATTACGGGCGGCACGACCTCCACCGGGACGTGCCAGCAAGTCTCCGGGGTCGGCACGTCGGGCCAGGTGCTGACGTCCAACGGGGCCTCGGCGTTGCCGACGTGGCAGAGCAGTGGATCGGGCACCGTCACCCACACGACGGGCAATCTCGTTGCGAATCAGATCGTGATCGGCAATGGCGGAGGCGACCTCGCGACGCTCGGATCGCTCGGAACCTCGACCCAGTTGCTCCACGGCAACGCGGGCGGATCGCCCACCTTCAGCGCGGTGTCGCTGACGGCCGACGTGACCAGCACCTTGCCGCTGGCGAACGGGGGGTTGGGCTTAACCTCGGGCACGTCGGGCGGGGTCTTGTATTTTTCTGGAACGACGACATTGGCGTCGTCGGCCCTGTTGACTGCGAGCGATCTGATCAAGGGCGGCGGGGCCGGGGTCGCGCCGTCCTCGTGGGGTACGCAGACCGCCAATACGTTCATCGCGGGTCCGACGAGCGGTGCCAGTGCAGTGGTCACGCAACGTGCGCTCGATCCGCTCGATGTGGGCCCGCTCACGGTATCCGCGACGAGTCAATTCGATAAAACGAATGCCACGCTCGCGGACGTCACGGGGTTGTCCTTCACCGTGGTCGCCGGAAAGACCTATCGCATTCGGGCGGTCTTGTATGTGACGGCCGATGCCACGGGCGGATCGAGGGTGGCGATCGGTGGCACCGCGACCGCGACGACCTTCAGGGCGATTGCGAATATCATCGGCACGGCGGTTGCCCCCGTCACGATTGGCACGACCCTCGGATCATCGCTCGGCGCGTTCGCGACTGGCACCTCACAGTGGGTTCAGATTGATGGCTACATCGTGGTGAACGCTGGCGGGACGCTGACGGTCATGTTCGCGCAATCGACGGCGAACGGCACGAGCAGCGTGCTCATTGGCTCGTCAATGACACTGTTTTGAGATGGCGACAGATGTTCGCGTCGAGGGGCAGTAGGCGATGTCGCTGACCCTCGGCACGTTGTCGCCCTCCGATCCGAATAGCCTGAAGGCGGGGATCGAGCAAACCGTTCGCTATATCAATCAACTCGAAGGACCGATCCTCGCGGTGCACGCGCAAGTCGCGAGTGCCCCTGCGCCGCTCTCGCTCGGCCAGATCCGATCCGCGCTGTCGTCCACCGGGACGCATCCCCTGAATCTCACCGGACTCCCAGGAACCGCTCCGAGTACGGGCGCCACAAGCGTCGGCCCTCCGGGACCGCCGGGTCCTCCGGGGCCTCCGGGACCGCCGGGTCCTCCGGGTGGGGGCGTCTCGTCGCTGGCCGGCACGGCCTTCGAGATCGCGGCCTCGGCACCCACTGGGGCGGTGACGATCTCGCTGGCGGGTCCGCATGCGTACACGACGCTGACGACGTTCGGCGTGATGTACGGCAACGGATCGTCCGCCGTGCAGACGGTGCCGGTCAACGCCAGTGCCACGAATCAGTTTCTGACGCAGGTGTCCGGCTTGGCCCCGGTCTTCGCGACGATCGCGGTGAGCGATGTCCCCAACCTGCCGGCGAGCAAGATCACGTCAGGGCAACTGGCGCTGGCGCAGGGCGGCACGGCGGCGGATCTGTCCGGGACGGGCGGCGTCGGGCAGTACGTGAAGCAAGCGGGGGCCGGCGCGGCCTTCACGGTGGGCACGATTGCGGTCGGCGATGTGCCGACGCTGAATCAGAACACGACCGGATTCGCCGGGACGCTGAATCCTGGTCGTACGATCAACGGCGTCGCGTTCAATGGATCCGCCGACATCACCGTGACCGCCGCCGCGGGGACGTTGACCGGTGCGACGTTGAACGCGACCGTGACGGCGAGCTCGCTGACGAGCGTCGGGACCATCGCGACGGGTGTGTGGCAGGGCACGAAGGTCGGGTTGGCGTACGGCGGCACCAACGCGGATCTGTCGGCCACGGGCGGCACGAGTCAGGTCTTGAAACAGTCGTCGTCCGGGGGGGCGATCACGGTGGGCACGCTGGCGTCGAGCAACCTGTCCGATGCCTCGAATATTCCGCTGCTGAATGCCGCCAACGTCTTCACCCACGCGTCAGGGCTCTCGATCGCCAACAGCGCGGCCAATCAGGTGACGCTCCAGATCACGAAGTCGAACAACGACGGCAATGTCGTCGCAGTGCAGATCCAGAACAGCGGCACCGGCGGTCGCAGTTGGGGCTGGTGGGCGGGCAACAATGCGACCGGCGCGCTGGGCTCTAGCTTTGCGCTGCGGGATCTGACCGCCGGCGCGTATCGGCTGACGATGGATGCGAGCGGCGTCCTGGGCTACCAACTCTCGCAGGTGTTTTCGTGGAACGCGAAGGCGAAGAACACGGTCTACCAGGCCGCGTCCGACGGGTTTGTGCTCGGCTACTTCCAAAGCGTCGTGGGCGGTGAGTTGATCAACGTCCTCTCGGATGCGAGCAATCCGCCGACGACGGTGCGCGAGGTCGTCGGGCTTGGCGCCGTGGGACCGTATTTCACGTTTTGCTGTCCGGTGCGAAAAGGTGATTTCTACGAGTTGACCGATGGGGGATCAGGCACCACACTGACGGCGTGGTGGGTGCCGCTCGGGACGGCTGGCTAAAAGGAGCGACGATGCAGAAGCGACTGACGTTTGACGACACGCCCGAGGGACGCATCCTGTTCACGACCCTCTGGGACGGGATCACGTTCGGCGCGAGCGACGGAAAGCCGAAGGACCGAGAACGCCGAGGCGCGATCGCCAAGGTGCAGCGGCTCCTGGTCCCGGTGAGCGAGCCGCTCCAGGTGCAGGATCCGACCCGGCCCCTCAATGCGCGGATGCTCAAAGACGGCGCGCAGACCGTGCTGCTGTACGGGGCGCAGGTGGCGCTGATCAACGAACTCCTGAACCTCGTCGCGTGGGGTGGGGCGAGCCTGCTGGACGTGGCGGCGCTGGACGACGTCTTGGGGGCGCTGCCGGACGCCGAGTAGGGCTATACTGAGCACCGCCATGCCGAGTGGTCAGCCGAGCTATTTCGATGACAATCTGCTGTCGGGGGGGAAGCCGTCCGCTGTCAGCAGCATCGGGTTCCTGCCGGGTAGCAGTGGATCGTCGCTGTGGTATCCGACAGCGCGCGACCGGTTGGCGTGGGGCAAGATCGCGGGCGCGGGTGCATGGCTGCGCGGGTCGTTTTTCGCGCCCCAAGGCCCCGATATTAAAGGCAAGGTCGGCAACATCGAAGCCCAGGCTGGGAATCTCTCCGCGACCGGAAAATCGCTGACGGCCGAAGGGAGCGCAGGGCTCGAAAAAGTGCTGAAGTACTTCTCGGCGCTCGCGTCCGGGGATCCCTCGCAGGCGTTGGCGGCGACCCAACCGCAGCGCGGACGGGTGATGGATCAGTACGATGCGGCGCGACGGAGTGCATCGCAGTTCACGCCGCGTGGGGGTGGACAGGCGTCATCGGAGCAGGAATCGCGATCTCGAGAAGCGGGGCAACTCGCGGATACGACCTCGGCCGCACGGTCTGAAGGGGTGAAGGATCTGGCCACGCTCGGATCGGACATGACACGGTCTGGCCTCTCCGCCGAAGAACAGTCGATCAACGCGATGGTCGCCACGCTCCAGCCGTTGCTGGAAAAGAGCAAGCAGGATTCGCAGAGCATCGGCCAGACGTTCGCGGGCCTCGGGGAACTCATCGGGACGTTCTTCCTGTAATCGCCATGCCTGACATGAACACCGGCATCGCGCTCGGACAACTCGCAGGCGGGATCGGGAAAGCTATCGCCACGAAGAAGCAGCGCGAGTACGACGAGGAACAGAAGCATCACGACATGCTCACGGGCCTCGTCGCGTCCGGCCTCAAGGACGGCACGATCAAGGATCCCAACGCGGCGTTTCAGTTTCTCGTCAGCGGCGGGAAGCCCGGTGGCAAGAAGGGGAAGGATCTGCCGCCGATGCTCCAGTCGCTGATCGGCGCGACGGGGAAGTTGATCGGCAAGGGCGGCGGCGATCAGGTGGATCCCTCGAAGACGATGGGCGGCCAGGATCGACCGTCGATGGGCGGTCCTGATCAGGCGCAGGCGTCCAGCCCGATTCAGTTCCTGTCTGGGCCGGAGCGCGACAAGCAAGCCGAAGACGCGAAGGTGCGCGAAGCGAAGCGGCTGGACACCGAAGTCACCGCGCCGGCCGATGCCCGCCGTGGCACGCAGCGCCTGAAAGAGATCGAAGAACAGAACAAGACGAAGGGTGGGGAACTCCGGCAGCGGATCAACGCCGAGATCGATGCCTTCACGACGGCCAACGGACGTGAACCGAACCACGAAGAACTGCCTGCCTTGATGGACAAGGCGCGGGGGGCGTTCCAGTCGGCAGGCCGAAAGGAATCCGACTACAAGACCTTTGAGCAGACGTGGCTGACCGATGCTGGCGCTGGCAAGGATCTGACCCCACAGCAGAAGAAAGTCGAGATGCTGAAGGCGCGGAAGGCGTGGGCGCTCGCGGGCCAGTCCGAAACACCTGGGGAGAAGTTGACCAGGGCGAAGTCGCTGGAGAAGTACAAGTCCGAGTTGTCGGCCGTCACACCGGACGATGTGAAGTCGCTGTCCCAGACCATCACGCTCGGCGATTCGTCCACGTCATATTTCGATCTCGGGTCGGTCAGCGGCGCAAAGGAGAAGAACGCGGCGGCGAAAGCGGCGATTGCGAACGGCATCATTCCCGTGTCCCCGAAGCAGGCCGAGCAGTTGGAAGCAGCCGGGGCCGCGAGCGCGAACCTGACGGGGTTCATGGATCAGGTCAAGAGTCGTCTCCCGAAGGACGCGGCCAGTCGGCCCCTCACGTCGATCGAGAACAAGATGGAGCAGTTTTTACAGACCGACGAGGATCTGGCGGCGTCGATGGCGTGGGACACGTCGGTCCTCCCGGTGCTGCGG
>VFSW01000471.1_pt1 | contig 59260 bp, 55 predicted proteins | sample 5358111 | NCBI WGS metagenome assembly VFSW01 (sample SAMN11554181, study PRJNA540505) | mine drainage metagenome | isolation source: sediment from site ElyBrook_90M | place: USA: Ely Copper Mine, Vershire, VT | collected 2017
CTCCCCGGCCCCCGCCTCCGCGAGCATGTATCCGCCGATCTCCAGTCCCAGCTCCGTCGCGTCCACGCCTACCAGTTATAACTGCCGCAACCGGCGAAACGTTGAGAACTTTCTCGCGGCGGCCCTCCAGTTCCCGCCTGACACATCCTCCGCGCACCCTTCAGCTCCCTCGCGGCCTGGACGAAGCGCCCAGTCCGTGCGGAAGATCGGTCCAGAGTAAGTAGACCCCTCAAGGCCCGTTTGTCCGGTTACGGCGGATGAGAAGGGTATGATCGGAACAGCGCCAAGAACGTCGGCAAGTGATGCATCTATGTCCCCAGTCGTGATCGTTAGGGCGAGTGACAGCGCCGTCCGGGAAGGGCGCGAGGGAGCGGCACGGAGAGTGATCGCGCAATTCGGCGACCGGCTACCTGACACTCCGTTACTCTGCTTCATGGACAGCCAGGACTCGCAGCCGTTCAAGCAGATGTACGGCGCGGCGAACCGCGGCTTCTATGCGCCCCTAAGGGAAGGTCCCCTCCCGAACTGGCCGGACTATATGCGAAATGTCATACTTGTTGACCCGACTCGTGGGACCTCACGGCTGCGGGAGCTTGCTTTTCGCCATGTCATCTATCTGCACGGCGGAACGTGCTCAACGGATGTAGGGCTCACGATGACCTTAGCTCACGAATTGCAACACTTCGTTCAGCACGACAAGGCGCCGCATCTGTGGGCGGTGAACACGCTGGTCACAAGGCTTCCACGGGATATCATCGACGCCCTGGCCCTGAAGTGGTGTGACATTCCGCATGAGCGCGAAGCAAGAATCGTCGCAAAACGAACCGCCGAGGCCCTACACGGGGCGGAAGCGGTAGGTCGATACGTCGAGGCGATGATCGAGGCACGCGTCACGGATTCAGACGCTGAGGATTGGACGTGCATCCGAGACCTTGCGATTGCGATCCCGTACGACTTGGACGGTGAAACCAGGCTGTTCCTTCCGCGGCTCAGGAAGTACAGATCCGAGCTCGAAAGCGAGTTGCTACTTTTTCAAGGCAATCCGGATTTCGCAGGTGTCGATCTGGGCTCCCTGTTCGGCGGCGGAACTGAGTAGCGCCAGCGGATGCTCGCGGTTGCGCCGGCGCCATCGAACGCCACGATCCGCGTTCGATGGGTTGTAGCCGGAGCCGTAAGCCCCGCGGAGACGTACCCGCTTGCCACGGCGTGCGCGCGGAGACATAATAGGGCGCGAGGTGAACTCCGATGTTTCGCTGGCCTGCATTCTTGCTAGTGACGTTTCCGCTGTGCTCTTGGGCGCAGTTGTCACCCGGAACCTGGCGAACCGATCTCTCCAAACATTCGGTCGATCTGTCCGAGATCGTTGTGGCCGGCCCGAAGAAGGACGGCATCCCCTCGATCGATCATCCGAAATTCGTGTCGAGCGCCGAGGCGGCCACCTGGCTCGACGCCGCGGAACCGGTGATCGTTGTCGAACTCCACGGCGAAGCCCGCGCCTATCCGTTTCAGATTTTGATCTGGCATCTGATGGTGAACGATCAAATCGGGCCAACGCCGATCCTGGTCAGCTTCAGCGTGTTATGCAACTACGCCGTGGTGTATGACCGGCGCGTGCGCGACACCCCTTACGAGTTCGGATTCTCGGGCATGGTCCGCGACTCGAACTCCGTGCTGTTCGACCGGCCGACCGATTCGCTGTGGCAGCAACTAAGCGGCGAGGCTGTCGCCGGCAACCTCACCGGCGCCAAGCTGACGCGGGTGAACAGCCAGGTGGCGCCGTTTCGTGTCTTCACCCAGACCTATCCGAACGGGAAAGTCTTGAGCCGCGACACCGGCTACCACCGCGCGTACGGACAGAATCCGTATGCGCGTTTCGTGTCGACCGGGCACATGATGTTCCCCGTGAAGCTGGTACGCAAGCCGGCCATACCTCCGATGGAGACGATGGTTGTCGTCGAGGGCGGGCGGTACATGCGTGCCTATCCGTCCGCCGTGCTCGCGGATCGCCATGTTCTCGGGGACACGATCGACGGACGGAAATTCGTGATCCTTTGCAGCCACTCGATGCTGGACCTTCTCAACGCGCCGAACGTCGCCGAGGCCGGCGAGACGCTGGCGGCCGGAGTCTTTTGGCCGGAGATCGATGGAAAGTCGCTGTCCTTCTACCACCGGAGCGGCGCGTTCTTCGACAGGCAGACCCGGAGCCGGTGGAGTCTGCTCGGCGTCGCGACCAAGGGGCCGCTGGCGGGGAAGCGGTTGAAGCCGGCCCGGTACCGGATCGCGTTCGCGTTCCCCTGGCTGGCGCTGCATCCGGATACGGTGCTGGTATCGGGTCCGGCGCCCGCCGTGCCGTACGTGGGAGAGTCTCCGTTCTGGCCCTATCAGAACCCGAACCCCGCCGTGGGCACTCCGATACCGGCGTCGGCCGCCGAGCCCATGCCAATACCGCAATAGCCGGCCGGACGCCATTCACGGACGCCGAGTTCGTGAGAATTTACGAGGCCCGCCGGGCAGAGCGGAGCCATGCTACTCCGCTGGACGGGCTTCCGTATCGGCGACAAGTCCACACTCGGCATGCGTCGCGGACGCACAAGACCAAAAGGGGCGCAGTTAACATGAGTAGACGATTGGCTCTGCGAGCGTCTTCTGGCGCGAGAGCGCAAGTACGAAGCGAAATTCGTCTCGTGTAGGTATCTGGCCTCACGTCGTCGCCCCTCGTCCCGACTTGACTCCACCCGGGCTCCAGGAAGCGGGCGCCCGGCAGGCATCGAGCGGGTCACGGAAGACCCGGCCCGTGAGTCCCTTCCGATCTTCCCGTAGGCTGCGAAATTGGCGGGCCTGTTGTCGAGCTGGGTTGAAAACGGGGTTGGAGGCGCGGGTCGGAATCGAACCGACGAATAAAGGTTTTGCAGACCTTGGCCTTACCACTTGGCTACCGCGCCGGAGGGGCTGCTTCCTCTTAGGACCATAGCGCGCGGAGGGACGGAAAGTCAATTGTTTTGCTACGTCCGTGCGGGGGGCCGAGCCGCAACCGGGCCCGAGCGGCGGTGATCGGACGTCCTCACTTCCCGTGGTCGAGGTGCTCGGGAACCGGTTCAGGCAATGGGAGAGGCCTGGCTTGGGGAGGCCCCTCCCGCCTCTGCTGCCGCAGCCGGAAAAATGCGGGACCTGCTCTATTATGGCGGCAGCCGCGCGCCGCTCCGGCTAATCGGCCGCGCGCTTCGCCGTGAACTCGCGCCCCGCGGCGTCCGTGCCGTCGCGCTTCACCGTGAAGTGAATCTCGTCGCCGGCCACTTTGCCCGTGTACAGCAGCTTAATCGAGTTGCCATTGAACTCGCGCACCACGGCGAAAGAAATCTGGTCGCCGGCCACCTTGCCGTCCGAGATCTCGGTGTCACCCATCCGGCCACTCACCGTACCCGTGAGTTTGTCGCCGTCGGCCTTGAGGTTCATCGTCATCTGGCGGCTCTCGCCACCCCGGCCCGGCATATCCGCGGTCCACTTCCCGGTTGCGTCGGCGGCCCACGCGAGCGCCCCGCACACACATGCGAGAAGCAACAGGCGAGTTTTCATGATTCGTTCTCCTTCCAGCTAAACGGTGACGAAAGCGCCCGTGAAGTTACCCCGAGCGGCGTAAAGTTGCGTAACGGCGCGCGCCCCGCATCGCGTCCATCTCATGGACTGACAAAAGTTTACACCCTCGGCGTGACGTCCCGCCACCGGCCCGCGCCAAAATTAGTTGTGGGAGCGCGCTGCCCCGTCGTTACATTCCGGCTCGCATACGCCGTGCTGACCATGGCCGTCCTGGCCCGCTCGCAGAGCGGGCTGGTACGTTCCGGCGGCCAGCCGATTCCCGGCGCCACGGTAACCGCCGCCGGCGCCGGCAAGACCCTCACCACCGTCACCGGCGCCGATGGCCGCTACATGTTCCCCGGAATCGCGCCCGGCGGATGGACGATCCAGGTCTCGATGTTCGGCTTCGAACCGGCGCACCACGACGTCGCCGCGCCCGGCTCGGGTAAGGAATGGGATTTCGATCTCAAGCTGCGCGAGTCTCAGACAGCCCAGCGCCTCGCGGCCGTCGCCAAGCGCGCCTCGGGCCAAAATGCCAATTCCCTCGACACGCAGATCGAAACCGAATTGAACAACAGCGCGGGCGCGGCGCCGGCGGCGAATGCCGCTCCGGCCAACAGCAACGAGGCTTTCCTCGTGGGCGGCAGCCTCAGCCCCGGTCTGCAATCGAACGCCACGCCCGATGCCGGATTCGGGCCGCGGGGCGGCGGATTCGGTCCCGGCATGGGCTTGGACGTGGGCGCGCCCGGCGCATCGAACGCGCCCGGCTTCGGCGGCGCAAGTCCCGGTGGCGGCGGCTTTGGCGGTGGACCCGGCTTTGGCGGGGGCGGACGCGGCTTCGGAGGCCCCGGGGGCCGCGGCGGGCCGGGCCGTGGCGGTCCTCGGCCCGGCGGCCGCGCGCAGTTCGGCAATCGCCGCCGCCCGTCTCAGATCCACGGCCTTGCCTTCGCCACGCTCGACAACTCGGCGCTCAACGCCAAGCCGTTCTCGTTTACCGGCCAGAACATCGCGCAGCCCGCTTATGCCCAGGCCCGCTTCGGCTTCGTTCTCGGCGGCCCACTGCTGATCCCGAAAATCGTCAACGACTCGAAGACGTTCTTTTTCATAAGTTACTTCGGCACTCGCTCGCGCGGCCCGCAGACATATGTCGAAACCGTCCCCACCGCGGCCGAACGGCAGGGTAACTTCTCGTCCACCTTGCAAGCCTCCGGCGCCGCACTGGGCCTGCCCGTCCAGATCTATGACCCTTCGACCCACGCGCCGCTGCCAGGCAATGTCATTCCCTCCTCGCGCATCAGCTCCATCGCCAGCGGATTACTCGGATACATCCCTCTGCCGAATCAGCCCGGGACGGTGAATAACTACGAATTCCAGACCGCCGCTCCAGCCAACACGGATAACCTCAACGCCCGCATACAGCGTAACATCACCTCGAAGGACCGTCTTGCCTATCATATAAATTACCAGCACCGCGATGGCGACACCGTCCAGCCCTTCGCCTTCGCCGACGGCACAAACGGCATGGGCTTTCGCAACGATCTGACCTGGATGCGCAACATCTCGCCCCGTCTGCTGAGCACCGCCTCCGTCACCTTCAACCGCAACACGAGCCAGACCCTCCCCTTCTTCGCCAACGGCCCCAACGTCGCCGCCACGCTCGGCATCGCCGGCGTCTCCACCAACCCCTTGAACTACGGCCCTCCAACGCTTAACTTCACTAACTTCGGCGCGCTCTCCGACAGCAACCCTATGCTCACGCGAAATCAGAGCCAAAGCGGCTCGGAAAGCGTGATGGTTTCGAACGGCCCGCACACCCTGAGTCTTGGCGTCCAGTTCACGCGCAACGACCTCAACTATCTCACCGACCTGAACGGCCGCGGCACGCTCAACTTCACCGGCTTCGCCACCAGCGCCTTCAGCGCCAGCGGCAATCCCGCCCCCGGCACCGGCTTCGATTTCGCGGACTTCCTCTTCGGCCTTCCCGAGTCGAGCTCGATCCGCTACGGCGATCCGAGCACCTACTTCCGCCAGAACGTCTGGAGCGGTTACGCCATGGACGATTGGAAAGTCAACGCCAACCTGACGCTCACCCTGGGCCTGCGCTACGAATTCTTCTCGCCTTACTCGGAAAAGTACAATCGCATAGTCAATCTCGATATCGCGCCTGGCTTCACCAACGTCGCCCCCATTCAACCCGGCCAAGTTGGACCGTATACCGGCGCCTTTCCCTCGGGCCTGATCGACCCCGACTACACGGACTTCGGCCCGCGGCTCGGACTGGCCTGGAAAGCGCCCTGGGGCAAGCAATCCACCATCGTCCGCATGGGTTATGGCATCTACTACAACGGACAAGCCTACGTGCCTTTCGCGACGCAACTCAACCAGCAACCCCCGTTCGCCGTGTCGGAAAACGCCACCAGCACGCCCGCGGATCCACTTACTCTCGCCGACGGCTTTGTGTCGGTGGTTTCGGGAAAAGTGACGAACACTTACGCCGTCGATAAGAACTTCCGCACGCCCTACGCGCAAACCTGGAACGTCACCATCCAGAAGGAGCTGCCAAAAGGCTTCTTCGTCGACGTGGGCTACCTTGGCACGAAGGGCACGGACCTCGCGGTGCAATCCGTGCCGAATCAAGGCCCGTCGCTGGCCCTCTCCGAGCGCCTTCTGCTCGGCAACGCGCTCGGCTATACATACAACCAATCCGCCGGCAACTCGATCTTTCACGCGGCTCACGTCCGCGCCACGCAGCGCTTTCGCAGCGGCTTCTCCTTCAGCGTCTACTACCAGTATTCGAAGTCCATCGACAATTCGTCGACGTTCGGCGGCGCTGGAAACACCGTGGCCCAGAACTGGCTCGACCTGGCCGCCGAGCGCGGACTATCGAGCTTCAATCAACCCCAATCGCTCACCGCGAACTGGGTCGCAACCTCGCCCATCGGCCGCGATGGTTCGCGCTTCGCGCCGCACGGCGCAGTCGCCCATCTGCTCGGCGGCTGGCAGCTTGGCGGCTCGGTGACCGCCGAGAGCGGCCTGCCGCTCACCGCCCGCGTGCTCGGCAACGGCGCGCAGCTCGCGCAAACCGGCGGCATCGGCAGCGGACGGGCCGAAGCGACAGGCCAAGGCATCGGCTCGAGTACTGGCTTCTTTAACCTGGGCGCCTTTACCGTCCCCGCCGCGAATACCTTCGGCAACGCCGGCCGCAACACCATCCCCGGCCCACCCATCTATTCCCTGAACCTCGACTTTGGCCGCTCGTTCCAGTTCGGCGAATCCCGCCGCCGACTCGAACTGCGCTTTCAGGCCAATAATGTCCTCAATCAGGTGAGTTACACCAACCTTTACACCGTGGTCAACGCGACGAACTACGGCCTGCCCGAAACGGCGGGCGCCATGCGCACCATGGTTGTAGTGCTGAGGGTCCGCTTCTGATGAACGCTCGTGTCCGCACCGCCGCTGTCTTCGTCCTGTCGCTTCTGGCCGCCCGTCCCGGCTCGCCGCAGAAGGCGTCCTTCTCCGTCACCACCACCATCGTGAACGTCAACGTGAATGTGCAAGACCGCGACGGGAGGCCTGTGCCGGACCTGACGCGCGAGGACTTCGTGTTACTCGAAGACGGCAAGCCGCAGCAGATTCTTAGTTGTGACTTTCAACATCTTGTGGATACCGTCCTTCCACCCGTCGAGGCACCGGCGTTGAAGCCCCGCCCCGCCGCGGCAGCCGGGAAAACGCCCGCGCCTAAGGCCGCCGTGAGCCAGGCCCGTGACCGCCGCCTCATCATTCTGTTCTTCGACTTCTCCTCGATGCAGCCCGCCGAGCAGCTTCGCGCCGAGGACGCCGCCGTCAAGTTTCTCAACGCCCAGATGACCGCCAGCGATATGGTGTCGATCATGGTGTTCGGCAGCAGCCTCGACACCATCCAGAATTTCACCACGGATCGGGAAGGCCTGATCGAAGCCGTCCACAAGCTCCGCATCGGCGATTCGAGCGAGCTCGCCGCGATGGGCGACACTGGTGCGGACTCGCAGGACCAAAGCGGCATGTTCACCGCCGACGAAACCGAGTTCAACATCTTCAACACGGACTTAAAGCTTGCCGCGCTGCAGGATGCCGCCCGCCAGCTCGGCGCCTACCCGGAAAAGAAGGCGCTGGTTTATATCTCGAGCGGCGTCGAAAAGACCGGCCTCGATAACCAAAGCCAGCTCGAAGCGACCATCAACACCGCCGTTCGCGCCAACGTCGCCTTTTATCCGATCGATGCCCGCGGCCTGATGGCTAGCGCCCCCGGCGGAGACGCGACCCAAACCGGCGCGGTAGGCAACAAGCTGTATAGCGGGGCAGGCCAGAAGTCGCTCCAGGACAGTTTCCAGAACCAGCAAGAGACTCTATTCACCCTGGCTTCGGATACCGGCGGCAAGGCGCTGCTCGACTCGAACGATCTCACGCTCGGCATCCGCCAGGTGCAGCGGGATATCGATAGTTACTACACGCTCAGCTACACCAGCACCAACAAGGCCGGCGATGGCCGCTACCGCCGCATCGAAGTGCGGCTCGCGCCGCGTCTTCAGAGCCTCCGCGCCCGCCTCGACTACCGCAAGGGTTACTACGCCGCGGCGGGCTTCGCGAAGATGAACGGCGCCGATAAGGAGTCTCTGCTGCAGCAGGCGATGGAAAGCAAGAATCCCGTAACTGACCTTCCCATCGCCGTCGAGGTCGATTACTTCCGGCTAAGTCGCGCTAAGTACTTCGTTCCGGTCTCCGTCAAGATACCCGGCTCGGCGCTCATCTTCCGCGCCAAGGGCGCCCGCCAGGCCACGGCCCTCGATTTCATCGCCGAGGTCACCGACCCGAAGGGCAAGACGCTCTCCGCGGTTCGCGACACGATCCCCTTGAAGGTGGACGACGCCACGGCCGGCGCGGTCACCCGAAGCCAGATCCAGTACGATACCGGCTTCACCCTGGGGCCGGGGAAGTATAGCATTCGGTTCGTGGCTCGCGAAAATGGCGAAGGAAAGATCGGCACCTTCACCGCGCCCTTCACGGTGCCCGACCTCGGCTCGGGCCCGCTGCTCCCGGTGAGTTCGCTCGTCCTAAGTAATCAGCGGCAGTCGCTCGACCAGCAGATCGCCACCGTGAAAAACGCGAAGAAAGTCCTCTCCCAGGACCCTCTGATCGACAGTCAGGGCCGTAAGCTCGTGCCCAATGTCACCAAGGTCTTTCGCAACGGCCAGACACTCGTCGCCTTTCTCGAAATCTACGATCCCGCCCACCCGCAAGGCCCGGATGGCGTCGCGCTTCCGTTCTCGAGCGTCTCCTCGAGCCTCGCCGTTTATCGCGGTCAAACCAAGATCCTCGAAACCGCACCCGTCCATCTCGCCCGCACCGAAGCCTCCCGCCAGGGCGTGCTCGTGCTCCGCCTTCAGCTTCCTCTCAAGGATCTCGCCGTCGGCCAATACATCTGCCAGATCAACGTAATCGACGAAATCGGCCGCAAATTCGCCTTCCCGCGCGCACAGTTCGCCATCGCAGCCACGAAGTAGGCTGGCCCACTTAGACGCCATGGCATGTAATGTCAGTATTTCCCAGCCCTCTTAAGCGCGGCCCCCTCTCCTTGACCGCACATTGCGGCCGGGCTAGCTTAGGATTTGACCCGCGAAAGAGAGGAACATCATGATCGGAATTCAATTCGTGACCGACGAGAAGGGCCGCAAGGTGGCCGTGCAGATCGACCTCCGAAAGCACGGGGCGCTATGGGAGGATTTCTACGACGGCCTTATCTCCGAAAAGCGGCGCAAGGAGAAAGGCGTTCCCTTGGAAACCGTAAAAGCCGATCTGATCAGGCGCGGCCGCCTGCGTGGCTAATTACGCCATCGACATTAAGCCGCCCGCCCGGAGGGAACTGGAGAACCTGAGCGACAGTCTCATCGCGCGGCTCGTGCCGAAGATCGAAGGCTTGGCCGCTGATCCCAGACCGTCCGGCTGCAGGAAACTCCGCGGGCACAAGGACCTCTGGCGCATCCGCGTCGGGGAATACCGCGTCGTGTACATCATTGACGACGCCCGCAAGATGGTGAGCGTCACTCGCGTCGCCCACCGCCGAAATGTGTATGAATAGTGAAACAGCGCTTGTTCGCTCCTGCGCCCCCGCGCCTCAGCCCGCCCGCTCTTTGCGCCAGAACCGAAAGATGCGCGGTGCGTGATCGACACCCATCCGCATGCGCGAGCCCCATCCCAATGCAACCCGCCCCATCGCGTAACGGTGTGACGCCCGCGAATCCCATCACGCCGCGAAACAGGCAAGACCCCAGCGCCGGCGTCCGAGCGGACCTGCGGGATGCTGGATCGCATCGCGATCACCCGGAAGACACCGCCCGGCGGCCGCGTGTCGCATTACGCGATCCGGCGCTCACCGGCATCATGGTCTACACCCGCGCGCATCATCTTGCAGCGCCGCGAGCAAGGTCCGCGACTACGTCGTCTACGGACGCCGCGGCCGGCGCCCGCGCACGCGAAAAAGACGGCAACGAGCACGAGATCCGACAACCTGGAGCGGCCGCGGGGCGACCACATCGCCGCCGCCCCCATCGCCGGGCATCCGCACGTCGGCCGGCATCGCTGGCCACCCTCGCGTGATACGATTAGAACGTCCCTCCGAAGTGAGCCGCTCCATCCGGACGGCGCAGTTTCGAAATCGTCAAATTACGGGAGTTATCCGCCAGTTCCTTATGCCAATGCAGCCGAAAAAGCTTCTGGCCGTCGTGGACGACCTGATGTTCACCGTCAAAATCAATGACGCGGCCAAGCGCACGGGTCTTGAAGCGGTGTTTCTGAAGTCCGCCCAGGATGTCCTCGAACAGGCGCGGGAAAAGCCGCTCATGGTGATCCTCGACCTGAATACGAATGTGGTCGACGCGCTAAAGCTGATCTGCGACCTCCGCGGCGACGAAGCCTCGCGGCGGGTAAATATCGTCGGCTATCTTTCGCACATCCAGGGCGAGTTGAAGCAGAAGGCGCAGGAGGCCGGCGCGAATCTCGTAATGGCGCGCTCGGCGTTCTCGACTAACCTGCTCCAGATTCTCAAGCGCCATACCGGGAATCTTTAGCCCGCCGCGCCGCGCCAGATACTTTTCGAGCGACGCCAGCAGCACGACAGCGCCCGCGCACGCGGCGATCCAGGTTCAGGGCCCGACCAGTCTCTGCACCGCTTCGAGTTCCTTGCCCGCTTCCGACCATTTGCCTTCCGACGTCAGTTGACGGTAGCGCTCGAGATGCTGGCGGATCTCGGCGATCCGCGGGTCGATCGCCGGCGGCGCGGCCGCGCGCGAGGCGCCGCCTTGCACCGGCGCGGCGGCCGCCGCGGGCCGCTCCTCGCCCATCATCTGCCCAAGTTGCGCCAGCGCCTCGTCGTAAGTGTCGGTGTAGATCAACGTCTTGGCCGTAGCGAGCACAACCTTTTTCAACTGCGGCATCCGCGCCTGCGATGCCTGAATGTAGATCGGCTCGACGTAGAGGATCGTCTTATCCACGGGCAGCACGAGCATCTGCCCGTGCAGCACCTGCGAGCCCTGCTGGTTCCACAGCGTCAGATCCTTCGAGATGTTCTGGTCCTGGTTGATGAGCGCCTCGACCTGCCGCGGGCCATAGAGGATCTGCTGGCGCGGCAGTTCGAGAAACTGGATCTCCCCAAGATGCGCGCCATCGCAGCGGGCCAGCATCAGCCCGATCAGGTTTTCGCGGTCCCGCGGCGTGAAGGGAAGCATCAGGAGAAATTCGGCCTGAGTCTCGCCCGGCAGCGACGCCACGATGTAGTTCGGCGCCACGGCTTGCGGTTGGCCGCCGTTGTCCGCGTAGTCCTTGGCGATGTCCCAGGCATCGGAGCGGTTGTAAAACGTCTCTGGATCCCGCACATGATACATGCGATAGACCTCGGCCTGAAGGCGGAACAGCGTCTCCGGGTAGCGGGCGTGGCGGCGGAGATCGGCTGGCATTTTCGAGGACGGCTCGAACAGCGCCGGAAACAGGTTGCGGTAGGCGCGCAGGAGCGGATCCTCTTCGTCGAAAACGTACAGGTGCGCGTCGCCGTCGTAGGCGTCCACGGTGGCTTTCACCGAGTTGCGAATGTAGTTAACGTCGCCCACGCCATCGAGCGTCACGCTGCGTGAGTACGGATGCGCCGCGCTGGTCATGTAGCCATCCACGATCCAGACCAGCTTGCCCTCGTCGGTGATCACCAGGTACGGGTCGCTGTCCCAGGCTATGAACCCCGCCAGCGCGCCCAGCCGGTCGGCCACCTTTCGGTGGATCATCATGCGGCTTTCGGGCGTCAGGTAGCTGGTGAGCAGGATGTTCCAATCGCCTTCGGCCAACGCCGAGGCCGTTCGAATGCCGAGCGACGATACTCCGAAGCCGCCCTTGCCCGAGTAGCGCGTGTGGACCACGTCGTTGCCGGATGGATAATTGAACTCGGGCTGCGCGGTGCGAACGAACACCGGCTCATGCACGGTCTCGCCGTAGTAGATCTCGGGACGCGTGAACTTCAGCCCGCCGGCGCTCACGATCGGCGGCGCGTCCTTGATGAAGAACACCGGCGATCCGTCGGTGGCGATGCTCTTGGCTTCGGCCATCACCACGCCGTAGCCGTGCGTGTAAATGAACGCCGGGTTGATCCAGCGCGCGCCCGCCTCGCCGAGCGCGGCGAGGTCGATCTCGCGCGGCGTCAACAGAACCTGGCGAAGCTGGCCATCGATGGTGTAGCGGTCCGCGTCGATCTCCGTGTAGACATACGGCCGCAGGGGCTGCAACTGCGTCACCGCGGCGTGGAACGCACGCCAATCCCAGAGACGCACATTATCGAGGATCGGCTTGTTCGCCGCCAGATCGATTGGCGCATCGGCGCGGGCGGGGAAGACCACTTCTTTCGTCTTGTGGTCGAGCCCGAACGCCGACCGTGTGGCCTCGATGTGGCGCTCGATGTACGGCCGCTCGATGGATACTTCGCTCGGCCGCACGTAGATCTGCGTCACGATGCCGGGAACCGCCGCGCGCAGAACGAGCGCCACGGGGAACAGCGCGAGCCAGCGGAACTGTCCCGCCAGCAGGCCCGCCGCCGCGACGAGGCAGCTCAACGAGAGCAGCCAGAGCAGCGGCAGGACGATGTTCGCGTCGACGTAGTCCATGCCGGTGAGAAAGGCGTGCGTCGAAAACAAAAGATCGTAGCGGTCGAGCACGTAGCGCACGGCGAGGAACAGCAGATAGAGCGCGCCGCAGCCGCGCAAGAAGCGCGACTCGAGCGCATCGCGCCAGCGCAGGCTCGAAAGGTCGAGGAAGCCGCCCTTTAACGAGGGCAGCGCGCCGCCGAGCGTCCACAGACGCGAGGTCAGCCAATAGACCAGCGCCGAGATCAGCGCCACCGCCTCGGCCATGCTGAGCGTCATCGAATAGAAGGGAAGTTCGAAAAGGTAAAACGCGAGCGGATTGCCGAAGGCCGGGTCGCGCCACTCCGCCGCGCCGCCGGCAAGGCCCCGCCCGCCGAAATAGCGCACCGCGGTCCAGGCATCCATCGCCGCGAGCGCCGTGATCGCCGCCAGGATCAGCAGCGCCAGCGCCATGATCTTCGCGTAGAGCGGATGGCGGCCCAGGTGCTCGCCCGCGGCGCGCAGCCCCGCCAGGTGCGCGGCCCAGTAAGCGGCAAAAGCGATCACCGTCGCGAGAACGATCGGCGCTGTGCCGTAAATGAGCGAGTTCACCCACGTCGACAGTTGGCCCATCTCGCGCCACCACTCGAAGTCGATGATGTAGCCGGCGATGGCGCGCGCCGAGATGAGCGCTAGAATCACGGCGCCCACGAAATACGGAATCAGCCGGCGGCGCCCGCGGCGGCTCTCAATTTGTCTTAAGGGCAAGGGAAGTCCTTCTGAAGTCTACTCTAGTCGAGAGCCCAGGCGATTTGGCCGTTGACGATCGACGCCACCGGGCCGCCGCGAAACCGGTGGCCATGGAACGGCGAATTCCGGCTCTTGGAAAACGACCGGTTCACGTCGTAGGTCCACCGCCGCTCGGTATCGAAGATGGTAACGTCGGCCGCCGAGCCCGGCCTCAGCGTGCCGCGATCCAGGCCCAGCACGCGCGCCGGCCCGCTCGTGAAAAGCTCCACCATGCGGGCCAGTCCGATGCGTCCGGAATGTACCAGCGTCTCGAGCGCAAGGCCCACGGCGGTCTCGAGGCCCAGAATGCCGAACGGGCATTGCTCGAACTCCTGCATCTTCTCGCTTCCGGCGTGGGGCGCGTGGTCGGTGGCGATCGCATCCACGGTTCCCGAGGCGAGGCCCTCGACGAGCGCCTCCGTGTCGCCCGCCGTGCGCAGCGGAGGCTTCATTTTGAAGTTGCTGTCGTAGGGAATCATTCCGGCGTCGGTTAGCGCGAAGTGATGCGGCGTCGCCTCGCAGGTCACGGCCAGGCCGCGCGATTTCGCGAACTTCACCATCTCGACCGAGCGCCGCGCCGAGATATGCGCGACATGGAACCGCGCGCCGGTCAGCTCCGCCAGCAGGATGTCGCGGGCCACCATCACGTCCTCGGAAGCGGACGGAATGCCCCGCAGGCCGAGGCGCACGCTCTCGATTCCTTCGTGCATGTCCCCGCCCGCGCTGAGGTGCAGGTCCTCGCAGTGATCGATCACCGGCAGCCCAAGCGAGGCCGCCGTCTCCATCGCTCTTCGCATGAGGCGCGCGTTCATCACCGGGCGGCCGTCGTCGCTGATCGCCACCGCTCCTGCGTTGCGCATCGAGCCGATCGAGGCCAGCTCTTCTCCCTGGCTGCCCTTGGTGATCGCGCCGATCGGAAACACGTTCACGCGGGCCATCCGCTCGGCCTGCTCGACGATATAGCGCGTCACCGTGGCGTTGTCGTTCACCGGCGCGGTGTTCGGCATCGGGCAGATCGAAGTGAACCCGCCGGCCGCGGCCGCCCGCGCTCCCGTCTCGATCGTCTCGGCGTGCTCGAAGCCCGGCTCGCGCAGATGCACGTGCATGTCGATGAAGCCCGGCGCCACGATGCAGCCGCGCGCGTCGAACTCCCCGGCGCCCGCGGCGTCGAGATCCGCGCCCACGCCCACAATCTTGCCGTCCTCGATCCACACATCCGCCGGCGCGTCGAATCCGGCCGCCGGATCGATGACGCGCCCGCCGCGGACGATGAGCCTCGCCATCGTTAGTTCCCCAAAATGCTTTCGAGCACCGCCATGCGCACGGCGATGCCGTTTTCCACCTGGGTGAGGATCGCCGAGCGCTGCGAATCCGCCACCTCGGACGAGATCTCGCGCCCGCGATTGATCGGGCCCGGATGCATCACGATCGCGTCCGGCTTGGCCAGCTCGAGATGCTCGAGCCGCAGGCCGAAAAACTGAAAATACTCGCCCGCCGGAAACGCCGCCTCTTGCTGGCGCTCGAGCTGAACGCGCAACATCATGATCACGTCCGCGCCGCGGATCGCCTCGCGGATGTCGTAGGACAGCTCGACGCCCGGCGCCATCGCGGTCAGCTCGCGCGGCAGCAGCGGCGCCGGGCCGCACAGCACGATCCGCGCGCCGAACTTCGACAGCAGGTAGACGTTCGACCGCGCCACGCGGCTGTGCGCGATGTCGCCGATGATCGCCACGCGCAGCCCCTCGAGCTTCATGCCGCGGTCAAGAATCGTGCGGGCGTCGAGCAGCGCCTGCGTGGGATGCTCGTGCGTGCCGTCCCCGGCGTTCACGATGGGCGTCTCGCGCAGGTACCGGGCGAGGAAATGCGGCGCGCCCGAGGCCGCGTGCCGCATGATGATCGCGTCCGGGCGCATCGCGTTCAGCGTGTTCAGCGTGTCGACGAGCGACTCGCCTTTCGACACGCTCGAAGACGACGCCGTGATCGAGACGGCCTCGGCGCCCAGCCGCCGCGCGGCGATCTCGAAGCTGGTCCGGGTCCGCGTCGAGGCCTCGAAGAACAGGTTCACCACCATCCGCCCGCGCAGGATCTCGCGGTGGCTCTCGCGCGATTGAAACGCTCGCGACCGTTCGAGGATGGCCTCGATCTCGGATCGCTCGAGCGGCTCGATGCCCAGCAGTCCCTTCATGCGCGGCGCCCCGCTAATCGGTCCGCTCCACCAGCAGAACCTTCTCCATCTCGTCGATCTCGCGGAACTTCACCTCGATGATCTCGCGGTCGCTCGTCTGCACCATCCGCCCGACGTAGCGCGCCTCGATCGGCAGCTCGCGATGCCCGCGGTCGATCAGCGCGAGAAGCTGCACGCGCGCCGGCCGCCCTTGATCGAACAGCGCGTCGAGCGCGGCGCGGATCGTGCGTCCCGTGTACAGCACGTCGTCCGTGAGCACGACATCCTTACCCGTGATGGCGAAGCCGATCTCGGTCGCGGTATGCACAGGCTTCTCGGACACGGTGGACAGATCGTCGCGGTAGAGATTGATATCGAGAATCCCGACCGGCACATTGCGGTGTTCGAGATCGCGGATTTTCGCCGCCAGGCGCATCGCCAGCGGCACGCCGCGCCGTCGGATTCCGATGAACGCAAGTTTGTCGAGATCCTTCGTCTTTTCGAGAATCTCGTGCGCCAGCCGGACCAGCGTCCGGTCGATCTCGGAAGCGCTCATTAACTGGGCTTTTTCTCGCGTTAGCGGCATAGCGGCCAAACGCTCCAGCGTAGCACAAGGTCACGAATGCTTCATGCGATCGTGGATGCGCCGGGCCAGCTTTTCGATCTCCTCGGTTTTTTTGAGCGCGCTCACCGACAGCACATACTGGTCGTTGCGATCGAGCTCCTTTTTGAGTTCTCCGGCGAGCTGGACGAGCTGCTTCGCGTCGGCGAGCGACTTTTGATACTCGGCCTTGAGAATCTCGTCGCGCTGCAGCTTGCCGTTGGGCAGCCGCACCTCGTCGTCTTGCCGCGGAGGCCGCGGTATCCCAGGCGGCAACGGCGGCGGCGCCTGCGCGGCCACGAGCGCGGGCGCGGCGGCAAGCAACATTGCGCGTCGCGTCGTCATCCACCCGCATTTTAGCAGCGCCGCGCTCGCCCGCGTGTTCGTTCCGCCGCCGCGACAACGCTCTTGCCTCGCCCGGCGTTATACTCAAGGCTTGAGGTGATCTGGTGCGCAACTATGTGAAGTTCGGCGGGCTGGTCGTGGCGATCCTCGGCGTACTCGGTTGGCTTGCCGTGAGTGGCGTCAGCGACAGCAAGACCTACTACAAGACGATCTCCGAGCTGGCCGCGATGGGCGGCCACGCGCAGGGCCAGCGCCTCCGAGTGGGTGGCGACGTCGTACCGGGCTCGATCGTGCGCGAAGGCGGCGACGTCCGCTTCACGCTGCGCCAGGACACGCGGAAGTTGAACGTGGTCTATCACGGCACGGACCCGCTGCCCGACACCTTCCGCGACGGATCTCAGGCCCTCGCCGACGGCCGGCTCGGCGCCAACGGCGTGTTCGAGGCGACCAAGATTCAAGCCAAGTGCGCGTCGAAGTACGAATCCAAGCCCGTTCAGAACAAGAACGCGCTTCAGAACCGCGCCGCTCTGTAAACGGGTGGGGTTATCGGGCGCCGCGCTCGGCCATGGCGAAATGGCTCAGGCCGTTCGAATACGCCGCGACACCCTGGTATAAGGCGTCTGCGATCTTCTTCCGCGCTTCGCTCTTGCGCAGCGCGCTCGCGTCCCGCGGATTGCTGATGAAGCCGATCTCGGCGAGCACCGACGGCATGGATGCCCCAATCAAGACCACGAACGGCGCCTTGCGCACGCCGCGGTCCCGTGAGCGCGGGTCAATGCGCGTGGACGCGATGTACAGCGACTTCTGGATGCAGGCGCCGAACTCGCGCGACTCGTCGATCTTGTCCTGCAGCGCGATCTTCTGCAGCAGATCCTTCAGCTCGTAAACCGTCTGTTCGGAACTCGCGTTCTCGCGCGCCGCCAACTCGAGCGCCGGCTGCGACGTGGTGAAGTTCAGATAGTACGTCTCGACGCCCGAGGCCGAGCGCTGCGGCGACGAGTTGGCATGAATGGACAGGAACAGATCGGCATGCGATTCGTTAGCGATCCGGGTGCGCTCCTGCAGCCGGATGAACGTGTCGTCCGAGCGCGTATAGATCACCTCCGCGCCCAGCCGCTGCTCGACCAGCTTTCCCAATCGCAGCGCCACGTCGAGCACCAGGTCTTTTTCGAGCAGGCCACCCGCGCCGATCGTCCCCGTATCGTGCCCACCGTGCCCGGCGTCGATCACCACGCGGCGGATCTTCAAACCCAAGGCGCGGGTCAGGGATTCCTCCGCGCCGCCCGCGCGCCTGGCCGGGGCCGTGGCGGTGAATGGGTTTACCGGGGCGCGCTGCGTCTTGCCCGATGCCGCAAGGGCGCGCGGCAGCGGCCGCGGCGTCGGCCACGGCGCGAAAAGCCTTGCCGCCGTGCGGTTGGAGATGGCCGCCGAATAGATCGCGGCCGAGTCCAGTCCAAGGTCGAATGGATCGAGCCGTGGGGGCTCCGGCAGCGTGGCGGGCGGCGGCACGCGGCGCTCAGGCGGAGCGGTAAACGTTCGCCGCGCCGCCGTGGCCGTCGCCGGACCGCCGGCCTCGTGCAATTCGATCATCAGCCGCGGCGGGTTCTCGAGGCGCGAGGTCGTGAACCTCGCCGCCTGGTTCAGATCGAGCACCACGCGCGTTACGCCGTGCTGCGTCTCGGCCACGCGGATCTGCCGCACCAGCGCATCGCCGACCGGAAAAGTATGAACGCCCTTCCCGCCCAGCGCCGAGGCCGAGCCCACGAAGTCGAAGAACAGACGGTCCGGATGATCCAGCCGGTCGCAGCGCAGAGTGAAGGGGCCGGTCATTTCGACGCTGACGCGCGTCGAATCGCGATACGACCAGAAGTGTACGGCCGTCACGCGCGACCTGGCCCTGACGCGGGAAGCGGCCGGAAGCGCGACGAGCGACAACAGCACGCCCGCCGAGGCTAGCACGCGCGCTCGTGACAGTTGCGCCATAGCGAGGTTACTGCGTTGACATGTGCAGGCGGCCCGCCGAATCGTAATACGCCTGCAGCGGCGCGTACGGTCCGGCGCCGTCCGGGGCCGGCGGAGGCGCCCCGGTCCCAGGGCCGGCGGCCGCGGTTTGGGACTTCTTCGCGCGGCGAATCTTCCGCGACACGGTCTCCACGTAAGCTTGCGTTTCCTTGTACGGCGGCACGCCCTTGTACCGCGCAACCGCGCCCTCGCCGGCGTTATAGGCGGCGATCGCCAGGCGGTCGTCCTGGAACAGATCGCGCAGGTACCGCAAGTACCGCACGCCGCCCGCGATGTTCTCGCGCGGGTCGAACGGATCGGCCACGCCAAACCGGCGAGCCGTTTCCGGCATGAGCTGCATCAGCCCCAGCGCGCCCTTGGGCGACACCGCTCCCGGATTGTTCGCGCTCTCGGCTTCGATCACCGAGCGCACCAGGACGGGGTCGACAAGATAGGTCTCGGCCGCGCCGTTGGCAAGCGCCCGTACTTGCTCGGCCGTCCGCGCCGCGGTCTTGGCCCGGCTCGCGCCCGAGGCCACCACGCTGCGCACAAGATGTCCGGTCTTCGGGTCTACGCGCACCACCGACTTCCACTCCCCATCGCTCGCCGCGGCGGAGCGAGCGCACACGAGCGCCATGCCCGCTATCAAAAAACAAAAGCAAAGGTTTTGTTTTAATCCAGTATAGCCGAAAATGATCGTCTCCTTCAACATGTTCCGCTCGCGGCTCGTCGTGTCTCCACTTGCGATGGTATCCTCGTTCCATGCGGAGCGCGGGCTTCGTGCTGACCGGAGGCAAAAGCTCGCGGATGGGCCGGAACAAAGCCCTGCTCCCGCTCGACGGCGTTGCGCTCGCCGCCCGCGTGGCCCGCGAAGTCGAAGCCGCCGCGGGAACGGTCACTTTGCTCGGCGAGCCGGACGCTTACGCCCATCTCGGCTGGCCCGTCTGGCGCGATCTCATCCCGGACCGCGGTCCGATGGGAGGCCTGCTCACCGCTCTCAGCGCGACGGAAGCGGACTGGAACCTCCTCGCCGCGTGCGACATGCCGGCGATTGGCCGCGACGATTTCGAAGCCTTGCTCGACGAAGCCTCCGCCTGCGACGGCGACTGCGTCGTTCCGCGCTCCGCCGCCCGAGGCGTCCATCCGCTGTGTGCCGTCTATCACCGCCGCACACTCCCCGCCGTGCGCCGGGCCGTAGAAGAGAACCGTCTAAAAATGAAGGACTTATTGCTGTCGATCCGGACCGTGTTCACGGACCGGTTACCCGCCGCGCGGCTCATGAATCTCAACACTCCGGAGGATTGGCTTGACTGGCGCCACGCCGCCCTCTGAGCACACTCCCTTCTATCTGGCCTTCGAGCACGTCTATAAGACGTTCGACCGGCCCGTTTTGGCCGACGTGAATTTTCACCTGCAGTCCGGCCACACGCTGGCCATCATCGGCCGCAGCGGCGTCGGAAAGTCGGTCACGCTCGCGCACATCATGGGCTTTCTGAAGCCGGATTCGGGGCGCATTGTCGTCTCATACCGCGACATAACGCAGCTTAGCGATGCCGAAATGCGCCAAATTCGCAAGAAAGTCACCATGGTGTTCCAGAACGGCGCCCTTTTCGACTCGCTCACGGTGGCCGAAAACATCCTCTTCTCGCTCGAGCTGCGCGAGGACTACGACGCTCAAAACAAGGAGGATGTCGTCGACGGGTTGCTCGGCATGGTCGATCTGCTTGAACATCGCGACGCCTATCCGGCGGATTTGTCGACCGGCTACAAACGGGCCGTGGCGATCGCCCGGGCGCTCGCGGCGCAACCGGAATGCATTCTCTACGACGAGCCGACCACGATGGTCGACCCGATCATGTCGGACCTGCTTGGCAACCTTATGCTGCGGCTGAAGCAACAGTTGCGGCTCACCTCGGTCGTCGTAACCCACGACCTGGACCTGATGCGCAAGGTCGCCGACGAGGTGGTCTTCCTGATGGATGGTCAGGTAGGTTTTTTCGGTCCGCTCGACGAAATGGAGCGGTGCGGCAACGAGCACGTGCAGGAGTTCCTCGCCATGGACCGGCTGGATTTCAGCCGGAAGTAAACAATCGCGGCACCGCGGCCCGGACGCCGGCGCCCGTCAAGCCAACCCAAACGCACACGCGGTTGTCACGCGCCGCTCCCTGCGCGCTTGGTGAAGATGAGGATGTGTTGGCGCGGCAGCGTCTCGATGACGCGGGCGAGCGTGTAGCCTTCGGCCTCGACTTCGAGTTTGGCCTGCGCGACGGTCATCTCGTGCTCGGGGCGGATGGGGATGGACGGGTCCTCCTTGCGGTATTCGAGCAACACCAGGCGGCCGTCGCTCTTAAGCGCGGTGCGGATCGCTCGCAGCATCGCCTGTGGTTCGGACAACTCGTGATACACGTCCACCATCAGCGCGAGGTCGATCGAGCCGGCCGCGAGCTTCGGGTCCGCCGAGACGCCGAGAACGGGCTGCACGTTCGCGAGGCCGGCGCGGCGGGCGTTGTCGCGCAGACGGCGGATCATCTCGGGCTGAATGTCCACGGCGTAGACGCGGCCCGACGGTCCGATGCGCGCAGCCATGCGCAGCGTCATGTAGCCGGTGCCCGCGCCGATATCGGCCACGGTCATGCCGGGTTTGAGATCCAGCGCGTCGAGAGCCTTGCCGGGCTGCTCTTCGGCGGCGCGCTCGGGCCGGTCCAGCCAGTCCGCGCCGGCCGCGCTCATCACCGGAGCGATCTGGCGTCCGCTGGTCGGATCCGCGCCTTGCCAGCACCAGGCGCTCGAAGCGAACGCGAATGCCAACAGGCAAAGGAAGGTGCGCATGGAAGCCTTCATCATAGCCTTGCCGTCTTGGGCGCGGCGGCCGAGCTACGATCGGAGAGGACAGTCACACGATGCGAGGCATGTTGGCCGCGGCGCTCCTGCCGCTCGCGCTCCACGCGGCGGAGCACGGACTCACCATCGAAAACGCGGGCGTGCATGTGCGCGAAGACGGCCCGAACGTGCCGCCAAACTTCCGCTTCCGCGCCGGCGAATACGTTTATTTCAGCTTCCAGGTCTCCGGTTACCGTACGCAGGGCGTGGATATGGACACGCGCAAGGTCGAGTTGTCATGGCACATCGCCGTCGAGGACGCGAACGGCACGCCGCTCGCTGAGCCGGGCGACGAACAGATCGCCACCACCGTTTCGCCCGAGGACCGCAACTGGAGACCCATCGGCCGCCGCGCCATCCTGCTGCCGCCGCTGATGCCCGCGGGCCGTTACCGCTTCTTGCTCGAGGTTCATGACGCGCTAGCAAAGACGATGGAGAAAGCCGACGTTCCATTTCTCGTTGCCGGTTACACGGTCGAGCCCGGCGCGCCGCTCGGGGTGCGGAATTTCCGCTTCTTGCGGGGCGCCGACGACACCGAGCCGCTCGAGATTCCCGCCTACCGCCCAGGCGATACGCTCTGGGCGCGATTCGACATCGCCGGATTCGAGATCGGTGAAAAAAATCGATACTCGGTCGAGTACGGCCTGCGCGTGCTGCGGCCGGACGGCACGGTGGCGTTCGAACAACGGCACGCGGCGCAGGCCGAAGACGAGCCGTTTTACCCGCAGCGTATCGCTCCTGGCGTGTTGGGCCTTCCTATGCCGCGCGACATCGCGAAGGCGCACTACACGCTGGTCGTCACGGTGCGGGACCGGTTGAGCGGGAAAACCTGCGAGGCGCGCGCGGCGTTTTCCGTCGAGTGATTGGCGGAAGTTCCCGAAGAGGATTTCGCCAGCTTGCCCACTACGTTCGCAGGCGGGGGAAGTCTCCGCGCCCACCTTGGCTATGGCGCTATTCCGCACACGCAGTGCCGCGGTTTTCGGCATTCAGGCCCATGTGATCGACGTGGAGGTGGACATGTATCCGTCCGGCTCGGCGCGCGATTTCGTCACCGTGGGCATGCCGGACACGGCGGTCCGCGAGAGCAGGGAACGGATCAAGTCCGCGCTGCTCAACTCGGGTTACGGCTATCCGAACAAGTCGGTGACGATCAATCTCGCTCCGGCCAACGTGCGCAAGGAAGGCGCGGGCTTCGATTTGCCGATGGCGATGGGCATTCTGGGCGCGATGAACGTGGTGCGGCCGAGCGATCAGCTCCTGCTGGCCGGCGAACTGTCGCTTGACGGGTCGCTGCGTCCGGTGCGCGGGGCGCTGTCGATGGCGGTCTGCGCGCGGCGCGAGGGCATCGCGAACCTGCTGGTGCCGGCCGAGAACGCCGCCGAGGCGTCGATGGCTCATGGAGTGAACGTATTCGGGATGAGCAGCCTGCGCCAGGTGGTCGAGTATCTCAACGCGCCGGATCTGTTCCGGCCCACCGTGCCCGCGGTCGCCGAAGAACGCGCCGCGGATGGCGTGGTCGCGGATTTTGGCGACGTGCGCGGACAGGCCTCGGCGAAGCGCGCGCTGCTGGTGGCGGCGGCCGGCTCACACAACGTGCTCATGATCGGGCCGCCGGGGTCGGGCAAGACGATGCTCGCCAAGCGGTTCGCGGGCATCCTGCCGCCGCTGACGTTCGCCGAAGCGCTCGAGACGACGCAGGTCCACAGCGTGGCCGGCCTGCTTACGCCAAACAGCGGGCTGCTGACGAGCCGGCCATTCCGCGCGCCGCATCACTCGGTCTCCGACGCCGGTCTGTTGGGCGGGGGATCGGGCACGCCGCGCCCCGGCGAGGTGAGCCTCGCGCACAACGGCGTATTGTTTCTCGACGAGCTGCCGGAGTTCCCGCGCAACGTGCTCGAGCAGCTTCGCCAGCCGCTTGAGGAGTCCACCGTCACCATCGCGCGAAGCATCATGACGCTTTCCTTTCCGGCCCGCTTCATGCTGGTGGCGGCGATGAACCCGTGCCCGTGCGGATATTATGGCGACTCGACGCGCGAGTGCCGCTGCACGGGCGCGATCATTCAACGCTATCTCGGCAAGGTGAGCGGTCCGCTGCTCGATCGCATCGATCTCCATATCGAGGTGCCGGCGGTTGCCTATCAGGAGTTGCGCGGGAAGGAGCACGGGACGCGGTCGGCGGAGATGAGGGAGCGGGTCGAAGCCGCGCGCCAGACCCAGGCGGGGCGCGGCGCGTACAACGCACACCTGCCCGCGCAGTCGCTGCGCAAGCTCTGCGCGCTCGACGACGCCGGCGAGCGCACGCTCGAGATGGCGGTGCGCAAGATGGGCCTGTCGGCGCGCGCGCACGACCGCGTGCTGAAGGTCGCGCGCACCATCGCCGATCTCGACGGCGCCCCTGGCGTTTCGGCCAAGCACATCGCCGAGGCCGTTCAATACCGCAGCCTCGATCGTAACTACTGGACCTGATCGTTCCCCGGGCGCCCCCGCCCGCTTCCGCTCCGGCCTCGCGAGTGGGTAGACTGTGGCGAGACGGGTTATTCGTCCGTCTCAACATCAGGAGGAACGTCCATGACCATGCTCTCTCGTCTTGCTGTCGCGTTCATCGCTCTTCCCGCCCTCGCCCAAGACCAGGCTACCGGGGTTCCCGTTCATATGGTAGTTACCGCCGAAGCCAAGCACGGCCACCCGTCGACCGAGATTCAAAAGACGGAAGTTACCGCCTATCAGGGACGCGAGAAGGTACAGATCGACGGCTGGTTGCCGCTGCGGGGAGACCATGCCGCGCTCGAGCTGTTCATTCTGCTGGATGACGTCGCAACCAGCAGCCTCTCGTCGCAGCTTGAAGACATTCGGTCGTTCATCGAGGAGCAGCCGCCAACAACCGCGATCGGCGTCGCCTACATGCAGAACGGAACGGTTCAGATGACTTCGAATCTCACCACCGACCACGCGGCGGCGGCGAAATCGCTTCGTCTGCCGCTTTCGAGCCCCGTGGCGATGGCGAGCCCGTACTTCTCGCTCGAAGAGTTGATCAAGGGCTGGCCCCCTGCGCAGGCGCGCCGCGAAGTCATCATGATCACGGATGGCATCGACCGCTTCGGCGGTTCGGACCCCGAGAATCCTTACGTCGGTAACGCCATCGACCAGGCCATCAAAGCCGGAATCCTCGTCTACACAATTTACACGCCGGGAATCGGGCACTACGGGCACTCGTATTGGGCCATGAACTGGGGCCAGAATTTCCTCGCGGAGCTATCGGAGGCCACCGGCGCCGAGTCGTATTTCATCGGCTTCGGCAGTCCCGTCACGTTCGTGCCCTGGCTGAACGAAATCGCCGAGAGACTTCGGAATCAGTATCTCATCACGTTCTTCGCCAAGCCGGACAAGAAGCCGGGCTTCGCGCGCGTAAAATTCTCTACCGAGGTTCCGCAAACCGAGATCATTGGCGCGGAACGGGTCTTCGTGCCCGCGCCGAAATAGCGTGCCGCAAGGACCGATGAAACCTCGCATCTCACCCACCTTCGCAGTTCTGATGTCTTGGGCCGGACTTTCCGTGTCCGCGGCGCCGGCCGAAGGCATCGAGAAGATCGCCGCTTACGCCGGTACCTGGACGTCGCGGATCGAGCATTTCGACACGCCTTACGGCAAGGCCGGCATTGACGTCTCGACGCTTCACAACGACTGCTGGCGCAGCGGAGGCTTCTATGCCTGCCATCAGATCGTCAACGGCAAGTCGACGGCGCTGCTCGTCTTCACATACAACGCCAAGGACGACCTCTATACATCGATCACCATCCCCTCCGGGGGCGGCGAAACGGGCTCGGGGACGCTGCGGATCTCGGGCGCCGTCTGGACGTATCCCTGGGAACTGCGGGATGGCGCCAAGACCATCCAGTTCCGCGTCGTCAACGTGTTCCATGGCCCGGACCGCATCGAGTTCCGCCAGGAATACTCGACGGACGGAGAGCACTGGATGCTCATGGGCAAGGGCGAAGAGCGAAAGATCGACTGACGCTCTACCGGCCGGCCGCGGCGCTTGGCGGCGGCTGAGCGTTCTTCACATATTTGCCATACCACGCCAGGTAGCGCTCGAAACGATCCTTCACGAAGCTCGGCCGCGTGATGCCGTGGAACTGGCCCGGATAGATGACCAACTCGGCCGGCACGCCAAGCGAGCGCAGGGCTTCGTACATCTGCTCGCCACCGGCGACCGGAACGTTAAAATCCTTGTCGCCGCCGAGGAACAGTGTTGGCGTGTGGATGCGGTCCGCGTGGAAGAAGGGGTAGGAGAGCTTCAACCACAAGGCTTCGGAGCGCCACGGAGGCCCCAGTTCGCGATCGTACTGAACGACGTATTGATCGAGGCCGTACATGCCGATCTGATTCGCGCTGCCCGCGCCGCTGATGGCGGCCCGGAAGCGGCCGTCGGAGGCGATCATGTAGTCGGTGAGAATGCCGCCGTAGCTCCATCCGCCGATGCCCAGACGCGCCGGGTCGGCGATGCCCCGCGCGACCATCGCGTCCACTCCGGCGAGCAGGTCTTGCACCTCGAGATGCCCCCAGTCGGCGAAGATGCTCTTCTGATACGCCGCGCCCCGGCCCGAGCTGCCCCGGTAGTTGACGTTCAACACCGCGTAACCGTTCGCCGCGAACAACTGCCGCTCGAATTGAAACGCGTGCCCGTCCTGCCCGTCCGGCCCGCCGTGGATGCGCAGCAACAAAGGAACCGTACGCCCTTCCTCGTAGCCGGGTAGAAGCGTCAGCAGGCCGTGGACCTCCGTGCCGTCTTTCGAATGGAAGCTGACGTCGCGGGTCGTGCCGAGGCGCAGCCCTTCGAGCAGAGCCGCGTTCGGATCGGCTACCTTGCGCAGCGCGCCGTCCTCGAGCGCGAAGATCGCCGGCGGCGTGTTGTCCATCGAGGCGAGCACGGCCGCGTGGCCGGCCGCTTCGGCCTGCGCCATCACAACCACGTCGCCCGCCGCCAGGCGCTCGACGCCGTGTCCGGCCAGCGATACGCGCACCGGAACCTCGCGGCGATCGTCGGCGACCAGGCAGAGGATCGATCGGCCATCGGCCGAGAAGCGCGGCGCCGATACAGCGCGGTCAAGGCTCGACGTGAGTAACTCGGGCTGGCCCCCAGCGGCCGCGACAACCGCGAGCTTGTTCTGGTTGTAGGCGCTCAACTCCGGCGCGCTGCCCTGCGTGTACGCGATGCGCGCGCTGTCCGGGCTCCAGGCGAGACGCCCGCCATCCGGGCCCGGGAAGTTCGTGAGCTTGCGCGCCACGCCGCCCGGCTTCGTATCCGCGACGAAGACATCCGTATTCTCCGTCCGATCCCAATCCGCATCCTGATTGCTCACGAAGGCGATCCGCGACCCATCGGGCGACCACGCCGGATTCGTTTCGTCGAACGAAGTCTGCGCCGTCAGTGGCTCGGCCTTCTGCGTCTCGATGCCGTAGAGATAAATCTTCGAGCGCTCCGGGCCGTACAGATAGCCCACCTTGTCGGCCTTGAAATGGTACCGGTCGATAACAATCGGCTTCGGCGGCGGAGCGGGCGCGCCCGGCTTGGCTTCCGCCTCGGGTTCCTTCTTTGGCCGCATCACGAGCGCGAGGCGTTTCGAATCCGGCGACCACTCGAAGCCAGACAGCACCTCTTTCACCGCGGTGAGTTGCCGCGCCTCGCCGCCGCGGCGGTCGAGCAGCCAGACCTGCGCGCCCTTCGCAGGGCCGGGACGCGACGAGAGAAAGGCGAGATACCGGCCGTCCGGACTCCAGCGCGGCGAGCTCTCCGACTCCGCGCCGAACGTCAACGGAATGTTCCGCCGCCCGTCCCACGACGTCATCCAAAGGTGCTGGACGAGCTTGTCGGTCTTCTCGTCGACGTTCGAAACCACGTAAGCCACCCAGCCGCCATCCGGCGACACGCGCGGATCGGAGACCTCTTCGATCCGCGCCAGATCGTCCACGCTGAGCGGACGCGGCGCGGCGGGAACGAGGACGGCAAACAAGCATGCGAAAGAAAGGCGGACCCAGCGCATACGTTACAGCATATCCAAGCCCGTAAGGCGCCTGGAAGTCGCCACGGGCCGCGTTAGCCCGTTGCCTAAACACCCGACGAAGGTGGCAAGCAACCTGCTTAAGGTTTCGGCTCCGGAACGCCGCACTTTCGAAAATCTTCGAAACATTGCGAATTTCTGTTGACAAAAGATTAAGATCGCCTTAACATTCATATGCTGCAGTGCCCACGAAACTGACAACTCAAGGCAGGTGTACGACTCCCGCATGAACTTCCAAATCGGCGAAAAGATCGTTTACCCAAATCACGGCATTGGAACCATTGAAAACATCAGTACCCGGTCGTTTGGCAATCAATTTGAGCGTTTCTATCTCCTGCGCCTCACCGCCAACAGCATGACGGTAATGGTGCCGTTCTCCCACGCCTCCGACGTAGGTTTGCGGAAGGTCACCCGCAACTGCGAAGTGGGGAAGGTGCTCGAGTTCCTCTCCGACGGTGTCTGCCACTGGAAATGCGACTGGAAGGACCGCTTCAAGGAGAACTCGGAGAGAATGCGCAGCGGCAGCCTGCTCGAGGTCGCCGAGGTGATGAAGACGCTGCTGATTCTTCAGCAGCGCAAGCCGCTGTCGTTCCGCGAAAAGAAGATGCTTGACCGTTCGCGGCACATGCTGATCACCGAGATCTCGATCTGCCGCGCGGTTAACGAGAACGAATCCTCGGCGCTCATCGAGAAGGCGCTTTCGAAGTGCGCGCTCCCGATGCCGCTGCCAATGTAGCGGCCGCTAGAGGCGCCGGATCCGGATGTCGCGGAACCAGACGGCGTTGCCGTGATTTTGCAGGCTCACCGGGCAGTCCGTGCGCGGACGCCCGGTCATGAGCTTGGTCACCGCCGACGCGTCGCCCCAGCGTTTATCGAGCGTCTCCTTGACGTGCGGGTCGTCGAGCGAGGCGTCCACAACCTTGACGCCGTTCAGCCAGTGTTCGACGTGGCTGCCGCGAACCACCAGACGCGAATGGTTGAATTCGCCCACCGGCTTCGTCACGTCGCGGATCGGCGCGAAGAGCCCATAAAGCGCGCCCGACTGATACAGTGGTCCGCGCAGCGCATCCGGATGGCGTCCATTGTCGATCATCTGATATTCGAAGCCGACGACATAGATCTGCGCGCGCGCGCCGGCCGCGATCGCCGAGCGGTCGAGCGAAGCGTGAGCCAGCGCATAGTCCACCTGTTCCTCGAACTTATGCACGCCCGGCTTCTCCGTCGACCGGGTTAGCACCGGCAGCGCCTGGATCAGGTACTTCACGCCGCTGTTGCCGCCCGGCGCGATCTTCCAGTCCCACTCGATCTCGAAATCGCGGAACGTATCGCGGCTGATCAGATCTTCGGTGATGCGCGCGTGCGGCGTGGCCTTAAGACAGCCGTCGTCGATGCTCCAGGCGTCGCCGGCCGGCTGCAAAGCCGACGGGTCGATCCAATGCTCCATGGTGTGTCCGTCGAACAAGAGGATCCAGCCGGCGGCCGTTTCATCGGCCGTCAGGGTATTGTGATCCGCGCCGGCGAGGGAGCCGCCCGCGGCGAGCGCCAGCACGAGGCCGGCCGTCAGATGCTTCATATTGCCTCTCCTCATTCTTTCACCGCCGCTTCGCCGATCTGCATCACCGCCGCGCGCGCCGGGCCGGCCGTGCCGTCGGAGACCTGCGTCAGCTCGATGCGGATCAGGTTGTGGACCGGATCCATCCATCCCTCGGTGCCGAACGCGCCGCCGTGCCCGAACGTGCCCATCGGATGCAGCAGCAGCATGCCCTCGGGGCGATTCACGATTTCAAACGTCAGCCCGTACCCGGTCCCGCCCAGCCAGCCCGACGGGTTCACCTCCGGCGTGTACACCTGCCGCATGGTCTCGATGGACTGCTTCGAGAGATAGTGCTTCCCGCCGTACTCGCCGCCGTTCAGCAGCATCTGGTAGAACCGGTCCAGATCTTCGGCCGTCGAATAGAGCCCGAACTCCGGCGCCGGATATTTGGCCCCGGCGCGGAACTTCGCCGGATCGCCGGCCAGGATCTCGTCGCCGGAGCGCACCAGTTTCCCGCCCGTGTGCTTGTACACCATCGCGATGCGCGCTCGCTTGTTCTCGGGCGCAAAATAAAATGTGTCCTTCATGCCCAGCGGATCGAGAATTCTCGTACGGATGAAGTGCGTGTACTCTTCCCCGCTCGCAACCTCGATGATGCGGCCGAGCGTGGCGATGCCCATGTTGCTATATCGCCAGTGCGTGCCCGGCTCGAACTTGAGGTGCTGATGACCGTAAAACGCGACGGCTTCGGCGAGCGTCGCGCGCATCGTTCGCGGGTTGTCGGCTAACTCGCCTTCGGGGTCTCCGTTCAAGCCCGACGTGTGGCACATCAGCTCCCACACCGTTACCGGCCTGTCCGGCGGCCGTAAGCCCGACGGCGTCTCCATCGTCTGGCCTTCGAATTCAGGCAGGTAATCGGCTACCGGACGCCGCAGTTCCACCTTGCCCTCTTCGACCAGCATCATGATCCCGACGCCGGTGAACGGCTTCGTCATGGACATGATCTGGAAGATCGAGTCGGTGCGCATCGGCGTGCGTTGTTCCCAATTGGCATAGCCCACCGCATCGAGATAGGCCACCGCGCCGTTCCGGGCCACCAGCGCCACCGCGCCCGGGATCGTTTCGTGCCGCACCAGCTCATCGAGCCGCGAGTGGATCATCTTAAGCCGCTGGGGGTCGAGCCCCGCCGGGCCGCCCGCGAACGCCGGAGCGGCCGCGCCGAGCAGCGACGCCAGCAGCAGGACGGTCCACTCCCTGTCACGACGATGCGTAAGCATGATTCCATCCTCCCGTCGCCGCCCGGCCGCGCCTGGGGAATTCAGAAAAATTCGCGTTGGGGCGTAACATTTTCGCGGGCCACTTCGCTTCCTTGGTAAGTCCCCGTTACGCGGGCGGATGGCTCCGGCTCAGCCGGTTCGACATCCGCCCTTTTCTTTTCCCGGGCGCGCCGCTTACTCGCCATCGAAAAGCGTCGTCGTCAGGTAGCGCTCGCCCGAGTCAGGCAGCACAACGACGATCGTTTTTCCTTTCATTTCGGGCTCTTTCGCGATTCGCACCGCCACCGCGGCGGCCGCCCCGCATGAGATCCCGCTGAGGATTCCTTCTTCGCGAGACAGCCTTCGCGCCATCTCGATCGACTCGTCATCGGTTATTGGCTCGACGCGATCAACCACCGATAAGTCGAGCGTGTCGGGGATGAAACCGGCCCCGAGCCCCTGAATGCGGTGCGGCCCAGGGCGAAGCGGATCGCCGCGAAGGCGCTGGGCGATGACCGGGCTGGCGGCTGGTTCGACGCCCACCGACAGAATGGGCTTGCCGCGCTCCCGCTTGATGTAGCGCGAGACGCCGGTGATCGTTCCGCCGGTGCCGATTCCGGACACCAGCACATCGACCGCGCCGTTGGTATCGTCCCAGATTTCGGGGCCCGTAGTGCGGAAGTGAATCTCGGGATTGGCCGGATTGCGGAACTGCTGGAGCAGGACATAGCGCTCGGGATCGGAAGCGGCCACTTCCTCGGCGCGCCGGATCGAGCCCGCCATGCCTTCCGTTCCTGGCGTCAGCATCAGCGTGGCGCCGAACGCGCGCACCACCTTGCGGCGCTCGATGGACATTGTTTCGGGCATCGCCAGCGTGATCGGATAGCCGCGCGCCGCGGCCACGAAGGCGAGCGCGATCCCGGTGTTTCCGCTCGTCGGCTCGATGAGATGCTTGCCGGGCCGCAGCACGCCGCGTTGTTCGGCGTCCCAGATCATCGAGGCGCCGATGCGGCACTTCACCGAATACGCCGGATTGCGGCCCTCGATCTTGGCCAGCAGGGTGACCGGGGCGCCGTCCACGACGCGATTCAACTTCACCAGCGGTGTGCGCCCGATGCTTAACGAATTGTCGTCGAAGATCACTTTTGTTCCTCGCCCTCAGATTTCAAAGTTCGGCACGTAACGAGTCTGCTCTTCGTGCCAGGAACGGACCAGATCGGCGAACGTCGTGCGATCGATCACGCCGGAGACGGCAAGTTCGACCGCGGCCCACATGCTTGCGATCGGATCGTCGCCGCCGCGGCCCGGCCCCCTGCCCGCCTTCGGTCCTTCGATGTAGCGCAACACCTCGCCGACCGTGATGGCATCGGCGGGCCGCGCCAGTAGGTATCCGCCATCGGCGCCGCGCCGCGACTCGACGAACCCGCCCTGCTTCAGACTGGCCAGAATCAGCTCGAGGAACTTTTGAGGAATCTTGAACCGCCGTGCGATCGCGGCGATCTTCACCGGCTCGCCGCCCGCGTGTTCGGCCAAGTCGAACAAGGCCTGCAGCGCGTACTCGCCTTTCACCGAACTGTTCATCGGAATGGGTATCCCGTTTCCGTTCTCTTTCCCCTAGCGATTGTACTCGCCGCCAGCGCCGGGCGCCAATGCGTCGCGTCATACGGCTCGATGCGGCGCGGTTCCCCGGGTGCGATATTCTGGTGTCTCATTCCCCTTTTCATCTCATGAAGCGATTCCTTTCCGTCCTACTCTGCGCCTCCGCACTGGTTGCCGCTCCGGCGACGCCCGCGCGGCCCAAGTTGCTCGTCGCGGTCGTCATCGACCAGTTCCGCTACGACTACCTGACGCGCTTTTCCTCGGGCTATCGTGCCGGCTTCGCGCGCCTGCTGAAGGAGGGCGCGGTCTACACGAACGCGCATTATATTCATTTCCCCACCGTCACCGCCGTGGGCCATTCGACGGTTCTCACGGGCGCCACGCCGTCGGTCAGCGGCATCATTGGCAACGAATGGTTCGACCGCGAGACCGGCCGCGACGTCACCAGCGTATCCGACGGCGCGACGATGCTGGTTGGCGGCAAGCCCGGCGCGCACGGGTCGTCGCCGCGCCGCCTGTTGGTCAGCACGCTCGGCGACGAGATGAAGATCGCGGGCATTGCGTCGAAGGTCGTTGGCATCTCGATCAAGGACCGCAGCGCCATCCTGCCGGGCGGCCATATGGCCGACGCCGCATACTGGTTCGACGATTCGGCGGGCCACTTCGTCACCAGCACATACTACATGGCCGCGCTGCCCGCCTGGGTCGGCGAGGTCAACGCGAACGGCGCGGACGCGAGCTATCGCGGCAAGAGCTGGACGGCGGTGGACGCGCGGCCCGGCGATGCGCCGTTCTGCGTGTATGGCGCAAGCGACCGCGCCTCCGCCTGCGGCTCGATCGACGCGACGCCGTTCGGCAACGACATGCTCGAGGCCTTCGCCGAGCGCGCCATCGTGGCCGAGAAGCTTGGCGCGCACGCGGGCGCCGACGTGCTTACGGTGAGCTTTTCGTCGAACGACTATGTCGGCCACGCCTGGGGTCCGGATTCGCCTCGCGTCCGCGACATCAGTCTGCGCACGGATCTCGTGCTCGGACGTCTGCTTGCGTTTCTCGACCGGCGGATCGGGGCGGGGAAGTACGTGATGGTTCTCACCGGCGATCACGGCGTTGCGCCCGTGCCCGAGACCAACGAGCAGCGCAAGATGCCCGGCGGCCGGCTGGAGCCCGCCAAGCTCACCGCGGCGGTTGAGAGCGCGCTCGAAACGCGGTTCGGCGCGGGCCACTGGATTCTTTCGAGCGCGGCCGGCGCCATCTATCTCGATTACGCCGCGCTCGCGGCGCGGCATTTCGATCCGGCCGAGGCGCGCCGCGTGGCCGCATCCGCCGCGCGGCTGTTCCCGCACATCGCCCGCGTCTACACGCGCGACGAGATGATGGTGGGCGCCGACTCGGAAGACCCGCTCGGCCGCGCGGTCCGTAACGGCTTCTACGCGCCGCGCTCGGGCGACGTCTTCATCATTCCGGAGCCGTATTACATGTTCACGGCACGCGGCACGACGCACGGCACGCCGTATGGCTATGACCGGCACGTGCCGGTGATCTTCTACGGCGCGGGCATCGCGGCTGGAAGGCATCGCGAGAACATCGCCGTCAACGACATCGCCCCCACGCTCGCCGCCTTGTTCGACGTCGAGCCGCCAAGCGGCGCGTTCGGCGGCGTGCTCACCGGGGCGCTGCGTTGAGTACCCGGCCAGCCCCGCGGGACGCCGCCGCGCGGCGCCTGGAATAATGAGAGCTTATGCGCGAAGTTAACGCCGGCCTCGTAGGGCTCGGCAACGTCGGCTCCGGCACGCTGCGGATTCTGATCGAAAACGAAGCCTCGATCGCCGCCAAGCTCGGATTCCGCTTGAACGTCCGCGCGGTGTGCAGCCGCGGCATCGCATCCAAAGCACTGCCCGCGCTGGCGCCGGGCACGCTGATCACATCCGATTGGCACGAGGTGGTGTCGCATCCGGACGTGCAGATCGTGGCCGAGCTGGTCGGCGGATGCGGCGTGGCGCGCGAGATCATCGACGCGGCGATCGCGCAGGGCAAGTCCGTGGTCACCGCGAACAAGGAGCTGCTCGCGCTCTGCGGCGCCGATATCTGGGAACGCTCGATCGCGGCGAACGTCAACCTTGCCATCGAGGCGAGCGTCGCGGGCGGCATCCCGATTCTCGCCGTGCTGCGCGAGGGCATCTCGGGCGACCGCGTCACCTCGCTGTTCGGCATTCTCAACGGCACCTGTAACTACATCCTCACCGAGATCGAGCAGCACGGTACGCCGTTCGAGGCGGTTCTTGCCGAGGCGCAGCGTCTCGGCTACGCCGAGGCCGATCCGAGCGACGACATCGACGGCGTCGACGCCCGCTCGAAACTCGCCATCCTCGCCGCGCTCGCGTTCGGCGAGCGCATCACGCCCTCCGACATCTACACCGAGGGCATCCGCCGCGTCACGCCGGTGGATTTTCAATACGCGCATCAGCTCGACTACACCATCCGGCTGGTTTGTTCGGCGCGCCAGAGCGAGAGCGGGCTGCTGCTCTCCGTCCGTCCCGCGCTTGTGCCGCGTTCGACCATCCTGGCGAGCGTGCGCGGCTCCTACAACGCGGTCTGGGTGCGCGGCCGCTACGGCCAGGACACGTTCTACTACGGCCGCGGCGCGGGTCCCTTGCCCACGGGCGTCGCCGTTGTCAGCGACCTGATGCGTGTAGCTCGCGAGATCCGTTCGGGCAGTCCGGAGCGCGTATCGCCGTTCGCTCACGAGCGCCTCGGCGAGTACCAGCCCATCCCGGTGACCTCGCATCGGTCGCCGTATTTCCTGCGCTTTCGCGTCGAGGACCGCCCGGGCATCATCGCGCGCCTCGCCGCCGTACTGGCGGCGCGCGGCATCAGCCTCGACGCGGTACTGCAGATCCCGCAAGACAACTGGCGCGACCTGCCTTTCGTCATCACCGTGCAGCCTACCAGCGAGCTCGCAATCCGCGAAGCCGTCGCCGAAATGGCGACTCAGGATTTCCTTGTCGAGCCCCCGCTGGCGCTGCCCATGGAGTCCAGCCTATGAAATTCCGATTTTCGTTCGCCGCCGCGTTGTTTTCGGCGGCGCTCTTCGCGCAGGTCGCCAGCGACGCCAACAAGGGTTATCAGACGCCCGAGGATCGCGCCAAGGTCGCGAAAGGGCTTGGGTCGGCGCACCGCGACGACGAACAGCGCCCCCACGACCTGATCGCCGCGATGAACCTCAAGCCCGGCGCCACGGTTGCCGACGTCGGCACCGGGATCGGCTACATGCTGCCGTATCTCTCCGCCGCGGTCGGCCCGCAAGGCAAGGTCTTCGCCGAGGATATTTTCCCGGATTTCCTCGACAAGGCTCGCGCGCGCGCCCAGGAAAAAGGGCTCACCAACGTCGAGTTCATCCTCGGCGCCGAAACCGATCCGCGCCTGCCGCCCGCTTCGCTCGACGCCGTGCTGCTGCTCGAGGTCTACCATCACTTCAACTATCCGGCGAAGATGCTCGCCGCGATCGACTCGGCGCTCAAGCCCGGCGGCCGGCTCTACCTCGTCGATTTTCACACCCGGCCCGGCAGCAATCACATCCGGCTCGACAAGCCCGACGTGATCCGCGAGGTCGATAGTAACGGCTTCGAACTCGTCTCGGAGAGCGAGCGCTCCTCCGACGACCAGTACATGGCCGTCTTCACTCCGCACAAGTCCACGCCCTGATCCGCCCTCCGGCGGCAACGGAAGGAGATGGCACGCGTGACACATGAGGAGTTGCGGTGCATGCTGGATTCATGAGCGAACGCGCCGCCCTCCTGAGCGCGATCCTCTACCTTGCCGAACTCAGCCATTGCAGGTATCTCGTGGTGACTCGCCGCTGGCCGGGCGGCAAGGTAAAATGTTCGGAGGGCGGCGCGGGAGAAGTCGTGTACCTTGCCCGTCAGCGCGTCTGGAAGTGTTACACCATGCACCCGATACCGCGCCTCTCGCTGACGCACCGCACGGTTTTTGAAGACTCTCGAATCCCGCTGGAAAAGTGGCTGCCTGCGGTGGGGATGCTCCTGAGCGTCACGAACGGTGTTTCAGCCTGGGATCTCCGCTGCGCCCCTGGCGCGACCCGGAAAACGGCGTGTTCCATCCTCCATCGCTCTCGCCTTGCTGCTCGGACCAAGACCTCCAACATCCTGGCGGGCGAGGTGGCGGCTGATGGCGGGCCCATTGGCGGCAGGGCGTGGAACATGCGTGCCGACGGCAAGGCCGAGAAAATCTACGGTTGCGGGCAGGGCGGTAATGCGATGGTGGCGGCGGCGTTAGGACGTGTCGGAATCGTTCGTGTGCGGGTCTGCGAGACGCGCCGCAAGCCGGAACTTCAGCCGCCTGCCCGCGAAGGCTTAGAGGCCGTGCTTAACCCTCGCGGCGATGGGCAGAGGCCGCATGACAGTCTTGACGGATTCACCCATCAAGTAGTCGACAACGCGACTGCTTACGCCGAGGGTTATGTCGACACCGAAAAGGGCGCACGGACGGGAAAAGGTATTCGTCGCCTTCAGTGGCGGCTCGGTTTAAAGCAAGCTCGGAATTTAGAAAGATCAAACGCACCATGCGCAAGCTGCTCCGTTCGAAGGCTGCTCAAAATGCCAGCGGGCGAGTTAAACCGCGTTGCACGAACAGCGGGAGAGGTATCGCCGCGGACCAGGAATCCGAGTGCTCCAACACGGGACTCGAAACCTAAAGGGCAAGGTCGAATCCTTGGATAATCAACAGCACGGCAATCAACCAGCCGATAGCGCCGAGCGGCAGCCGCCGTCCGCGCCCGCTGCAGCCCAGCCTCAAGCTGTCACATATGTCACGGTGGAGGGTAAGAGCGGCAGAAACACCGCCCATGAGCTCGCACGAGAGTTTAAGTGGTTCGAAGCGTTGTCGCTTCTGATCAACGGAATGCTGGCGATTATTGGTATCTGCGCCCTGTGGGTCTACAACGGACAGTTGAAGGTCATGCGACGGCAATTGGATCAGATGAAGGTAAGTTCCTCCCAAACCGACAGGCTGATAACGGAGGCCGCCCGGCAGAGCGAATCCGCACGCATAGCCGCTAACGCGGCTCGAAGTGCGGCTGATACTGCCAGGTTCGCGCTTAAAGCTTCTACCACCGACTTCCGGCAACAAGTGCGACCTTATGTAATCATAGAGAGCACGCGAGCGAATGGTCCACCAAGAGAAGGAATAAAGCTTGGCATAGAGAGCATTGTCAAGAATACCGGGGCGACTCCTGCGCTCGACGTTCAAGTGGGCTATTACTTTAATTTCCAGAACGCTCTTCCCTGTGTTTTTGGCCTCCCCTGGAACAATTCTCAGGGAACCTCTATGGACATTGGCGCGGGCTTGTCGAGGAGCGTTCGAACTTTTGGGGAACGCGGGCTGACGAAGTCGGAGGTTGATGGGATAAACGATGGGCGACGTATCATCTGCTATTCTATCGACGTCCGTTATGCTGACATATTTGGGCAAGCCCACGAATTGAATTCGTGTTCCTTTTATAAGCCGCCCAAGGCTGGAACTGAAGTCGGGGAAGGGGACTTGTATCTTTGGGCGTGTCCAAAATCCCCCATCGAGCCTCGGAAGAACTACTAGGCGCAGCAACAGCTCTGGCGTGTCATGCCATGATAGCCTTCTAATACCGTGCGGGCCATGTATATCATTACCCAGCGAAAATATCCCCATGAGCGAAACGCAGTACGACCATCACCCGATCGAGACGAAATGGCAGGAGCGCTGGAGCGACCCCGCGCTCTACCGCGCCGACCCATCCAGCGGCCGGCCCAAGTATTACGTCCTCGAGATGCTGCCCTATCCGAGCGGCCGTCTGCACATGGGCCACGTCCGCAACTACTCGATCGGCGACGCGCTCGCCCGCTACATGTGGATGCGCGGCTACGACGTGCTTCATCCGATGGGTTGGGACGCATTCGGGCTGCCCGCCGAGAACGCCGCCATCCAGCGCGGCCGCCATCCGCGCGAATGGACCGTCTCGAACATCGCCGAGATGAAGCGCCAGATGAAGCGCATGGGTTTCGCCTACGATTGGGACCGCGAGATCTCGACCTGCGAGCCGGAGTACTACCGCTGGAACCAGTGGTTCTTTCTCAAAATGCTCGAGCGGGGCCTCGCCTACCGCAAGAAGGCGCTGGTCAACTGGTGCCCGGACTGCGCGACGGTGCTTGCGAACGAGCAGGTGATCGACGGCTGCTGCTGGCGCCACGAGAACACGGCGGTGGAACAGCGCGCGCTCGAGCAATGGTTCCTTAAGACCACCGCCTACGCCGGCGAGATGCTCGACGACATGCGCGAGATCGAAGCCGGATGGCCCGAGCGCGTGCTCACCATGCAGCGCAACTGGATCGGGCGCAGCGAAGGCGCGGAGATCGACTTCCCCGTCGAGAACTCGGCCGGGCGCATCCGCGTCTTCACCACGCGCGTCGACACGATTTACGGCGCCACCTGCGTCATCCTCGCGCCCGAGCATCCGATCGCCGCGGCCGTTGGCGATCCGGCATTCTCCGCTGCGCGCAAACGAATGATCGATGCCCGCGCCCGCCAGGAGCCCTCCGATGTAAAGAAGGAGGGCGTCTTCACCGGTCTCTACGCGATCAACCCGTTCAGCGGCGAGCGCGTCCCGGTCTGGATCGGCAACTTCGTCGTTACCGGCTACGGCACGGGCGCCATCATGGCCGTGCCCGCGCACGACGAACGCGACTTCGAATTCTGCACCGAGTACGGCATCCCGATCCGCGCCGTCATCCGCCCCGTGGACGGCGAGTTGCCGCGGAAGGTCGCCACGGCCTTCATCGACTATGGCGTGGTGGAAAATTCGGGCGCCTGGTCCGGCCTGGCGAGCGACGATGCGCGCCGCCGCATGGCGGAGCACGCGCGCGAGCATGGCTTCGGCGAGCCCGCCATCACCTTTCGCATCAAGGACTGGGGTATCTCGCGCCAGCGTTACTGGGGCACGCCGATTCCGGTCATTCACTGCCCCGCCTGCGGCATCGTGCCCGTGCCTGAGGCCGATCTGCCGGTGCTGCTGCCCGATGACGTCGAGATCACAGGCCGCGGCAGTTCGCCGCTCGCGGCCTCGGACGCCTTCTCGAACGTCCCTTGCCCGCGCTGCGGCGAACCGGCGCGGCGCGAAAGCGACACCATGGACACCTTCGTCGATTCGTCCTGGTATTTCTATCGCTACTGCGATCCGCGCAACGCGTCCGCCCCGTTCGATCCGGCCGCCATCGCGCGCTGGTTCCCGATCGATCAATACATCGGCGGCGTGACGCACGCGATTCTGCACCTGATTTACTCGCGGTTCTGGACCAAGGTCATGCGCGACATCGGCCTCATCGCCAACCCCGAGCCGGCGCGCAATCTGTTCACCCAGGGCATGGTGCTCGGCGAGGACGGCTCGGCGATGTCGAAGTCAAGAGGCAACGTGGTCGATCCCGAGGAGATGGTGGCCAAGTACGGCGCCGATACCTGCCGGCTGTTTGTGCTCTTCGCCGCGCCGCCGGAAAAGGACATGCCATGGAACGAAGCGAGCGTGGGCGGCCAGCGGCGCTTCCTCGAACGTCTCTATCGTTTCTTCACGCGTAATCTCGACCGCCGTTCGGGCTCTCCCGGCGACGCGGCCGCCGAACGCCAATGTCTGCGCAAGCTGCATCAGACCATCGAGAAGATCACCCACGACTTCGACAGCCGGTGGCACTTCAACACGTCCATCGCCGCGCTTATGGAGCTGTTGAACGATCTGTATGCGCTCGAGCCGGCGCTCGGCGGCGAGACCGTGAGCGCCGTCCTGCCCGCGCTCGCGCTCCTGCTGGCGCCGTTCGCGCCCTACCTCGCCGAGGAGATGTGGGAGAACCTCGGCGGCGCCGGCCCCATCTTCCGCCAGCCCTGGCCCGAGTTCGATCCCGCGCTCGCCGCGCCCGATACGCTGGAAGTGCCGGTGCAGGTGAACGGCAAGCTGCGCGGCAGGCTGACCGTCGCCGTGGGAGCTTCGAAGGAAGACCTCGAGCGGCTTGCCGTCGCCGACCCGAAGATTCAGGCGCATCTCGCCGGGCGGCGCATCGCACGGCTCATCGTCGTTCCCGGCAAGCTCGTGAACATCGTCGTGCGGTAGTTCCATGGCCATCACGGCGGACGTAGCCATCATCGGCGGCGGCATCGTTGGCTCCTCCATCGCCTGGCATCTCACGCGCGCCGGTTGCACGCGCGTCATCGTGCTCGAACGCGAGACGCATCAGGGCAAGGGAAGCACCGGCAAGAGCATGGGCGGCGTGCGCGCGCAGTTCGCCACCTCCGTCAATATCCAGATGTCGCTGTATTCGATCCCGATCTTCGCCGCGTTCGAGGAACTCGTTGGGCATCCCTCCGGCTATCGCGCCCATGGCTACCTGTTCGTCGCCACGCGGGAGGCGCACCTCGACTACCTGCGCGCCAACGCCGGCCGCCAGAGGGCGCTCGGCCTGGAAGACGTCCGGATTCTTTCGCCGCGGGACGTCGCAGAGTTCTTTCCCGCCATGCGCTCGGACGACGTGCTTGGCGGCAGCTTCTGCCCGACCGACGGCTTCGTCGATCCCTACAGCGTCATGACCGGCTTCATGACCTCCGCCATCGAGCGCGGCGCCGAACTCTGGCGCGACACGGAAGCGACGGCCATCGAGCGCGACGCGCGCGGCGTCTCGGCGGTTGTGACGTCGCGCGGCCGCATCAATACCCGCACAGTCGTAAACGCGGCCGGGCCCTGGGCGGCTCAAGTGGCCGCGCTCGCCGGCGCCGCGCTCCCCATCGTTCCGCTGCGCCGCATGCTCGTGCCCAGCGAGCCGTTCCCCGGCTTGCCCGAGCGCCTTCCGATGATCATCGATATGTCAAGCGGCTTCCACTTTCGCCCCGAAACCCTCGGCGTGCTCATGGCTTGGAACGATCCGTCCGAGCAGCCTGGCTTCAACCTGAGCTTCGACCCGGCCTTCGTCGAAAAAATCCTCACCCGCGCCGTCGGCCGCGTACCGGCCTTCGAGTCGCTGGCGGTGAATCCGCGCCGCGCCTGGGCCGGTCTCTACTCGATGACGCCCGACCACCACTCGGTCCTCGGCCCCGCGCCAGGCGTACCGGGACTTTTCTTCGCCAACGGCTTCAGCGGGCACGGCGTCATGCACTCGCCAGCCACCGGCCGCATCCTGGCCGACCTCATCCTCGAAGGCACAACCCGCGTCATCGACGCTTCGCTGCTCAGCCCGGCGCGCTTCGCCGAGAACCGGCTGATAGAAGAAAGCGTTGTGCTCTGACGTCCGGTGCTATAATTATTCATTGTGGTGAATAATCTCGCGCGGACGGCCGTTGTGACGGCGCCTGCCGCAACCCTGCGCAAAGCGCGTCTTACGGACATCGAGCCGATGCTGGCGGTCATCAATGGCTATGCCGCGCAGGGCATCATGCTGGCCCGCACCGAATTCGATCTGAGCGAGAACATCCGCGATTTCACCGTGGCGTACGTGGATGCCGAGCTCGTGGGCTGCGCGGCGCTGCACTTTTACAGCCCGCACCTGGGCGAGGTGCGTTCGCTCGCCGTGGCTCCGGCGGCGCAGGGCGCGGGCGTTGGCCGACTGCTCGTCGAAGCGCTCGCCGCCGAGGCCGCGTGCTTCTCGCTCGACGCCCTGTTCGCGTTCACATATGTTCCGGACTTTTTCGCGCGGCTTGGTTTTGCCGAGGTCGAGCGCGGGCTGCTTCCTCTCAAGGCCTGGAAGGACTGTCTGCGCTGCCCGAAATTTCAGTCCTGCGACGAGATCGCCGTGCTTCGCGTGCTTGCGCCGTCGCGCTGGCATCCGGCCGACGCTTTCTCTCCGGCCGATGCGGCCAGCGATGCCGAAGTGCTGTTTCCCGTTCTCAGGCAGCGCCCCAGCGCCGGTTAAAAGTTAAAATCGGAACAGCGCGCGGCGCGTTCCGGTGAAAATCACCATCTCGAAGGAAAATTATTTAAAGACGATCGCCGAAGCCGAGGGGGAAGGCGATCCGGTGATCGCGGCGACGCTCGCGCGCCGGCTCAGCGTCACCGCGCCGGCCGTCACGATGGCGATCAGGCGTCTGAAGCGCGACAAACTCATCGACGACGGTCCGCAAGGCCAGCTACGCCTGACCGCCTCCGGCCGCGAGATCGCCGAGCGCCTGCTCATGCGGCATCATCTGATCGAGCGCATGCTCACCGAAGTGTTCGGCATGGAGTGGTACAAAGTTCACGAAGAGGCCGAGCAGCTCGAGCACGCCGTCAGCCCCGATTTCGAGCGCAAGCTCGTCGAGAAGCTTGGGGCCGGCGAAGCCTGTCCGCACGGCAACCGCGTGGGCGCCGACACGCCGAACGAGCGCCGCCGCCGCGGCTGGCTGCCGCTTGCCGAACTCGACTCGGGTGCGAGCGCCCGGGTGCGCAGCGTCTTCGAGCGCGACCATCGTCTGCTCGAGTTTCTCCACTCGCTCGGTGTGCGGCCGGGCACGGCGCTGCGCGTGCTGGTCCGCAATTACGACGACACGCTCACGCTGAGTGTCGGCGCGCGAACCGTGCAGCTCGGCCGTCCGGCGGCCGAAAAAGTTTGGGTCGAGCCCGCGCCAGCCTGAGACGCGCGCTTCAAGCGCTGAAGATCGCCTTGGCCTCCTTGAGCGAAGCGATCGGGTCCCGCCCCGGCGCTGGCGTGTACTCGTGCGCCACCTGGCCCTCGAAGCCCAGCTCCCGAAGCGACTGCGCGACGAAGCGGTAGTTCAGCTCCTGCGTCTCGTCGATCTCGTGACGGCCCGGATTGCCTCCGGTGTGAAAATGCGCGAGCCAGGTGTAATTCGCGCGAATCGTTCGTACGATATCGCCCTCCATGATCTGCATGTGGTAGATGTCGTACAGCAGCTTCACGCGGGGCGAGTTCACGCGCTGCATCACCTCGACGCCGAAGGCCGTGTGATCGCAAAGATAGTCCTTGTGATTCACCTTGCTGTTCAGCAGTTCGAGGCAGAGCGTGACGCCCCGATCCTCGGCCTGCGCTTTCACGCGATTGAGAAACGCCACGCAATGGTCCGCGCCCTCGGCGTCCGTCATGCCGCGCCGCAGCCCGGCAAGCACGATCGCGTTAGGCACGTGCGCGGCCGCGCAAAGGCGGATGCCCTCGCTCATGGATTTCTCGAGTCGCGCGTGGTTTTCCGTGGCGCCGATGCCATCGGCGATCGTCCCTCCATACGGCGGAGGCATCATCGTCGGCACGAGCCTATATTGAGCTAGCACGGGCCAGCGCTCCGGGCCGATCAGGTCGAAGCCGTAGAAGCCCAGCTCCGAGGCGTGCCGGCACATCTCGTCGAACGCCATGCCGCGCCCGAACACGCCCGTTGTGACACACTGCTTTAACTCGGGCTGGCTTTTTGTAGACTGCTGCGCCGCCACGCTGCCCGCCGCGAAGCCGCACAAAAATCCTCGTCGATTCATGCGCGCTATCGTATCGCTTCGCGGCGGCGGCCGCCATCGGCGCGGACGGCATCAGCCGTCGATTTGGAATAAAATAAGGCCGAGACACATGAAGCCGGCCGTGGCTGTCGAGTACAGAACCAGGGAGAAAAAAATTGAAAACGATTCGGATGCTTTGGACGCTTGTGGTTTCAAGTTGGGCAGTAGCGGCGCCACTGGCGGCGGCAACGGTCGCGGGAGGAACGCAACCAGTGTCGATCGTGCATGTGCCCAACGGCGGCGAACCCATCGCTGCGCAAACCGGCCCGGACGGCTCGATTCATCTCTTGTACAATTTGGGCGACATTCCCTATTACGTGAGGTCCTCCGATGGAGGGGCGACTTTCACGACTCCGCTGCCGGTGGTGAATCGGGAATCGCGCAAACAGGGACTCACGTTCGAAGGATCGAGCATGGCGGTGGGGAAATCGGGCGCCATTTACGTTGCGATGTCGACCAACAACTGGCAGGCGAAACTACCGAATGTACCGGATGGACTTGTCTATGCGACTTTGGAAGCGGGGGCGAAGGCGTTCACTCCCGTGCGAAGCCTGAACGGGCGTCCGAGCGAAGGCTTTTCACTCGCCGCGGATGGTGAAGGCCGCGTGACGGCGACATGGCTCGCCAATAAGCTTTATGCGAACTTTTCCGCCGACGAGGGCCGAACATTCACTGCCAATGCCGAGTTGAACCCGGCCTATGACCCTTGCAACTGCTGCACAACTCGCGCAGTGTACGGTTCGAACGGCGATCTGGCGGTACTGTATCGAGAGAAAAGCAATGACGATCGCGACATGTATCTCGTCATTCAGGACAAAACGGGCCACCAGACGCGCACGCGGGTCAGTTCCACGCCTTGGCACGTCAACGCGTGCCCGATGACCTACTACGCGCTGACGAGCACCGGCGATGGGTACCTGGCGGCGTGGCCGACGAAAGGCGATATTTATTTCGCGCGACTCGACAGCAAAGGAATCGTTCTGCCGCCGGGCGAAGTGAAAACTCCGGGCCATTCCGGTATGCGCAGCGGTTTGGTGGCGCTTAGCGGCGCCGAGGGCCGCGTCCTGATTGCGTGGAAGCGGAACGGTGAACTCACCTGGCAACTGTACGATGCTCAGGGCATTCCGCAGGGTGCTCCGGAGTCGGTTCCGAGTGGAGGAAAGGGCGCCGCGGGCGTTACAGGCCGGCGCGGGCATTTTATTCTGTTCGAGTAAGGGTCTTTCGTGCCCACTTCACCGACGATGAATACAAGTACCTGAAGGGACTTAATCCGGAGTTCATGGGCGGACCAAGAACGGCGCACCGTAGTGCTTGACGCGTTACCGGATATCGCGCCTGGATTGCGCTTCGCCGCGCCGCCAAAGTACCCAACCACTGCTCCGCAAAGGTGACCCAGGCTTTCCGAAGCCAGGAGTGCCTTCACGCTGCTGGAGAATCGATTGTGCGTCCGGCTCCCGCCCGAGTGTGATGCTGGAGCCGCCCGCGGGACGATTACGTTGGCGTACGCCTGCGTCCGCGATATGCCTTGAGATTGGGCCTTCCGCTGTGCTAGCTTATGGGTTTCCGGGCTCTTGACGGTTCGTATTGCGCCTGCCTGGTCCCGGCTACCGGATCCTCAATCAAATACATGGACGCGACGCTTCAAGCACTGGGTGGGATTCTGCTGCGGTCAATCCCCACCATTGTCCTTGTCATATTCCTTCATTTCTACTTGAAGCGAGTGTTCTTTCAGCCGCTCGAAGCCGTGCTGCGCGCCCGGCGCGAGGCGACCGAAGGTGCGCGAGAGGCCGCCGGCGCGGCTCGTAGCGCGGCTTCCGCGAAACAGCAGGCGTATCTTGCGGCGCTGCGGGACGCGCGGGCCAGTCTTTATCGCGACCATGAGGAACGCCGTCGCGCGCTACTCGCCAGTCAGGCGCAGCGCATCGCGGAGGCGCGCGACGCCGCGCGGAGTCTGGTCACCCAGGCCAAGGAAGACCTTGCCGCCAGCGCTGCCGGCGCGCGCCAGGAACTTACCGAAGCGAGCCGCGCGCTCGCCTCCTTGATTAGCGAGAACATCCTTGCCGGGAGGCTCAACTGATCCGTCGTCTGCAGCTTCCGCCGATGGCGCTCGCCTTCACCTGTGCCGCGCGCGCCGCCGAGGCCACGGGCGCCGCCGCATCGGGCGACCCTTGGCTGCTTTGGAAGTGGGTCAACTTCGCCTTGCTCGCGGCCGGGCTAGGATATCTGATCTCCAAGACCGCGGGCACGTATTTCCGCTCGCGGACCGAGTCGATTCAGAAGGGCATCGCCGAGGCCGCGAAGCTGAAGCGCGAAGCCGAAGCCCAAGCCGCCGAGATCGAGCGACGGATCGCCGGCCTGAGCCGTGAAGTGGACCAGCTTCGCGAGGAGGCCAGCCGGGAGTTCGCGGCCGAGAGCGACCGCGTCGCCAAGTCCACCGAAGAGGCGCTGCGCCGAATCGAGGAGCACGCCGCGCAAGAGATCGAATCGCTCGCCAAGACCGAGCGTCTGCATCTGAAATCGTACGCCGCCGGGCTCGCTCTGGATCTGGCGGCCGAACAGGTGCGAGCCGGCCTGGATGATGCCGCAAGCGCCCGCCTGGTCGACGGCTTCCAGGCGGAACTCGCCGCTCTGCCCGCCAGCGAAAGGAGCGCGAAGTGATCTCCGTTACGGCGCGCCGATATGCCGAGGCGCTGGCGGATGTCGTGCTTTCGCCCGGCTCGGCGGTCGAAGCTTCCGCCGCGCTCGCCCAGCTTCGCTCGTTCGCCGGCATGCTGCTCGATGCCCCGCCGCTGCGCGCCGCGCTGCTCAATCCGGCCGTGCCCACGCCGCGTAAGCGCTCCGTGATCGCACGCCTCGGCGAGGAGATGGGGCTGGCCCTCGCGGTACGGAATTTTCTCTATCTACTCGTCGATCACCGGCGCATCGGCCTGCTTGCGCCGATGGCCGACGCGCTTGAGGCGGCGATTGACGAGCGCTCCGGCGTTGCCCGCGCCGACATCTTTACGGCCCGCGAGATCGATCCGCCGCGCGCGGCCTCGATCGAGGCGCAGCTTGGGCGCATCAGCGGCCGGAAGATCCGCGCCCGCTATCACCTCGATGCGTCGGCCGCCGGCGGCGTGCTGGCGCGCATCGGCGGCACGGTGTACGATGGCACGGTTCGCGGCCGCCTCGAAGCGCTGCGGCGCGCGCTCGGCGCGGACTCCGCCGGGCCAGTGGAAAGGCTCTAAAAAACCACCGTTGGGGAACACTTATGGCTTCGCTTCGAGCAGATGAAATCACTCGCGTCCTCCGCGCCGAGATCGAGCATTACGAAAAGGCGATCAACGTCAGCGAAACCGGCTCGGTCATTTCCGTCGGGGACGGCATCGCCCGCATCTACGGCCTCGAAGACGTCATGGCCGGAGAGCTGATCGAGTTCCCGCACAACGTCTCGGGCATCGCGCTGAATCTCGAGGAGGATCAGGTCGGCGCGGTCATCCTCGGCGACGCCGCCGAAATCCGCGAGGGCGACGAGGTCCGCCGCACCGGCCAGGTGATGTCGGTGCCCGTCGGTCCCGAACTGGTTGGCCGCGTAGTCAACGCGCTCGGCGAGCCGATCGACGGCAAGGGTCCCGTGCATTCCTCCGAGACGAACTCCATCGAGCGCATCGCGCCGGGCGTCATCGACCGCCAGCCCGTCAAGGAGCCGATGCAGACCGGGATCAAGGCCATCGACGCGATGATTCCCATCGGCCGCGGCCAGCGCGAGCTGATCATCGGCGACCGCCAAACCGGCAAGACCGCGATCGCCCTTGACACGATCATTAACCAAAAGGGCGGCGATCTCATTTGTATCTACGTCGCCATCGGCCAGAAGCGCTCTACTGTCGCCCAGGTCGTAAAGACGCTCGAAGAATACGGCGCCATGGATTACACCATCGTGGTAGCCGCCACGGCCTCCGACCCCGCGCCGATGCAGTACATTGCCCCGTACGCCGGCTGCGCCATGGGCGAGTACTTCCGTGACCGCGGGCAGCACGCGCTGTGCGTCTACGACGACCTTTCCAAGCACGCCGCCGCCTACCGCGAGATCTCGCTGCTACTGCGCCGGCCGCCGGGACGCGAAGCCTATCCGGGCGATGTGTTCTACCTGCACAGCCGTCTGCTCGAGCGCGCGGCCAAGCTGAGCAAGGAAAAGGGCGGCGGTTCGCTCACCGCGCTGCCGTTCATCGAGACGCAGGCCGGCGACGTTTCGGCCTACATCCCCACCAACGTCATCTCGATCACCGACGGCCAGATTTATCTCGAGGCGGATCTATTCAACTCGAACATCCGTCCCGCCATCAATGTGGGCCTGTCCGTGAGCCGTGTCGGCGGCAACGCGCAGGTCAAGGCCATGCGCCAGGTCGCCGGCTCGCTGCGCCTCGATCTGGCCCAGTACCGCGCGCTCGCCGCCTTCGCCCAGTTCGGCTCCGATCTGGACAAGGCCAGCCAGGCCCAGCTCAACCGCGGCCGCCGCCTGGTGGAGATCCTCAAGCAGGACCAGTTCTCGCCGCTGGCGGTCGAAAAACAGGTGCTTACGATTCATACCGGCACCAGCGGCTTGCTCGACGATCTGCCGGTCGAAAAATGCCGCGCCTTCGAGGCTGGGTTGCTAGCCTTCGTCGAGATCTCGCACCCCGATCTGCTCGCCTCGATTCGCGAGAAGAAGACGCTCGACGACGAAACGAAAGCCGGCATCGACGCGGCCGCGGCCGAATTCAAGACGCGATTCCTCGCGGAAAACGCCGCCTAGGCCGCGCCCATGCCGAGCTTAATCGACATCCGGCGGCGCATCCGGTCGGTCCGGAACACGCAACAGATCACCAAGGCGATGAAGATGGTCGCGGCGGCCAAGCTGCGCCGCGCGCAGGATCGCGTGATCGCCGCCCGGCCGTACTCGCGGATGCTCGAGCGCATGCTCGCCCACATCGCCGCCGACGCGGTTGGTTCGAGCGCCGAAACGCATCCGTTGCTCGTCCGCCGGCCCGAGAAGCGCGTGCTGCTCGTACTCGTCACCGGCGACCGCGGCCTGGTCGGCGCATTCAATTCGAACATCATCAAGTACGCCCAGGGGTTCCTCGCCGATCACACGGCCCAGTCCGTCGAAATGGAGTTGCTCGGCCGTAAGGGCCGCGATCACTTTCGCCGCCGCCCGGTCCACATCGCCGGCGAGTACACGACGCTGTTTCGTAAAGCCCCCGATCTCGCGCCTGCGCACGAGATCGCCGCGGGCATCGTGGGACGTTTCACCGCCGCCGAGGTCGATGCCGTCTACGTCATGGGCAATCGCTTCAAGAACGTCATGGCGCCCGAGATGGTTGCGCGCCGCATTCTTCCGGTCGAGGCGCCGCCGTCGAAGGCCCCGGTCGACTACATTTACGAACAGCCGCCCGCCGAGCTTCTCGCCGGCCTGCTGCCCACCTACGTGGAGAACCAGATCTATCTCGCCATGATCGAGTCATTCGCCGCCGAGCAGGCCGCGCAGATGACCGCCATGGAGGCCGCCAGCTCGAACGCCGCCGACGTGCTCGACAGGCTCACGCTGAAGATGAACCGCGTGCGTCAGGCCTCGATCACGAGCGAGATCATCGAAATCGTGAGCGGCGCCGCCGCGCTCGGCTAGCGCCCGTTCGGAAGGAGTTAATGAATGCAGACGCAGACACTGACTGAAGGCAAGGTGGTTCAGATCGCCGGACCGGCGGTCGACATTCAGTTCCCCGAAGAGTCGATCCCGGTCATCTACACCGCGATCCGCATCACCAGCGAAGGCTTCAACGTGCCCGCGCCGGTCGATGTCGTCGCCGAGGTCGCGCAGCACATCGGCGAGGGCCGCGTGCGCACCATCGCGCTGCAGCCGACCGATGGCATGGTGCGCGGCATGCGCGCCGTGAGCCTCGGCGGCCCGGTCTCGGTGCCGGTGGGCAAGGAAACCCTCGGCCGCGTGCTCAACGTCATCGGCGAGCCGGTCGACAACATGGGGCCCGTCAATACCGCTCAGCGCTGGCCCATCCACCGGCCGGCGCCTTCCTTCGAGGACCAGTCCACCGAGCTGCAGATGTTCGAGACCGGAATCAAGGTTGTCGATCTGCTCGAGCCGTATCTCCGCGGCGGCAAGATCGGCCTGTTCGGCGGCGCGGGCGTCGGCAAGACGGTCATCATTCAGGAACTGATCAACAACATCGCCAGCAAGCACGGCGGCGTGTCGGTCTTCGCGGGCGTCGGCGAGCGCACCCGCGAGGGCAACGACCTGTGGCTCGAGATGCAGGAGTCCGGCGTCATCGATCCGCACGACTTCAACAAATCGAAGTGCGCGCTGATCTACGGCCAGATGACCGAGCCGCCCGGCGCCCGTCTCCGCGTGGGCCTCACCGGCCTCACCGTCGCCGAATATTTCCGCGACGTCGAGCATCAGGACGTGCTGCTGTTCATCGACAACATCTTCCGCTTCACGCAGGCCGGCTCGGAGGTCTCCGCGCTGCTCGGCCGCATGCCTTCCGCCGTGGGTTACCAGCCGAACCTCGCCACCGAAATGGGCGACCTGCAGGAGCGCATCACCTCCACCAAGGACGGCTCGATCACCAGCGTCCAGGCCATCTACGTCCCCGCCGACGATTACACCGATCCCGCTCCCGCCACCGCCTTCGCCCACCTCGACGCCACCACGAACCTCACCCGTGCGCTGGTCGAGGAAGGGATTTACCCGGCCGTCGATCCACTCGCCTCGACCTCGCGCATTCTCGACCCGCGCATTGTCGGAGAGGATCATTACCGGACCGCGCAGGCCGTCAAGCAGATTCTCCAGCGCTACAAGGACCTGCAGGACATCATCGCCATCCTCGGCATCGACGAGCTTTCCGAAGAGGACAAGCAGACCGTCGCCCGCGCGCGCAAGATTCAGCGCTTCCTTTCGCAGCCGTTCCACGTCGCCGAACAGTTCACCGGCCGCGCGGGCAAATATGTCAAGCTCGCCGACACGGTCCGCAGCTTCAAGGAGGTCGTCGAGGGGAAACATGACGAAGTGCCCGAGCAGGCCTTCTACATGCAAGGCGCGATCGAGGATGTGCTCGAACAAGCCGAGCGGCTCAAGAAAGCGAACTAGGCCATGGCTTACGTTTTTCATCTGCAGGTCGCCACGCCCACCGGCCTGCTCGTCGACTCGGACGCCGTGAGCGCGCAGATTCCCCTCGCCAACGGCTACATCGGGGTGCTTCCCAGCCACGCTCCGCTGCTCGGAGAGCTCGGGCGCGACCGTCTAAGCTACGTCACGCCGGCCGAGGAGACGCTTTCGCTCGACATCGCCGGCGGCTACGTCGAGATTCACGACGACCGCGTCAACGTCCTCACGGCCTCCGCTCTTCGCGTCTAACTCTTTCCCGCCGCCACCTTCGGCGCGAGAAGCCATTTCAGGACGCCGCGCGGCGCGCCCGAGAACCGCTCGATGTCGATTCGAGCTATAGCGCCCTTCTTGAACTCCACGGACAGGTCCGGACATCCCAGCAGATACGCCGCCGCGGCGCTCAGCAGCGGCTCGTGCCCGCTGAGCAGCACGCTCTCGATCCCGCGATGCGCGCGGACCTCGTCCCATACTTCGGGAGGCGCCGAGCCCGGCAGCAGCGACTTCGTCCGCAGCAGCTCGCCCCGGTAGCCGAACACTTCGGCGGCCGCTTCCGCCGTCTGAACCGCGCGGCGGTATGGACTCGTCAACACGAGCGAGAGTTCCACGCCGCCCGCCGCGGCCGAGCGCAGGATCGCGAGCAGCCGCTTGCGCCCTTCCGCGGTCAGCGCCCGCTCGGCGTCCGGTTTGCCGGGCCCGCCGTCCTCGGCGATCCCGTGCCGCAACAGATATAGCTCCACAACCACTACAATAACTAACGCGCCGCGCACGTAGCGCTTCGCCGCTATTTGCCATACTCGTAGCTTCGGCTCCGGCATGACTGACTTCCCCTCGCGAGCGCGGCAGGCCGCGTACTATCTCACGGCCGGCTCCGCCGTCTCGATCCTGTTCTCGATTGCGGTTTCGCAAATCCTCATGGGGCTGGCCTTCGTAGCGCTGCTGATTTCGCGCGAGCCGATCCGCTTCCCGCCCATCAAGCTGCCTCTGCTGCTGTTCTTCCTGGGCACCGCGCTTTCGCTTGCCCTCTCGGACGATCCGCGCGCCGGTGCGCCGCAGATCCGGAAGTTCTACGTCTTTCTCATCGCGCTGTTGGTGGCGAGCGTCTACCATTCGATCGCGCGCATCCGCGACACGGTGCTCCTTTGGGGCGGCGTGGCCAGCCTCTCCGCGCTGCTGAGCTTTGTCCAGTTCGCGCGGAAGTACCGCGAATCCGCGGCTGAGCACGCCAACTTCTACCAGTTCTACGTGGGCGAGCGCATCACCGGCTTCATGAGCCACTGGATGACCTTCGGCGGCGAAGAGATGATCGTGATGTTTATGCTCGCCGCGTTCCTGTTCTTCGCGCCGCGCAGCCGGTGGAAGCCGCCGGCCGCCGTCGCGCTCGCGCTGCTCGCCGTCTCGATGCTGCTGGGCTTCACGCGCGGCATCTGGCTTGGCACGGCCGCGGGCGGCCTCTATCTGCTCTGGTCCTGGAAGCGCCGCCTTGTGCTTGCGGTCCCGCCGCTGATCGCCGCGCTGCTCCTGGTCGCTCCCGTGCGCGAGCGTTTCGTCTCGGCGGTTCATCCGCACGGCGATACCGATTCGAATCGGTTCCGCATCGTGGTCTGGCGCACGGGCTTGCGCATGATCGAAGCCCATCCCTGGTTCGGCCTCGGCCCCGAGGAAGTGAAAGCGGAGATCCAGCGCTACATCCCCGCCGACATCCCACGCCCGCTGCCGAGCGGCTGGTACGGCCACTTGCATAGCATTTACCTGCATTACGCCGCCGAGCGCGGCATCCCGGTGCTGCTCGTGCTGTTGTGGTTGCTTGGCAGGATGGTCTACGACTTCGCGCGCGCGCTCCGCTCCGGGCCGCCGCCCGAGGCGCGCTGGGTGCTTCACGGCGCGCTCGCCGTCCTGATCGGAATTCTCGTCGAGGGATTCTTCGAACTCAACCTCGGCGACAGCGAAGTGCTTACCATGTTTCTCGTGTCCACCACCTTCGGCTATGTCTCTCGCACAGCGTGAAATTCTCCTCGCCGGCGGCGCGGGAGGGCTCGGGTCGGAGACCGCTCGCCTGCTTGCCCAGGAAGGCGCCCGCGTCATCGTGTCGTCGCGCCGCTCCGGCATTCCGGCCGACATCACCCATTCCGGAGACCGCGCCCGCCTGCTCGCCGAGGCTCCGCTGCTATACGGTCTGGTCGTCTTCACGGGCACGCCCGCGCGCGGCAACCCCGAAGAGATGATGAAGCTCTCCTACGAGGTCAACTATGCCGGCCCCATTTCGCTCGCCCGCGAGGCCGCCGCGCGCATGCGCGACGCCAACATGCCGGGCTCGCTGGTGCTCGTCTCGACCATGCAGGCCGTGGCCCTGTTTGCCGACTCGACGGTCTATGCCGGGGCCAAGGCCGCGCTGCTCCACTCCGCCCGCATCCTCGCCAAGGAGTGCCGCGGCCGCGCCAACATCCGCGTGAACGTCATCGCCCCGGGCGTGATCGCGGCCGGCATGGCCGAGGCGAGCATCGAAGCCGGCAAGTACGACCGCTATCTGGCCGAAGACATCATCCCGCGCTACGGCCGCGCGCTTGACGTCGCCCGCGCCGTTCGCTTTCTGCTCGAACCCGACAATTACATCACCGGCCAGGTCCTCTCGGTTGACGGCGGCATCACGCTCTGATCGCCGCCGCTTGACGCGTCAAAACAGCGGCGATTCCCGAGGCGCCACGATCATCCCGGCACGCCAATCGGCTCCAGCGCCGTTTCATTGACAAGTGCCGCATACGCCGTGTCTACGATGGCCAGACTTACTCCTTCACCGACTGAGTTCTGACCTTCGCCAACCCGAACGAGACGGCGGCCACGCCGCGAATGATCCCCCTGCCTTCGAGGATTCGATTAGAGAAGATCGATGCCTGAGCTTGAATCCAAACACCCTCGGGATGGCCTGGCGCTTCGGCCGTTCGCGCTCGACGGCCCGCTCTACACGACTTAGACGCTAGGTCCGGCGAATGCAGATACCTTGTCCGCAGCCGATATTCCCTCCGCGAGGCGGTCGAGGTCGTGCGGCATGACCTCAGCTCGCGGAAGGAGCCGCTGCCCCGCCCCAGTTCAATGGCGGGCAACAGTTCGTCTACACCGGCATCGTGTTGATGGCCGCCGGCTCGTTGGTTACCGGCCTCGCCATCCGGAAGTCCGTGCAGTTCGGCTGGCTCGCCGCGCCGCGCGTAGGGAACATGTCCTACTTACTCTCGGCTATCCCCGATTCTTCTGCGTTCACATCGCGCAAGCCGTGCCCGCCGGATGGAACAACTTCCGCGCCATGGGCATCGGCGTGGAACTCGTGGAAGACGAGGCGCCGGCGCCTGAGCGAGACGCTCTTCCGGCCCGCCGCGCTCGCCACCGAGTTCCCGCGCACCGCTCCGCCTTGCCATTCCCCTGAAGTTCGGCATCGAGCACCTCAAGCGCATCGGCCGCATCGCAGACACCGATACGCGTCCACGCGATAACTGGGCCGAGCGCGGTTATGACTGGTACGCCGGCTTATGAACGCTACAGCGCCAGGCTGGCGAGCGCGGCGCCGAGTTCGGGATAACGGAATGAGTACCCAGCCGCGAGCGCCGCTTTCGGCAGCACGCGCTGGCTCGCAAGCACCATTGAAGCCATCTCGCCGTACATCAGCCGCAGCGCCATCCGCGGCACTGTGAACAACGCCGGCCTCCGCAGCGCCCGTGCAAGCTGTCGCGTGAAATCGGCGTTGGTCGCCGGCCGGGGCGCCGTCCCGTTCAGCGCGCCGGTCACTCGGTCGTTCGCCAGCGCGAATGACACCAGGCCGGCGATGTCTTCGGCATGCACCCACGACATCCACTGCCTTCCCGAGCCAATCTTGCCGCCCAGCCCCGCGCGAAACGGCGGTAGCATCTTGCGCAGCGCTCCGCCATCGCCGAGGGCAACGCCGGTGCGCAGCTTCACCGTCCTCACCCCGAGCGTCTCGACGAAGTCCGCCGCGCGCTCCCACTCGAGGCAGACCTCGGCGAGAAATCCTTCGCCCGGTTTCGACGCCTCGGTCAGCTCCTCGTCTCCGCGCGAGCCGTAAATCCCGATCGCCGAGGCGCAGAGGAACACGCGCGGCCGGCTCGCCGCGCCGGCCAGCGCTTCGGCGAGCTGCAGCGTGCGGTCCACGCGGCTCGCGCGGATCTTCCGCTTCGCCTCCGGAGTCCACCGCTGCGCCACCGGCTCGCCCGCCAGGCTCACGATGGCCTCCGCGCCGGCGAACGCACCCACCGGCGGCTCGTCGGAACCTTCGGGCCAGGAGGAAAATTCGATGGGCTCGGACAGGGCCGCGGGCCGCTTGCGCCCGACCAGACGCAGGCCATGTCCCTCCGTCCGCAGCCGATCGACGATATGGCGGCCGAGAAAACCCGTGGCGCCAATCAGCACGATGTTCATAAGGCCAGCTCGCCTTGCGCGGCGCCCAGTTCCACACCCGCTCGTTCGAGATCGTCGATCTCGCGAATGTAGGCGTCGACGCCAGTCTTGCGCTTCATCCCCTCAAACGACATATAGCGGATCTGGCCGAACACCGTCCGTTCGGCCCACGGGCGGTCGTGCAGTCCGAAACACCACAGGATGTTCGTGTACGTGTTCGGATCGCGCCCATCGAGCGCATAGCGATCGTGCATCCGGATCAGGAACCGCAGCGCCTCGGCATGGGCCGCGGACCACTCGATGATTTTCTTTCCCCAGTACATCCGGTAATAGCCATGAATCGTGCCGCGCCGCAGCAGCTCCTTCTGCGTGGCGTTCCAAAGCGGATCGTGCGTTTCGGCCCGCTCCATCTGCTCGGATGTGTAGCACGGCTCGCGCCGGTCGCCGTCGTGCTTCGCGAGCGTCCTCCGCGCCCAATCCGGCAGCGCCTCCAGCGTCTCCATGTCCCCGGTATGCCGCGCGAAATTAAACGCCAGTTCGCGCCGCACGATCAACTCCTCGAGATACTCGTCTGCGATCAGCTTGTGCTCTTCGGCGTATTTCTTCACCGCGAGCGCGATTTCGAGCGCCGAGATGTGCCCGAAATGCAGATACGGGCTGAGGTTCGACGTCGCATGCGCGGAAGGCTCGTTGCGCTCGCTGGCGTACCGGCGCAGGTTCTTGCGCAGGAAATGATCCAGCCTCCGCTCGGCCTCGATTCGCCCGCCGCGAAACGCCGTCGACGGCCGCACCGAGTGGTCGATCTCGCAGGAGGCCGCGAGCGCCGCGATCTCGCCGTCGCGCACCGGAGTGTGAAGCGTGGGAATCGCCGCATCGTACGGCCTTCCCGGCCTCGGGTCGGGCGCCGGCTTGAGATAACCGCCGAGCGCCTTGTGAATCTTCGGCCGGATTGTGTACGCGGCGTACTCGCGCTTCTCGAAGCGGCTCATCGGCAGGATGCAGCTCGCGTCCACCGCGAAGTACGGAATATGTAGTTTCCCCGGCACACTCGCGTTGTGCCGCCGCGCGATGAACGCCGGATAGTCGTCCGTCACCACCGCCGCGGCCTCGCGCGCCAGCTCGTACAACGCGTGGTCGGGATCGCTCCGCCGCTTGCGTAGATGAAACACGTAGCCGATCCCCCGCTTGCGCAGCCGCCGCGCCGTCTCGGGAACGCCCTCGAGAATGAACGTATGCAGCCGGTCGTTCGCAGACGGGTACGAGCACGTGAGGCCCTCGTAATACAACACCGGCAGCCCGTGCTCGCGCGACAGCTCGCAGGCGTAAGCCAGCGCGTGATTCGACTCGACGCGCCGGTTCATCTGCGCCCAGTACAGCACGTAGCGCGCCGATGCCCGCGGCGCCGCCGTGTTCAACTGACGCACTCGTTCCCGCATACCTTCCTGGGATTCCCGCCCGCTCATACCCGATACAATTAAACTGCACCTTTCATGCGGGCCTTTCTCACTCGCGTCTCGAACCGCGCCCGGCTGCTGTGGGGCTATCTCCGCGGCGCGGACTCGCTGCGCGGCCTGCCGGTTGAGTATATCGTCGAAACGACCGCGAAGTGCAATCTCTACTGCCCGATGTGCCCGCGCGAAACGCACAAGCAGCCGAAAGAGGACATGCCCGACGCGGTCTTCTCGCGCCTGGTTGCGGGCGCATCGCGTAGCGCCGAACACATGATGCTCATCGGCCTCGGCGAGCCGCTGCTCGATGCGAAAATCTTCGACCGCATCGCGATCTGCCATGACCACGGCATCTCGACGCTGATTTCCACCAACGGCACGCTGCTCGACGAAGAGGCGTCCGAGAGGCTTCTGGCGAGCCCGCTCGCTCACATCACGCTGAGCTTCGACGGCGCCACGCGCGATTCGTTCGAGTACTACCGCAAGGGCGCGAGCTTCACCCGAGTTCGCGACAACTTCGTCCGCTTCGCTCGCATGAAGCACGCCCGCCGAGCCAAGGTCCAGCTCGTCGCGCAGATGGTTCGCATGGAGCGCAACGCCGCCGAGGTGGACGACTTCGTCCGTTTCTGGAGCGCCGTGCCCGGCATCGACCAGGTGCGCGTCAAGGAAGACGAAACCAATCTGCTGCAGCCCGGCGCCGCGCACCCGGCAAGCGATTGGAAGCGCCCCTGCCACTACCTCTGGCGCGGACCCATGTATGTGAAGCACGACGGCGCCGTCTATCCCTGCTGCCAGAGCTACATGCTCGACGGCGCGCCCGTGGGCTCCATTGCGAGCCACAGTATCGAGGCGGTCTGGAACTCCTCCGCCATGCGCCGCATGCGCCGGCTTCACGTCGAGGGCCGCGCCGGCGAAATCGATGTCTGCTCGCGCTGTCTCACCACCATCCCGCACCCGCTTCTCGTGGCCGGCAGCCTGATCTTTCACGGGAAAACCGTTCGACGCCTGCTTCCCGCCGTCGAGCGCCTCGTCTACCTATCGCGCCTGCCCGCCCGCCTGCTTCGCCCGCCCGCGCGCCCCGCCGTTGCGGCCGCCGCGGAAGATCTGGTGCAGATCCGTAGAGACTAAACCGCCCTTGCGGCCGCGCCAGCACGCTTTGCCGATTGTTTCCGCCGTCTTGCACTCCACGCGCATCTGATAGCCCTGGAACACGCGACGAACGACGCCCAAACATGGCCCGATCTTGCCATCGGCCTCTCGACAAACTCACCGGCCGTGGCGCCGGGATTACGTCCGAGTTCCGCAATCTCGAAATTGCCGTGCCGAGTCCGTCGGCTTCCGCAGTGCGGCACGCAACCTGGCGTGTAAACGGCGTCGTCCATATTCGAACGAAGGATCAATCGCATTCCGCCCAAGCTTGAAATCGACCTGAAAATCGAGCACGGTGCGCGCATGGCCTCGCCCAAGGGCAGCGGCGGGCGCCTTGTATTGTCCACCTCTTCGCTCCGCTGCTTGCCGCACTTCGTGCGCGCTCTCTGGCCCTGGCGTCGCCACCTGCCTGTTGGCTTCACTGCCGAACTTCGCTGGCGCTTTCTTGGTATCCGGGCGCCTCGTTGACCTCTCCATGAGCCTCCGCATCGCCATCGCCGGAGCCACCGGTTACGTCGGCGGCCGTCGTGCCCCCGCCTGCTTGCTTCCGGGCGCCCGGTCCGCTGCCCGGTTCGCTCCCCAGCCAAGCTCGGAGATCGCGACTGGCCTTCCGATCCCCGTCTGGAGATTCGCGAAACTGATCTCGCCGACCCCGACTCGATCGCCGCGAACCTCGAGGGCTGCGACGTCGCCTACTACCTGGTCCACTCGATGACCTCCGCCGGCCACGGCTACGCGGGCGTGGACCTCGTGCTTGCCCGCAACTTCGCACACGCCGCGCGCACGGCGACGATCAAGCGCATCGTTTATCCCGGCGGACTCGGCGAAACCGGGCCCGACCTCAGCGAGCAACTCGCATCGCGCCCCGAGGTCGAGCGCGAACTCGCCTCCACAGGCGTTCCCGTCACTGTCTTCCGGTGCGCCATGATCGTTGGTTCCGGTTCGGCGTCCTTCGAGATTCTCCGCTATCTTGTCGAGCGTCTCCCTCTCATGATCACGCCTAAGTGGGTTGACACGCCCTGTCAACCGATCGCCGTCCGCAAGGTCATCGGTTACCTCGTCGATTCCCTGGATGCGGCGGAAAGCACCGGCCGTGTCTTCGACATCGGCGGCCCCGATGTGCGCCGCTACCGCGACATCATGCGCCTGATGGCCGAGGAGCTCGGCCTCCGCCGCGGTTGGATCATCCCCGTCCCAGTGCTCACGCCCCGTCTGAGCTCGTGCTGGATTCACCTCGTTACTCCGCTCGGCCACCGCATCGCGAAGCCGCTCGCCGAGGGGCTCCGCAAGCCGGTGGTGTGCCGCGACGAAAGCATCGGCGCTATTCTTCCGCAGCCGCTGCTCAGCGTGCGCGATGCCATCCGCGCCGCACTGAGTAATATCGCCGAACACCATGTCGAAACGACATGGTCCATGGCCGGGCCGATTCCCGGCGACCCTGGATGGGCCGGCGGTGCGCCGTTCCGCGACGCCCGTCATATGCCTATTGCCGCGCCCGCCTGGGCCACGTTCCGCGCCGTCTGCCGTGTCGGCGGCGGACACGGCTGGTACGCCGCCGACTGGCTCTGGCGAATCTGCGGCTGGCTCTACCGTCGCGGCCGGCGACCCGGCCCCCGCCGCGCCCCGCGGGCATCGGAACCCGGCGTGTATAAACAAAGAAACCGGGCGAAGCAGACGAGATAATAGAAGTCG
>VFSW01000472.1_pt1 | contig 59230 bp, 44 predicted proteins | sample 5358111 | NCBI WGS metagenome assembly VFSW01 (sample SAMN11554181, study PRJNA540505) | mine drainage metagenome | isolation source: sediment from site ElyBrook_90M | place: USA: Ely Copper Mine, Vershire, VT | collected 2017
TCCGGCGGGGTCCCAGGCACCGTCGGTGGGCCGGTGGACGAGCCGGTGGGTAAAGGTTGCAAAGGCAGGTGGCGGCGGTGGGGGAGTCACGCCGGGAGGAGGGGGCGCGCCACCTTCGACCGCTTCAGGTTTTCTGCCGAACAGCATTATCACCCGGCCTTGGGGATCAAATTCAATCACCATGTTCGCGCCTTCGTCCACGCACCAGATATAGTCGTCCTTGTCGATGCGGACTACGTGCGCGAAAGAGAAGCCGTACAGGTCTTTGCCGATTTCGCGGACAAAGTTTCCCTCAGCATCGAACTCGAAGAGCCGAGTATGCGCGCTGCGCGTGTAGACGAAGATGTGTCCTTTGGAATTCACCGCCACACCCGCAGCCTCTCCCAGATAGAAATCAGCAGGAAGTTTCAGAAGATTGGGCACGGATTCATACGGAATCTCGGGAACTGTTTTTTCCTGCGCAGAACACCGCAAAGAAATTGCCAGGCCAAGCAGGACGAACATTGCGTTCCGTTTCATCGCGCCTCCATTGGATGTGCCACTGCAAACCGTGAAAGCCTAAAAGCAGAAAGAGGATGCGATTGCTCGCATCCTCTCTAGGTTAGCCCAGGCAATGGTCCACCCGGAGGTGGACTAGAAAATAATCTTGCCGCTGATCTGGCCGATACGGCCGGGCTCTACCGTGGTGGCCTGGCCAAACTGACCGCTGGAGGGATTTCCGATCACGCCACTGGAAAGGAAGTTGGCATGGTTGAAGACATTAAACATCTCAAGCCGGAAGTTCAGTGACACCGACTCTGTAAGTTTTGTGTCTTTCTCCAGACTCGCGTCGGTATTGATTGTGCCCGGGCCGCTGAAGGAATACTGCGGCGAACTGCCAGTGACACCGCAGACTTCGTACCCGCAGCTCAGACCGCTGGCAAACGCCGACGGGTTGAAGTACTGGTTTCCATAGAGACGGGGGTTTGACTTATGGATAGGCCCGATCTGGGTGGGATAGTCAAGTCCGACATTGGTGAGGGCGGCATCACTGTTGCCTTGGAGGCTCACAGGTGTCCCGTCAGCAAAACGCGTGATGCCTGCGAGATGCCATCCCGTGGTAATCCTGCGGGCTCCGAACAGGCGGGCAAACGGAACTTCCCAGTTGTAGCTCATCACCAGGTTGTTGCGGATGTCGAAGGTCGAAGGGCCGTAGGCGCGAGATGGGGTGCGAGGGTCGTAAGCGGCAGAGTAGCTATCGAACGAATGAGCCCAAGTATAGCTGACCAGCAACGTCAGATCGCGAGCGCGCCGTTCCGCGGAGACCTGCAGCGAATTGTAATTGGAGTTTCCCGAGTTCTGATTCCACGTCGCCTGAGCGAACGCTACGACCGGACCTCCCGCGGAATTAGTGTAGTTCGCGCTGATGGCCTGGTCGTTGATCAGTCCGGTAAAGGTGCCGTAGTACGTTTGACCGCCCTGGACATATACTCCGCCCTCTCCGCCGGGTCCGCAGCCGGCCAGGGACTGGCACAGCGCAGCGTTTCCCCAGATCAGCGGTATGCCCCGTTGTATGTGGTGACCCGCCGTGCCCACATAACCCACAGTCAGGACGGTTGCTTTATCGAGTTGGCGCTGGATGGTTAAGTTATAGTGCTCGGCCAACTGCGTTTTGTTCTTGTTGTAATAGCCCGGCACGTAGAGAGGCATGAGCGATCCGAACTGGAAATTCGGAAAGGGTCCGGGCCCCGACGGGAACGTGAAGGGGAAGTGTTGGCCCTGCGTCACGCCATTGGCACGGGTAATGTAAGGACTTCCAAACTCGGTGGGCTGGGGGGAAGCCCAATAGAGGCCCCACGGAGCGTCGCCGATAATTCCGAAGTTGCCCTGATCTGCGGCGCCCAGATAGTAAACGCCGTAAGCCGCGCGAATGCTGGTCTTATTCTCGCCCCAGATTCCGCCGGAGGGGGCGTACGCCAGACCGATACGAGGTCCGAGATTGTTGTACTGGGTCGGGGAGATCGTACTGGGAACTCCGGGATCTCCGGGAACGAGGTTGCCCGTCGGGGAGTCGGGAAAAATGGTGGACTGCACTCCCGGAACCGGTGTGGTTAGGCGGCCAAACTTGTCGCTCCATGGCCGGGCCACGTCCCAGCGGAGGCCGTAGTTTACGGTCAAGTTGGATTTTACTTTCCAGGTATCGGCGGCGAACAGGCCAAGATATCGGGTGCGGTTATCGAGGAGCTGAATGGAGCATTGGACGAACTGCCCGGGGGCGCCAATGTAGTAATCGGAAACGTCTGCGTTCGTTTCGTTGCCCCGGAATTGGAAGTAACCGTTGGATCCGCATTCGTTGCGAACATTCAATTGGTAGTAGCGGAAGTCGCCACCAAAGCTAATCGAATGAGCTCCGGAGATCCGGCTGAAGGTGTCGCCGATGCCATAGGTGGTGTCAGGCTGGTAGAGATTCAGCCAGTTGTTGCCGACGGCAAAGCTGTTAAACAAGAGCATGGGCATCGACGAAGGGTACCCGGGGGTTCCGGTGTTAATCAGACCACCGGTGGCGGGATCGGTATTGAACCCGAAAGTGGAGTAAGAAGAAATCGTTGAACTGGCGGAGGGCTGCGCCGTGTGGACGGCGGTGCGGAAAACCTGAAGGCGTACAACGTTGACCATGCTGGGGCCAAACACTTTGGTGTTGCTCATGGTGAACAACTGATTTCGCGAAGGCTCGGTATTGGGGAACCCAGGCACATTCGTCACACCCTGATACTGCTGCGGATAAATGGGGTTCACGGCCGTCGCATTGTCATAGTGATAGTAGAATGCCCAGTCTCCCGTCGTTCTGTTGTTGAAGTCGATGCGCTGGGACATGTTGGTATCGGTGATGGTCCCGGCATGGCTGGAGTCGGCATAATTGAAGCCGTTAGGCTGATTTGCCGCCGGGATGAAGGGCATGGTCAATTTGGTTACCGGGTCGATATAGGCGGAGATGTTCTGAGCAGGAACGGTGTTTCCGGAGCTATCTGTCGTCGTCGTTGGCGTGCCCAGTTGGTTGTACAAGGTGGTGCCAGCGACAATCGTTCCGCCGCCGCGGCTCATAAGAGTTTGGGCCCAGGCGGTGCCCTGAACAGGAGTATTCAGTATGCTGTCGGAAAAGATGCCGTTGCGTTCGTCGTTGCTGAGGACCTGCAAATTTCCAGTGCTGGCCCCGGCCACCTGACGCGTCCCCTGATAGTCAAAGAAGAAGAAAAGCTTATCTTTTACGATTGGACCACCGACCACGCCCCCGAACTGGTGGCGCTTCAACTCGGCCTTTGTTCCCCCACTGAACCAGCTGTACGCGTCCATTCCCTGATTGCGATAGAACTCGAACACGTCCCCATGGAAACGGTTCGTTCCGGACTTGGTGACGCTGTTCATGACGGCCCCGGTGAATTTTCCATATTCGGCGCTGAAGCTGTTAGTCAGGAGGCGAAATTCGGCGACCGAATCGGCGTTGGGAATCAAGCCCGCGCCCATGTTTTTGGTCTCGTTCACCTCGGCGCCGTTCACCAGAAAGGCGTTGGCATATTCAGGTTGACCATCGGTGGAAACGTTGCCCGCCGACGAGTACAGACCGGAAGCCGGGCTGCGATCGTTGAAGCCGCCATTGGTATTGAGAGGAGCGACGCCCGCTTGTAGCGAAAGAAGATCGAGGTAAGAACGGCCATTGAGAGGCATGGCTAGAATCTCGTTCGATTCGATGGTGGTGCCCAGTTGGGTGCTGCTGGTCTGAACCTGCTGCGCGTCCGCCTGAACTTGGACGGTCGCGCTGACGCTGCCCACTTGCAGAGAAAAATCGAAATGCAGCTCATCATTCACATTGAGGTCGACGTTTCTGATGACCCCCTTCTCGAAACCAGCGGCCGATGCGCTCAAGTCGTAGCGTCCGGGAGGCAGAGCGAGAACGCTGAACTGACCGGCCGCGTCACTCGTTACCGTCCGCGTGTAGTTTGTAGCTACCTGAATTACGGTGACGGTAGCGTGCGCGAGCACCGCGCCCGATTTGTCGCGGACGGAACCGGAGATGGATCCGGTCACATCAGCCCACAGCGGCAGGGTCCCGACAAGCACGACCAAACAGAGACAAGCGTAACGGAAGCGACGAAGTTCCATGAAAGGCCTCCCCCAAGGATGGTGTAATGCCGTTATTCGTACTACAATACTAACAATCCAACAAGCAAAATCTTTACCACTGGTGGAAGAGGATATCGGTTTTTGGCAATCCCACAAGCGAAATAGTGCGAAACCGGGGGGTGCCAGACTCTGAGTTGGAGTACGCCGCGACCTCGGGGGAATCGATGGGGCTGAACAAAACGATGTTCCGCTCAGCGAACGAACCCGAAAGCACTTACCATAGCGGCCGCTCCTGGAAACTTCAGGAGCTGTTCTTAGCTGGCAATCTCTTGGCGGCTACCGAAAGGCAGGAAATCGGCGAAAGTAAGACGATAATCGTATGATACTATCATTTCTAATTTTTGATCCTTAATGCAAAGTCGGTGCCCCCTTGAATCCTCTGCGTTGGTGTTTCCCTGATGAAGGATCCCGCTGGGAGGCTACCGACAATCAGCATTCTTGAAATTGCGGGCGAATGGTGAGCGAGGCGACCATCATGAAGGCGAAAAACTTGCTCAGTTCTCTGGGCCTCTGCACGGTACTAGCTTCAGGCGCGTTCGCGCAGACCACCGGAGACCGCATTGATCTTTATTTCGGCGACTGGCACACATCATCGCCACGGATGACGCACGGCGCGCTGGAGGAGCGAGATATCCTTACGCGTGGAGATGCGATGAATCCGCCGCAGAAAGGTGCGGTTCTTCGCTTCATCAATTCGTACGCTTACGCGACCTTGGCATCGCAGGCCTCGACGAAAGAGGGGCAGCTCGACGGGCAGCAGGAGATCTACTTTGTACAATCGGGAAAGGGAACGGCACATGCCGGCGGCCAGTCGGTGGACCTTCATCGAAATGTAGCGGTATTGATCCCTGCTGGATTGAACTTCCACTTCGAGAACACGGGCGACCAGCCGATGACGATGTATGTAATAAATGAGCCGACGCCGCCCGGCTTCCGCCCCAACTCGAGTATGCTGGCCCGGGACGAAAATCAGTTGCCAATAAGTTCCAGCACCGGCATGTGGACGCATATTGTGAAGACCCTCTTCGTCAGCTCCGACGGGCTCGGCACTCTGGAAGCGGGTCTGACCGTAACCCTCGATCCGCTCACACTGGGCAAACCACACCCCGTGCCCGGCGAGGACACAGACCAAATCGAGGAAGTATGGACCGCGCTCGAGGGCACGAGTCTCGCGTTGGTCGGAAATCAGCTGCGCCGGCAGACTCCAGGGATGGCTTATTTACACATCCCAGATAACAAGACCCCACACACAAACATCAACAGCAGCGAAGATTCTCAGGACAGGTTCTTTTATTTTGCCCGCTACCGCAGCCACGAACCGCGAAAATAGAAGCGAGGCTATCAGGATGCTTGGATCACGGCTCGCTGTCTGGGCGGTTGCGGGACTGATGTTCGCCATGCCCGCGCCAGCTAAGGCGCAAGCAAGAGGGCTCGGCGGCGATCCGAAATCTTCCCTTCGCGCCCGGTCTGCGGGCGGTGCAGCTCGGAGTCGCTCCACTCTGAGTCACTCCAGGTGGAGCGATTATGGAGGCGCCTCCGATTCGGCGCAGTATTCCGCGCTTGATCAAATCAATCGATCGACCGTCGGCAAGTTGCGGGTGGCATGGAGTTATCCCACCGGAGACGGCAACAAATATCTGTTCAACCCGATCGTGGTCGACAGGACGATGTACGTTCTGGCGCACAACCACTCCATCGTGGCGCTCGATGCGGCCCGCGGAAAACAATTGTGGATCCATCCCACGGACTTGAAGACATCGCTGATCACCAATCGCGGGATCAACTACTGGGAAAGTGCTGCCCGGTCCGATCGCCGGCTCATCTTTGCGGCTGACAACTTCCTGCAGGAAATCGACGCGCGGACGGGTCAATCGATTTTGGATTTTGGCACGACTGGCCGCGTAGATTTGCGAGAAGGACTCGGCCGCGAGCCGAAGAGCTTGAGCCTGGTTCAGTCTACGACTCCTGGGCGCGTGTTTGAGGATCTCCTGATCCTGGGGTCAGCAACCAACGAAGAATATGAGTCTGGCCCCGGCGACATTCGCGCCTACGATGTCCGATCCGGCACCCTGGTCTGGACGTTTCATACGGTGCCTCATCCCGGGGAATTTGGCTATGACACCTGGCCCAAAGACGCATGGAAGACGGTCGGCGGAGCGAACGCCTGGAGTGGACTGTCGGTAGATGAGAAGCGCGGTATTGTGTTTATTCCGACTGCAAGCCCCAAGTACAACTTCTACGGAGCTGATCGAAAGGGAGCCAATCTATTTGGTGACTGCCTGCTGGCGCTGAATGCGCGGACCGGAAAGCTGATCTGGTATTTCCAAATGGTCCACCACGACATTTGGGACTATGACAACGGGACTGCTCCGATGCTTTTGACGGTCCGCCACAACGGCAAGATGGTCGACGCAGTGGCGCAGGCCGGGAAGGAGGGATTCGTCTGGGTGTTTGACCGCGAAACTGGTGAGCCTTTCTGGCCGATTGAAGAGCGAGTTGTACCGCGCTCAGACATGCCGGGCGAGGAAGCCTGGCCCACGCAACCGTACCCTTTGAAGCCTCCGCCTTTCGCGCGTCAAAGCTTCACCGTCAAAGACCTCAGCCCGTTCATGGAGCCGGATGAGCGAGAGAAGGTTCGCAAGCAAATGGAAGGGGCTCGCAATCAAGGTCTATTCACACCTCCCGGCGTCACCGACACGGTCGAGATGCCCGGCAATAACGGTGGAGCGAATTTTCAAGGCGCGGCCGTCGACCCGGAACACGGTACATTATTCGTGGTTTCGAAGGATCTTCCTTCCATGCTCAAGCTCGAACTAAACGCCACGGAGCAGGTGGCAGCGGGGAGTTCCGCGGAGGAAAAGGGTCGGGCCGTCTATCAATCCACTTGCCGTCTCTGTCACGGTGCCGACCTCGCTGGTCAGCCGCCGGGAGTGCCTTCTCTTGTGGACATTGGATCGCGACTCCCCGCGGATCAGCTTCGCGCGGTGGTGACACACGGACGTGGTCCCATGCCGGCGGCTTCCAAGTTATCCGACGCGGATCTCGATTCTCTTTTGGCCTTCCTGGCCCATCCCGAGCGTGCAGCGGCGCATCTCGCTGACAATGTTTCTGGTCCACAGGCCGCAACCAATTCGGCCCTTCCGCCAGAACAATTGCGCTATCGCAGCAGCTTCGGTTTCATGTTTGCCAGCAACGGACTGCCTGCAATCGCTCCACCATGGACTACGCTTACCGCCTATGACCTGAACCAGGGAACCATCGCGTGGCAGGTGCCGTTGGGCGAAGTTCCGGAGTTGGCCGAAAAAGGGATTAAGGAAACAGGCTCGCATTTTCCGAAAGTTGGTCCGGTGGTGACGGCGGGAGGCTTGATCTTCACCGGAACTCGCGACCGCAAAGTTCGCGCTCTCGACTCGGCGACCGGCAAGGTGCTGTGGGAAGCGGAAGTCGATGCCGCACTCGAGGGAATGCCGGCGGTGTACGAGATCGACGGACGTGAATATGTTGTTTTCTGCGCGGCGGCGCAAGCCACTACGCATACGCACGATCTTCCCGGACATCCGGCAGTGCAGGCGCCGATCCCGGGAGCTTACGTTGCGTTTGCGCTGCCGTGACGTATAGGCCGAACCACTAAGGCAGCGAGAATGCCACATACACACTGCCCGACGATCCTTTCGGATCTTTTCCTCCACCGGCGCTGACCACGACGTACTGCTTGCCATCGATCATGTAGGTGGCTGGCGTCGCGATCGCTGAATTCGGCAGGACAGTCTCCCACAGCAACTTGCCGGTGAGGCTGTCGAAGGCGCGAAATTTCTTGTCGTATACGGTGGCGCCGATAAACAAGACGTCGCCCGCCGTCACGATCGGGCCACCGTAGTTTTCTGACCCTGTGTCCGTCATGCCCTTCGCCGCCAGGTCCGGATACTCCCCCAGCGGAATTTTCCAGAGGTACTTGCCCGTATTGAGATCAATCGCATTGAGGGTGCCCCACGGCGGTTTAATCGCTGTGTATCCATCGGGATCCAGAAAATCGTTGGATCCGGTAATGCGATATTTCATGGGCGCCCCATCGGCCGTGCTGGAGTAGAGCGCATCACGGTCGGGGTCCAGGTCGACCGGATTCTGCGCCGTCAGGTAAGCGAGCAGACCATCCAGTTCCTTGCCGATCAGCGTGGCGAATGGGGGCATCGAACCTTTGCCCTGATGAATTCGATCTTGTATCTGCTGTGCTGTGAGGCGCTGCCCGATTCCGGTCAGCGCGGGAAACACAGGAGGTTTGCCCTCGCGATGGTCGCCATGACACGTGGCGCATTTGGCCGAGTAGACATTAGCTCCAAGAAGTTCCGGCGTCACCGGTTGCGCGCCGGCAGCGCCCGAACTGGGTGCTTCGTCTGCCTTGCCAGTGTCAAGCTTCACTTCAGGTTCCCCACCCGTCTCCAGAAATTGCACCAGCTTCTGCAAGTAATCGCCCTGCACGTTCGGGAAACCAGGCATGCGGCCCTTTCCCTGCAGGATCGTGGTTTCGATCTGAGTGTGCGACAGTCTTTTTCCGACATCCACCAGCGACGGATAGGTTGGCGGAGAACCGGTGCGCTTATCGCCGTGGCAGACGCTGCACTGGTTGTGATATGTCCTCTCGCCCGTGCTGCGGGAGGGTTTGTTCTCGGTCAGCGCAATGACACACGCCCATTCGTTGGCATTGACGAAGATGACGGCTCGCCGGGGATCGACTGCGGGACCGCCCCATTCCGCTCCACCCAGAAAACAAGGAAAAACCACGGTCTCTTTGTCCAGAGCGGTCGGAACGAATTGTCCGGCGGAGAGATAGGTGCTGAATTCTTTTTCTGCCCAGGCGTGCGCCGCGGGCGTGCGCTGCGTGAGTAAATCCTCGGTGAGAAGTTGGCGCGAGAAGGGTTCTGGCGCTAACGGTACCGGCTGTGTGGGCGAGGTGACTTCGCCGGGAATCTGGCTCGCAGGAAAGGGTCGCTCCTCGATGGGAAACAGTGGCTTGCCCGTGGTGCGATCGAAGAGAAATAGAAATCCCTGCTTGGTGGTCTGTGCCACGGCATCGACGCGCTTGCCGTCGCGTTTCACGGAAACCAGCGCAGGCGGAGAAGGGAAGTCACGATCCCAGATGTCGTGGTGGACCCCTTGAAAGTGCCAGATGCGTTTTCCGGTCTGTGCATCCAGGGCCAGCAGTGAATCGCCAAACAGGCCGTCGCCAACGCGGTCGGCGCCGTAGAAATCGAATACGGGCGACCCCGTGGGAACATAGACAATGCCTCGCTCGGCATCGAGGGACATCCCGGCCCAATTGTTGGCTGCACCTGAGTATTGCCAGGCATCCTTGGGCCAGGTCTCGTATCCGAACTCACCGGGATGAGGAATCGTGTGAAATCGCCAGCGCAGTTCTCCCGTGCGCACATCGAAGGCGCGAATGTCGCCGGGTGGGGAAGGATGCGTTTCGGGATTACGCCCACCCACGATAATGAGATCCTTGTAGACCATGCCCGGACTGGTCATTGCGACCGACTGCGCCTGATAATCGCCACGCAAGTCTTTTCGGAGATCGATCCTGCCGTTTTCTCCGAAGTTCGGAACGAGCTTGCCGGTCTGCGCATCGAGCGCATACAGGAAATTCGTGACCGGGGCAAAGATGCGACTTTCCTTGCCATCGGTCCAATAAGACACACCGCGAACCGGATTCTTACCCTTGATGCCCGAATCAAATTTCCAAATCAACTTGCCCGATGCAGCATTGAGGGCAATTACTTTCTGTGTCGCGGTGTAGCCATAGAGGATGCGTCCGACGACGATCGGAGTGGTTTCCAGCCCGCCTTCTTCTTCGGCATCGAACTTCCAGGCGAGCTGCAGTTGGTGCACGTTCTCGCGGTTGATCTGAGAAAGGCTGGAGTAGTGGTCTCCGGCGACTTGTCCGCCATAGACTGGCCAGTCCACGTTGGACGGAGATTCCGACGGGGATTTCGAATGATGGGCGCTCGCGGAACTGGTCTGAGAGTGGGCTGTGCCGGCGGTTCCGAGCGCAGCAAGAAACGCCAGGACAACGATTCGCAGGGATCGAGACAGACCCGTCATCCGGTCAGTGTGCACTGCCATCGTATGCGATCACCTGTTGGCGGGATTCTCCCAGGCCGTCAATTCCCAGGTCGACCACATCCCCAGCCTGCAGATACACCGGCGGATTCATCCCAAGTCCGACTCCAGCCGGCGTTCCGGTACTGATCACGTCGCCGGGAAGGAGAGTCATGAACTGGCTCACGTACGAAACCAGCGTGGCCACGTCAAAAATCATGTTTGCCGTGGAACTTTTCTGGCGGAACTGCCCGTTCACTTTCAGCCACATGGGAAGATTACCGACATTCGGAACTTCGTCGGGCGTCGCGAGAAACGGACCCAGCGGAGCAAAGGTGTCCGCACTCTTCCCCTTTACCCATTGGCCGCCGTGTTCCAGTTGAAAGCTGCGTTCGGAATAGTCGTTGTGCAGAACGTAGCCCGCCACGTAGTTGAGAGCTTTTTCTTTGGGCACGTATAACGCTCGCTTGCCGATGACGACCGCGAGTTCTACTTCCCAATCCACTTTGGACGAGTTCTTCGGCATCATCAGGGGATCATTCGGTCCAACGAGAGAAGTAGTGGCCTTGAAGAACAGGACTGGCTCTTTCGGGGGTTCCGCCTTGGTCTCGGCCGCATGGTCGCGGTAGTTGAGTCCGATGCATACGATCTTGCTGGGACGGCAAACCGCAGATCCTAAGCGCACCGCAGGTGCAACACGCGGCGCGGACGCGGCGTGACTGCTCAGCCATGATTCGAGTTTCTTCAATCCGCCGCTGGCAAAAAACGTCTCGTCATAATCGGAACCGATCGCGGAGGCGTCGATGCGGCTGCCATCTTGCAAAATCGCTCCGGGCTTTTCCTGCCCCTTCTCGCCAAATCGAATCAGCTTCATGGTTGCGGCTCTCCTGATTTCTTAAATGGATATTTTGTGCGGCTTACTACTGTACATTTGTGACTTGGAGGACGTCTTGAATCGGCGATGTGCTATGCTCAATGCCGGCAATTATCATATATAGCTATGATAGTAGCAAATGGTTCTTCCGGTCCCAGAGCTAACGAAATCGGTTTTGAGGAGCATGCTCGGATGGTGAGAAGAATTCTTGCATCACTCGCAATCGTCCTCTGCGCCGGGCTGGCCCTACCGCAAACCACCGGCGACCGTCTCAATCTCTATTTCGGCGACTGGCACGCCTCGACCCCGCGCACAACCCAAGGTTCGCTGGTCGAGCGGGACATCTTCACGCGCGGCGATCCGCAAAATCCTACGCACCAGGGCGCGGTCCTCCGCTTCATCAATTCTTATACCTACGCAACCCTGGCACCGCACACATCCACCAAAGTGACGCGCCTGGAAGGGCAGCAGGAGATTTTGTTTGTCGACTCCGGTCGCGGTAGCGCCAAGGCAGCCGGTCAAGCCGTCGAGTTGTACAGGAATATCGCGGTCCTGATCCCGACGAACCTGGAGTTCACCCTCAGCAACACGGGCGATCAGCCGTTGACCATGTACGTGATCAGCGACCCCACTCCGGCGGGCTTTCGGCCGAATTCCATGATGCTGGTCCGCGACGAGAACAAAATTCCAATCACCTCCAGCGATGGTTTGTGGGACCACATCGTGAAGACGCTGTTCGTGACGGCGGACGGCCTGGGCACTCTGCAAAGTGTTCTGACTGTGACCCTGGATCCTCTGACCATGGGCAAGCCGCATGTAGTGGATCATGACGACATCGAGGAAGTGTGGACCGCGCTCGAGGGCACGAGCCTTGCGTTCGTGGGGAATACACTCCGGAAGCAGACTCCGGGCATGGCGTTCTACCACATACCCGACAATAAGACTCCTCACACCAACATCAATCAGAACGAAGACGCGCAAGTCAGGTTTCTCTACTTCGCTCGCTACCATCCGCACGAACCCCGGCCGTAGACGAGATGAGAAACGGAGCCTTTATGACGCAACGCATTGCGAGTGCCTTCCTGACTGTATCCCTGCTAGTCCTGGGTTCGCCTTCACTGGCAACGGCGCAAGCGGCCGCGCCGTCCAGCGGCACGAAAAACGCGATCAACGGCATCAACTCTTATCCCGGACCGGAGTTCGTGAAGTATGCAAAAGAGCGAGAACCGCAGGACCGGCGCATCGATCTGTTTATCAGCGACTGGCAGGGATCGCTCCCGCGATTTGAACACGGCTCCCTGGTGTTGCGCGACATTCTGATTCGGGGCGACAACTTCGCCCCCGCGCAGAAGAGTGCCGTTCTGCGCGCCGCGAACTTTCTCGCGTACGGCCGCCTGGCTTCGGGCAACTGGACGACGCCCACGAAACTCGAAGGCCAGCAGGAAGTCTATTATGTGTTGGGAGGCGAGGGAGAAATCACGGCCGGAGGTGACACCGCGAAACTGCGCAAGGACATGGCGGTGTTCATGCCTGCGGGGCTCGAGTTTGTGTTGAAGTCCACTGGGCCAGTGGCGCTCACCATGTATGTCATAAACGAACCGACGCCGGCGGGGTTCCATCCGAAGGACAAGATGGCGGTGAAGGATGAGGCGATGGCGCGGCAAAGGACGCCGGCGGCCGCCGATGCGTATATTGTCGGTGGCGCCTCGGGGCATTGGGGGCACATTGTTCGGGAACTGTTCTCTCCCGCCGACGGACTTGCGACCGAACAGAGTGTCATTACCGTGACCGTGAATCCGCTGACGATGGGCGAACCGCACCCGCACCGGCCGGGCCAGGAAGAAGTCTGGGCGGCGATCGACGGCACCAGCCTCATCATGATGGGAACTGAACTGCGGGTGCAAAAGCCGGGGATGGCGTATATGCTGCCGCCGGACTCGGCGACCGTGCACTCCAACATCAACCCCGGTGACACGCCGGTAAAGTTCCTTTATTTCGCTAAGTTTCCTGAGGGTGACAATTGGACGCACGCGGTTGTTCCCGCGCCCCATTAACCTGCGTTTGCTTGATTTTGGAACAATGCGGTTTGAAACGAAGAACCATCATTCGAAAAATACTCATGAGAAAAATACGCTGTATCGCTTTACTCGCGTTCTCGGCTGTACTTTTTGTTCCTGGTGCCTGGGGTGCGCCCGCGGCATCGGGAGAGTACTTCGTGTATTTCGGCACCTACACGGGCTTTACCTACGTGCCGGAAGGTTTGCCAGTCGGAACAAGTCACAGCAAGGGAATCTATGTCAGCCGCTTCCAGCCGGCAACAGGGAAAGTCAGTAAGCCCGAACTTGCCGCCGAAATCGTGAACCCCGCGTTCCTTGCTGTTCATCCGAACCAGCGATTCCTCTACGTCGCGACCGAAGATCCCGCGTCGCTGGGTCCGAATTTCGATCATGAGTCTTACGTGAGCGCGTTTGCCATTGATCCATCCACTGGCAAATTGCGTCTGCTGAACACCCTGCCTACGGGAGGGACCAGCACCTGTTATCTCTCCATTGACAAGACGGGTCGCTATGTTTTGATGGCGAACTTCGGCAGCAGCAGCGTTACGGTTTTGCGAATCAAAGACGATGGCTCGCTCGGCGAACAGACCGCGTTCATGAAGCACATCGGAAAGGGGAAGGACCCTTCTTTCCAATCCAAGGCTCATCCCCACTCCATTGACGTTTCACCGGACAACCGCTATGCGGTGGTTTCCGATCTGGGCGTGGATAAGGTGTTTGCTTACCGGTTTGACGCCGCCACTGGAGCCCTGTCCCCGGACAACCCACCGTTCGTCGAAGCCGACCCCGGCAGCGGACCGCGTCATTTTGTTTTCGATGCAGCGGGCAAGTTTGGCTATTCGCTGCAGGAGATGAGCGGGTTTGTGTCGGTCCTCGCGTGGGACCCTTTGAAGGGAACTCTGACCAAGGTGCAGGACGCCAAGACGCTGGCGCCCGACTTCGTTGGTTCGAGCGACAGCGCCGAGATCGCGATTCATCCCAACGGGAAGTTTCTGTACGAATCCAACCGGCGGTCTCGCGGCCCCAATCTCTGGGGGCCGGATACGATCGGCGTTTTCTCCATCGACCCTGAGAAAGGTACGCTGACCGAAGTCGAACAAGTGGCGCCGGGCGGAACGATGCCGCGCAACTTCGCGATCGATCCGACCGGTGCATACCTGTTTTCCGCCAATCAGGTATCCGGAAACGTCCTGGTGTTTCGCGTGGACAGCAACACGGGCCGGCTCACACCCACCAGCACCGATTTGAAATTAGACGTGCCTGTTTGCATCGTATTCGTGCCCGTACAGAAATGACCCTAGAAACCTGCGGCTGCTTGCTCGCAATAAGGAGATCAGGAACCTTCATGAGACGTATCCGATACGCGCTGTGTCTGGTGATTGCCTTGGGGCTCTCGCTTTCCGGAGTCCAAGCTGTCCACGCTCAGGGCAGCGACTATTTCATGTACGTCGGCACCTACACCGGGTTCAGGTGGGTGCATCACAGCAGGCCGTACGGGCTGGGAGAGAGTCACAGCAAGGGGATTTATGTCAGCCGCTTCAGCGCGGCTTCCGGCGAGTTCGGTGAGCCCGAACTGGCAGCGGAGATGATCAATCCTTCGTTCCTGACGGTTTCTCCTGATCATCGATTCCTCTACGCCGTAAGCGAAGATCCGCTCTCCGTTGGCCCACCGCTCGATCATGCGTCTTACGTCAGCTCTTTTGCCATTGATTCCTCGAGTGGCAAGTTGCGTCTGCTGAATACCGTCCCCGCCAGCGGCACCAGCACCTGCTTCATCTCGATGGATAAGACCGGGAAATTCGTAATGATGGCGAACTTCGGCAGCGGGAGCGTCTCGGTGATCCGGGTCAAGGAAGACGGTTCGCTGGGCGAGTTGACTTCTTTCATTCAAGACGTTGGCAGCAGCGTCGATCCGGGGATTCAATTTGAACCGCATCCGCATTCGATCGTGGTTTCGCCAGACAACCGGTATGCCATCGTTTCGGATCTTGGGCTCGACAAAGTGTTCATTTTTCGTTTCGACGCTCAGACTGGAAGACTTTCACCGCCCGATCCTCCGTTTGCGACGGTCTATCCTGGCGGTGGATCGCGCCATTTCACTTTCGACCCCTCGGGCAAGTTCGGATACCAGCTCAGCGAGATGAGCGGGACTGTGGATGTCTTCGCCTGGGATTCCTCCAAGGGCACCCTCACCGCTGTGCAGCGCGTTCAGACCGTGCCGCATGATTTTTTCGGCGGCAATCACAGTGCCGAGATCGAGGTTCACCCTACTGGGAAGTTTCTTTACGAATCGAACCGGCGGACCAAGAGCGAAGAGGAGAGAGCCCCGGATACCATCGGCGTCTACTCGATTGATCCCAAGACTGGCATGCTGACTCCGGTCGAGCAGTCGCTGACGGGCGGAATCATGCCACGATTCTTTACCATTGATCCCACGGGAGCCTATTTACTGGCTGCGAACCAGATATCGAATAACGTGGTTCTTTACAAGATTGACGCGGCCACCGGGCGTCTCTCAAAGACGGGCGCAGAGATCAAAGTGGACACGCCCGTCTGCCTTAAGTTCGTTCCGGTCGCTCACTGATTCGAGTGGCTGATCCTGCGAGCGAAGGCTTGGGGGGCCACGGCGGAGCGCATTTTCAATTGTAATATCATATAACGGTACCCTATACTGTGATCGCAATGTGCCCAAGCGACACAAAGGAACGCTTTCCTCGTCGGCGACAGCAGGGAATGATCCTGCTGTTGCTGCTTGTCGTTCTTCGCCTGCACGCGCAGAGTGGGTCTTTCCACAATGCGCCCGTGTCTGCCGAGAAAGACAAGAATCCTTATGCAGGACAAGCAGATGGGGTCGTGGCAGGAAAGCAAGTCTTTACGCGAAACTGTGCCGTCTGCCACGGTATCGGCGGTAACGGCACTGGAAATGTGCCGCCGCTGGCAAACGGAAAGGCGCAAGCGGCACTCGCCGGCGCAGTTTTCTGGTACATCACCCGCGGCGAGGTGGACAACGGAATGCCCTCTTGGGCGGCCCTGACGGAATCACAACGCTGGCAGGTCGTCACTTATATCCAGTCTTTGAAGAGTGGGGGATCGGACAACGCTCAGGCCGAGACCCCGAAGGCTGAAGCCACAGGCGCGAAATCGAATGCGCCGCCGCCGAAAGCGCCTTTCACCGATTACCGCTATGAAAAGCCGGGCACGTCTCGACACATTAGAGTGGAAGACCTGCCCGCACCCTTCGCCTCGGAATCAGCGACCAACGGCCCCAAGATCGTGGCCCGTCCGGAAAACGCCAAGCTGCATGTGCCGGAAGGGTTCAAGGTTGAACTGTTCGCGACGGGACTGAATAATCCTCGGCTGATGCGGGTTGCTCCCAACGGCGACATCTTTCTCGCCGAAACCAGCGCGGGCAACATCAAGGTGTTCCGGGGAATGACTGCTGAGGGCAAGCCCGAGCAAGTGCAGGTCTTCGCCAGCGGACTCAACATTCCTTTCGGCATTGCGTTCTATCCGCTCGGAGCCAACCCGCAGTGGGTCTACGTCGCCAACATGGATTCGGTCGTGCGTTTTCCGTATCACAACGGTGATCTGACCGCCAGCGGTCCGCCCCAGCACCTGGCTGATCTGGCGAGCGGCGGCCATCACCGTTCCAGGGACATTCAGTTCTCTCCCGACGGCAAGAAGATGTTCGTGTCGGTGGGGTCGCAGGAAAACGTTGATGACTCTCCGGCGGAGAAAAATCGCGCCGCCATTCTGGAATACAATCCCGACGGTTCCGGCATGCGCATTTATGCTTCAGGCCTGCGCAATGCGGTTGGTATCGCCGTGAATCCGAAGACTGGCGAGTTGTGGGCGTCGGTGAATGAACGCGACGGACTAGGCAATGATCTGGTGCCCGACTACATCACGCACGTGCAGGAAGGCGGCTTTTACGGATGGCCGTGGTTTTACATGGGCGGTCATCAGGATCCACGCCTTCCCGGAGCTCACCCCGAACTGAAAGACAAAGTCATTACGCCGGATGTGATCTTGCAGCCGCATAATGCGTCCCTGCAAATGACTTTTTATGAAGGCAAGCAATTTCCCGCCGAATATCAGGGGGACATCTTCGCCTGCGAACACGGCTCGTGGAACCGTGCGCCCCGCGCGGGATATGAAGTGATTCGAGTTCCAGTCCACCAGACTGGCCATGCCAGCGGCGAGTACGAGGATTTTCTCACCGGATTCGTGGTTGACGATGAAAGCGTATGGGGAAGACCGGTAGGTGTAACGGTTGTGCCCGATGGGTCGCTGCTGGTGAGCGACGATGGTTCGGGCTCGATTTGGCGCATCAGCTACACAGGAAAGTGATCTACACAGGAAAGTGATCGGCCGGGGTTAGCACACGGGTGAGAAGGAATAGGTGATCGGCGGAGGCAATGACCAACACTTTACATCGTTACGGGGATGCTGAAAGCTTCTACGACGACTACCTGATCTTCGCAAGTCCGAGCAGCGGCAGGAATGACAAGGACAGCGTCCCCAAGTTAAAAGCTTTTCTCGAGATGGCATTGCCGTTCAATCCCGTCAACATTGGGGATCCCGTGCACGGCGGCGCTCTGCGACCTTCGCGCAACCTGACTACGGTCGCGAACTGGAAACGCGATATGACGCCGGATTTCCGCGCGGTCATCGACGGCATCGATGAACCGGCATCAGTCGTGGCCATCTTCGACAATGGAGAGGCGGCGGCGAAATTTCTCAAGACGGTAGTGGAAGCGGATCTTGGCTTGTCGGTCAACATCTCTACTTCGGTCGAGGGCGCCGAGCAGTGTTGCCAGTTCGCCGGCATCCCCCGCCACAGCGTCGGGTACTCGTTGGGCTTCGAAGGTGCGATCGAAAAGTTGCCCAATACTCAGTTGCTCAAGCTGACCACAATGTGCGGCCATGGCATGATCTCTGCCAGCCTTGCCAAGAAAATGATCGACTGGGTGAAAGAAGGCCGCCGGACTTCCGATGAGGCAGTCACTTATATGACGCGGTTCTGCTCCTGCGGTGTGTTTAATCCGGTGCGCGCGAAACGCATTCTCGAGGACGCGCGCAAAAAGATGGAATAACGGCATCGCCGGTCGATGGTTCCGATTGCAGCGTGCGATTGGTCGACATGTCAAATTGTCGATACGTCAAATTTAAGAGGGCTCGAAACTTGAGATTCGGAATATTCGCCACCGTCCTTTGTTCGCTTATCCTTCCGGCTCTTCCTGCATCGGGACAGTCCGATTGGCCGATGTTCAGCCATGACTATGGCAGCACTCGTTACTCGCCGATGAAGCAAATCAACACCCAGAACGTTCAGCATCTAGCGCCGGCCTGGACTTACCACATGAAGAAGGATGGCCCGCAGTCGAAGTCTGCGGGAACGGTCGGCCGTGGTGGGGGAAGGCATTCCTCCGAGGCCACGCCGATCGTGGTGAATGGCGTTATGTACCTGCCAACTCCATACAGCACGGTGGTCGCTCTGGAGCCGGAGACCGGCAAAGAACTGTGGGTCTACAAGCTGGAACATGGAAGGCCCGCCGGGCGTGGCGTGGCGTATTGGCCCGGAGATGCGAAAACTCCCGCCTCGATTTTGTTTGGTACCTCCGACGGGCGGTTAACGTCGTTAAATGCGCAAACCGGAAAACTCACGGCTGGTTTTGGCGAGAATGGCAGCATCGATATCAAAACGGATATCCAGAACGGCATCCCCAACGCCCAGTTTAATGTCACGTCGCCGGTAACGATTTACAAGGACCTGGTGATCGCGGGAGGCCAGGTCCAGGAGTCGCCGGCGGCCGGTTCGTCGGGCGATACGCGAGCCTGGGATGTTCATACCGGCAAGCAAGTGTGGAGATTTCACTCCGTGCCCCACGCTGGTGAAGTTGGCAATAATACTTGGCCGGGAGAAAGTTGGAAAAATCGGTCGGGAACCAATGTCTGGGGTTTGATGAGCGTTGATAAAGAAAGAGGCCTGATCTTTCTGCCTCACGGCTCGCCCAGCTACGATTTTTACGGCGCGGACCGGAAAGGAAACAATCTGTTCGGCAACTCTCTGGTCGTGCTCCATGCCGATACCGGAAAGCTGTCGTGGTATTTCCAGACGGTGCACCACGACACCTGGGATTACGACTTGGAGTCAGCTCCCGTGCTGATCGATGTGATGAAGCAGGGGAAAAAGATTCCGGCGGTCGCGGTTGTGGGAAAGGCCGGGCTTATGTTTATTCTCGACCGACTTACGGGCGAACCTATCTTCGGAGTGGAGGAGCGGCCCGTCCCGCCGAGCGATGTGCCCGGCGAGCAAAGCGCGGCGACGCAGCCTTTTCCGCTGAAGCCCCTGCCCCTGGGGCGACACAGCTTCAGCCCCGACGAAATCGCTACCGTGACCCCGGAGCAAAAACAGTTTTGTGCCGACATGCTGGCGACTGAGGGCGGCATAAAGAGCGGAGGCCCGTATACCCATTATGGGTCCAAGCTGACCGTGGTGTTTCCAGGCACGCTGGGAACGACCAATTGGCCGGGAATGTCCTACAACCCGGAACTCGGATATCTGTTCCTGAACATCGTTAATATTGCCGATATCGGAAAAGTCACAAAAGTCGTCGATCGCACCGATCCCGCTCTCCCCGCCTACGAGCGCAACAGCCCGTGGGGACTCTACGTGCGCTTTTGGAATAACGACAAATTCTGGCCCTGCCAGCAGCCTCCGTGGGGACAACTGTTGGCCATCAACGTGAACACTGGCGACGTGGCCTGGACGGTGCCATTCGGAGTCGATGAGGAACTGGATGCCAAAGAGGTTCATGGAACGGGCACTCTGAACTTTGGTGGTTCGATCACTACCGCCGGAGGCTTGTTGTTCATTGCGGCGACCAAGGACCAGCACTTCCGCGCATTCGAGGCCGCTACCGGCAAGATTTTGTGGGACACGAAACTCGAGACCGGATCCTACACCGTGCCCATGACCTATGAAGGCAAGAATGGCAAGCAGTACGTCGTCCTGACCGTCACCGGGGGCAGTTTCTACGACACCACAGCGGGCGACGGAGTCGTTGCCTTTACGCTACCGTAGCCGCGCTGAGCTATCTGCAACTCTGTTTCCCGCCGGGGCAGACCCGGGTCCGCCCGGTAGCAAATTGCTGCCTGCCAAGACTTCGAACACGAAAGAATCAAAATTGAAAGGGCGGACATGATTGTCCGCCCTGCGTGGGGAAGGGCCACCAAAGTGTCTATTCTTTACTGTTTGTCGTACACAACCATCTCGTGGAACGGTTTGCCGTCCTTGCCCGTTCCGTCCATGGTGAATACGGTGGTCTTGCCATCCTTCGACAGAACCGACTTGCTCTTTGCGGCTCTGCCTTCGATATTCCAGGTGTGTTCGATGGTGTGATCGTTCACTTTTTTCACCGTCACCGTGGTATTTTCTCTACCGACAATTGAGACTGGTTGACCATCAACCGGCGTGTAATGCCAGGTGACATCCTTGCCTTCGGAAGTCGTTTCTTTCACCGTAACCGTCCCGTCAGCGTCGATGATGCACATATCAACCTTCGGCGGAGGCCCGGGGAATTTGGATTTCGTGAAATTCGCCGACCAGGTTCCGGCAAAGCCGCCGGCAGGAATGCCTGCAGCGCCAACTGCCAGGGAGACGGCCAAGAGGGAGAACGGCAACAGCAGCAAGCTCTTTTTCATGGCTGATATCATAATATGAATACGCGGGGTGTCAACCGTTTTCCCCGGACTTGAGTCGGAGGGAAACTCCGCTCGAGGAGGACGAGATCGATGACGGTGCGAGTGGGAGTCGACTTATCGGTCGACGACGGGTTGCTGCATGGATGGGGCAGCGAAGTGCAGTTCGTACGAATTCCCGAAGACCCCGAAGAAGAGATCGAAATCGATTTCTGGGTTCCTGCGTTGCCTCCCAGAATCGTGCGGCGTCAATGGCCATGGCTGAGGGGCGTTCGGGTGATTCAGGCCCCGTGGGCGGGGGTGGATACTCTGCTGGGGATCAGCCCTCCAGAAATTACTTTATGCGACGCTCGCGGAGTCCACGACATTCCCACTGCCGAATGGACGGTCGCCGCAATTCTCGCCATGCAGAAGAACCTGCCATTTTTTATTGACCGGCAGAGAGCAGGGACGTGGACTCTAGGGCAGCAGTCGAATCAGATCGATCATCCGTTACCCACCAGAATCAAGAATCCTGCAGCTCCAATGCATGAGGTCGCAGATGCCGTAGTTCTGATCGTGGGATACGGGTCAATCGGACGAGGAGTCGAAGCGCGGCTTTCCCCATTTGGAGCGAAGTTCTTGCGCGTCGGACGCACGACGCACGAGGGAGTAGAACCCGTAAGCAAATTGGACCAGATGTTGCCGGCAGCCGACATTGTAGTCTTGACGATTCCGCTAACTTCGGAAACGCGTCACCTGTTCGACGCGAAGCGCCTGGCCAGAATGAAACCGGGGGCGCTGCTGGTAAATGCATCGAGGGGACCGATTGTCGAAACAGATGCGCTGGTGCAAGCGTTGAACGAAAAGAGAATCAGAGCCGCCCTGGATGTGACTGCTCCCGAACCGCTGCCCGAGGGGCATCTTCTGTGGAAGGCGCCCAATCTGCTGATCACACCGCACGTCGCCGGCGATAGCGATCGATTCATGCAGCGTGCCTTTGAGCTGATCCGCGAGCAGGTGGAAAGGTTCGTGCGCGGCGAGGCGCTGATCAACATCGTGACGGGAGAATACTGAAATAGCGGGTCGGCGATGTGCCTGAAACAATATGATATTATCATTGCCTTCGCCACAATGAGAGATACATTGGTTACAATCCAAGACATCCGTAGCAATCGAGATCAGGAATGGAGCCCGCCATGCAATGGTCGCAACTTCCCCTAGCTTTCTCTGTTCTGGGCATACTCTCCTTCGGTACCGGAGCCGCCAGCTCCGCGTCCGGTTGGCTGCTGGTGGCGAATAAAGGCAACAACGACATGGGCATTATTGTCCCGGCCGCCGCCCGGCAAGTGGCGGAGGTGCGAGAAGGCGGCGTGACCGGGCACGAACTTGTTGCCTCGCCCGACGGAAAACTTGCCTACGTCCCCATCTACGGAAACTCCGGCGTCGGACAACCCGGGACCGATGGCAGCAACATGGTCGTCATCGACCTGGCCTCGAAAAAGGTCGTGGGGAATCTTGATTTCGGCAAAGGCGTGCGGCCGCACTGCGCGAGATTTGGCCCGAACGGGATGTTGTATGTCAGTACCGAACTGGAGCACTCGATCGCAATCATCGATCCCGCCAGTTTGAAAATCGTTGGCTCCATTCCGACCGGTCAGCCAGAGTCCCACATGTTTGTGCTCACGCATGACGGACGCCGGGCCTATACATCGAACGTGGGGCCGGGCACAGTTTCAGTCCTCGACGTGGAGGCGCGCAAAACGCTGGCCATCATTCCGGTGTCTGGGCAGATCCAGAGAATTTCTCTTTCCGTTGACGACAGCATGGTTTTTACTTCCGATGTAACCAAGCCGCAGTTAGCCGTGATTGATACTGCAACCAACAAAGTCAAGACCTGGATTCCGATGCCGGGTTTAGGCTATGGGAGCGCGCCGACCGCCGACGGCAAATGGCTGCTCGTTGCCCTGCCCCTGGTGCATCAACTTGCGGTCATTGATCTGAAAGAAATGAAGGTCGCGCGGACCATCGATCTTCCGACCCATCCGCAGGAGGTATTGGTGACTCCGGACCAGAAAATGGCGTACGTTTCCAGCGACCAGACCGGGAAAGTGGCCGCCATCAGCCTTTCGGATTGGAAGGTGACCGGTCTCATCGACGCAGGCAAAGGTGCCGACGGACTCGCGTGGGCCGTCGCTCAATAAATCTCGGCGTATGAGGAGGAAAATCATGATGCAAACAAAAAGAGACAGCGCGACGTTGCTCGTGCCGCGCCTCGCCTCCTTGGTGTTATCGATCTTCAGCCTCGCGTCGCTTCCAGCAGTTGCCCAGGTAGCTGCCAAGCCGCCGGTAAAGACTCCCAGCGCCGGTGGAAACAGTTTCGATGGCCCGGGCGATGTGCGCTACCAGGTGGGCAGAGATGCGCAAGACCGAAGGATCGATATGTTCATCGGCGACTGGCGCGACTCCATGCCTCGTCACGCTTACGGTTCGCTGGTCTTGCGCGATATCCTGACCCGAGGAGACAACTACGCTCCGCCTCAACCCGGTGCGATCCTTCAAGCGGCGAACTTTCTGGCCTACGCAAGACTTCAGCCAGGCAATTCGACCACACCTTCGACGTTAACCCGCGAACAAAATGTTTTCTATATTTCTGGCGGCTCGGGCGAGATCACTGCAGGCGGGAAAACCGCAGCGCTGCACCGGGACATTGCCGTCTTTATCCCGGCGAATCTCGAGTTCGTGATGAAGAATACAGGCAACGATACGCTCACGATGTATGTCGTCAGTGAACCGGTTCCCGAAGGATTCGTGACTGGCAAGGCAATGCTGGTCACGGACGAGAGAGAAGTTCCGGTTCGAACGCCGATGGCCGCGTCTCCCTTCACGCTATCCGGAGCCTCCGGGCACTGGGCCCACGTAGTGAGAGATCTTTTTTCGAAGACCGACGGGCTAGCGACGATCGGCGATATCATCACCGTCACCATAAATCCCATGACGATGGGGGAACCTCATCCCCACAATCCAGGCCAGGAAGAAATTTGGGCGGCCATTGATGGCGACAGCCTTGCATTCCTGGGGACTGAGTTGCGGGTGCAGCATCCCGGCATGGCCTATATGATCCGTCCCGATCAGTCCATGACGCATTCGAACATTAATGCCGGGGACACTCCCGTCAAGTTCCTGTGGTTCTCCGGTTCTTCGATCAAACGGTAATTGCGGCGCACGCCACGAGTAGAACGCTAGCGATGCCTCAAAACGGAAGGCAGTGGTACAAGACGTCACTCCCGTTTCCGATCTCGTTCCGCCTGATACTTAAACGCGAAGTAAACCGGGATACCGATCAGGACGATTACAACGCCAGGAATGGTCGTCGCTCGACGATAGATGAACAAGACCGCCAGGATGCCAATCGCTCTGACGAGGTAAAGCAGGGGAATGAAAGGATAGCCGAAGGCACGGTACGGGCGTTCGACATTTGGCTTCAGCTTTCGCAGGCGAAAGATGCCGGCAATGGTGAGAATGTAAAAGATCAGCGCGGCCGAGATGATGTAGTCAAGCAAGTTGCTGTAAAGATTTCCATAGGTTCCGGTCGCCGGCTGGTACGTCCGGATGCTCAACAGCACAGCCGACCAAATTCCCTGCATGATCAACGCCTGGCCTGGCACGTGGGCGCGGTTCAGAACCGACGCGCGTTTGAAGAAAAGGCTATCGAGCGACATCGCGTAATAGGCGCGTGCTCCCGACAAAATCAATGCGTTCATGCATCCAAACGCCGCAATCATGATGGCGATGGCGATCAGCATGGGACCGATCGACGGAAAGATCGCGTGGAACATCGTGGAAGCCACTCGATCCGAAGGGGCGTGCTGAATTTCGTTGAACGGCAACGCCACGACGTACGCAATATTCGCGCATACGTAGAGTCCAATGACGATAACGGTTCCCAGCGCCAGGGAGAGCGGGACATTCCGCGTAGGATTCCGAACTTCGCCGGCAGTAAAGGTGATGTTGTTCCAGGCGTCCGCGGCATACAATGCGCCGATTTGAGCGACGCAGAGTGCAACTACCATTCCGAAGGTAGTGGTGGGAGAAAGGCCGGGTGCCGGCATGCTAGCGCCTTGGGGCGTCCAGGCGTGAGCAAAATTTGCCTTCACCACCGAAGCCTTCCAGCCAATGAGTACGCCGACCCCTATTACTCCCAGCAGTGATCCGATCTTCATCGTTGTAAAAACGTTCTGTACGCCCTTCCCGTACTTCAAACCTTTGATATTGGCCCAGGAGGAACGAAATAACGACAAGCGCCACCAGTTGGGCGGTGGACAGGGAAATCGCATAAGTGGGCATGATGTGAATGGGGCGGATGATGTAATTGGTCTCCGCGATCTGGGGCCACAGCACGCCGAGATAGCGGGAGAACCCTACCGATGACGCGGCAATCGTCCCGGTTTGAATGACGAGAAACAACGTCCACCCATACAAGAACCCCCACAGCGGCGAAAAAGCTTCGCGAAGGTAAACGTATTGTCCCCCGGCTTGCGGCATCATAGCCGCCAACTCTCCGTAGGAGAGCGCGGCCGCCAGCGTGAGGATGCCGGCGATTACCCAGGCCAGGAGCATCCAGCCGGCACTCCCCACCTCCCGAGCCATTTCCCCGGCAACGATGAAGATTCCTGACCCAATCATCGATCCCGCCACAATCATGGTCGAATCAAAAAGTCCAAGGCTTCGGTTCAATTCATGATGAGGTGTGGCGACCCGAGACTCCTCCACTTTCTGCGTCAGAGATTTTCCCATGGATAATGCACGATTCTGAAACTAGGAGTCAGCACAACCGATCAACGGCTAGAGCCAAAATTCTCGATTACTGCGCTTGCGCAAGTCGCTGGGTGGGTTGGAGATTAGAAAATTGGCCGTCCCCCGTTTGACTCTCAGTTTTGCCTGCGGACCGGGGCATTTTGACCGAGTCCGATCTGGTCGACGATTTGCTTGAAGGCGGAACGGCGGCGGAGCGGATCAAAACGTGGATCCTGGGTCAAGGTGAAGAGCTTCATATTCCTCTCGCTACAAGCCCGGTTCAGCCACGCGACTACCTGTTGAGAGTCGCCGAGCGCGGCGTAGGTGGCGGCGATATCGTAGGAGGGCATGCACTGGTGAGAGGGAGTACTCTTGAGTTCATTCAAAATCTCGCGGGCGGAAGAAGTGTCGCCGGCTACCGCGTGCGCGTGTGCTTTCATGGCTTTCACGCAGTAACTTCCTCCCGCCAACCGGTTGGTCGTTTCAAACTCGCGCAGCGCTTCCTTCAGGTTGCCCTTTTGCTCCAGTGCTTGCGCCATGTACATGTGTGCCCAAATAAACTGGGGGTCCAACTCCAGGGCACTTTGGTAGTGGCGGATGGCGTCGTCAAACTGGTGTGCCAGATGAGATGTCACTCCGGCCCACACGAGAGTAATGATGGAAACCGGGTTGATCTCGAGAGCGTGCATGATCGCCATATGCGCCGCATCGTGCTGCCCCCGAGCCGAAAGGAGATTCGCGTACCAGTGATAGCCGAGGGCATAATCCGGGTTGCACTGAATGGAGCGGCGATACTCGTGATCTGCGGCCTGCCAATCGCGATCAAAGTGCAGCAGAACATCCGCTAGCGAAGCGTGGGCCTCGGCCAGATTGGGATCGAGTTCGATGGCTCTCTGGGCTGCCCGACGCGCCGATGGCATGACGTCAGAGGGTGAAACAATCTCATAAAACGATAGCAGCGTGAGCGAGTCGGCGAGCCCGGAGTAGGGCAGGGCAAACTCAGGATCTTCGCAGATTGCCGACTCAAAGCAGCGGATGGCTTTTCTCAGTCCTTCTTCGCTTCGCTGATTCCAGAAGTATCTGCCTTTCAAATACGTTTCCCGCGAACTCGATTTTTCGTGGTGCCCCACAACCGGAACCGCCGTCGAGGAAGAAATCACCTTCAGCCAGAGGCACTGAACGATCTGGCCGGCGGCATGCGTCGAGAATTCACCGAAATCGCTTGGGCGGCAACGATAAGTGTGGGACCATGCCACCGAGTCGGAGCCGGCAAACAGCAGCGCCACATTCAGCCGCAGTCCTTCGCCATCGTCTTGAATGCTCCATCGCAAGACATAGTCGATCTGCTCATCCAACATGCTGGCGGGCAACTCGCTTTGTCCATCCTGTACGGCGCACTTCGGACTCACGATACAAAGTTGCTCCGGATTCGAGGTCTGCAATGCCGCAATTGTTTTGGTCGCGATGGCGTCACAAATGCGCCGACGCTCGCTCTTGACGGTTACATTCGTGAGGGGCAGCACGTAGATCGTGATGCGATTTGCGGCCTTCGATGGAGCTGCCGGTTTGGTCTCCTGATCAACACCCATGCGCGATACCTGGCGCTTCCAGGTTTCAATCTCAGAACGGAGAGCGTAGACACTGCCCAGCCGCCTATGAAAATGGCGACGCACCGGCAGGCCTTCCCGCTTTTCCCAGAGTTGTACGGTGCGAACCTCCCGCCGGAGATACCTGGCAATTTCTTTCCATGAATCCAGACGGTCGGTGCCCGTCCAGAAGCCGTTAATCGGCTCACGATACGAGGCTGCCAGCGTGGTTCTTTTGATCATAGGGTCGGGGCGCAAAGTTTGACCGGGCGGTGAACTCACTCCACCGATCCGGATCGAACGCCACATTTGCATGCACGGAGAACAAACAGAAGCCGGAAAGCGAGCAAATTTGAAGAAACAGCAGTTGAACCTGGCTCCGATTCCGTCCCACTACTTGGTCTCTTGCCCGGAAGACTACACTGCGCCGCCGACTACAATCAACCCGATTCTTCGCCGAACACTGGCTATTCTTGGCCTCCGTCGCGTGATTTCCTCGCCGGTTGCCGAGCGCCCGGCCGCCGCGGCGATATGTACTGTCGCAAGTTTGTGCATGCGACGTTTCGCACTATTTCGCTTGTGAGCATGGAGATTAAACATTTACCTATATGAGGTCCGCGCCGTACATCTTGCATCGAACCCTTGGGTCTGTTTTTGACTGTCCAGGTTGAAACTGATGCAGCGTCGCCGCGGAGCGATCTCTGAATAACGAATATCCCGGATCGAAATAGGGAGTCTTGTGTCGGTAAAGGAACACGCACAATCGTCGCAGCAACCGGCGTGGTTTGATTACACCGATAGCGAAGAGTTCATGGAAAGAGTTCGCGCGGGGATGCCTCCGCTCATCATTTGTGTGGCTTGCAACGGAGGTATCCAGGGCAAGGAAGCGAATGAGGTAATTCCCGAGACCGCAGAGGAGATCGCCGAGTCGGTCCACGGGGCCTATGAAGCTGGGGCATCGATGGTCCATATCCATGCGCGCGATCCGCACAAATTAACCGAGGGAGCAAGAGACACGGAAACATGGCGCGATGTATTGCGCAAGGTTCGTCGGAGTTGTCCGGAGATCATCATCAATGCGACTACAGGAGCCGGCCCCGGCATGACCATGGAAGAGCGTGCCGCATCTCTGGCCGCGGGCCCCGAAGTTGCCTCTCTGAATTTGGCGCCGGATATGAGCAAGTTCAAACTAAAGGAACGACGCGCGCCGTTACCGTTCCCCCGTCCTGCATTGGAAATCGATGAATGCATCCCGTTCACCTACGGTCAGATTCACGAGTTTGCCGCCGAGATGAAAAAGCGCGCCATCAAGCCGGAGTTGGAGATCTATCATCCCGGCTGCGCCTGGGTAGTGAACTATCTGCTGGAACACGGTCTCGTCGAAAAACCCTACTGGATGCAAACGGTAATGGGATACCAGACCGGCAGTTTCCCGACGGTCGAAAATATTATTCAACTCTTGAAGGAGTTTCCCGAAGGCGCCTTGTGGTTATGCTCAGCGATCGGCCCATTTCAATTGCCGCTGACCACACTCGCGACTTTAATGGGAGGACACGTAAGAGTCGGCCTGGAAGATAACGTCTACTATTCCCGGGGACAAAAAGCGAAGAGCAACGCTCAATTGGTTGAACGAGCGATGCGAATTGCGCATGAACTGAACCGCCCCGTTGCCACTCCGTCGCAGGCACGGACCATGCTTGGCCTGCGCAGCCAAGCGACTCAATACTGAGTTGGAGGAGCCGAGTCCCGCTCGGCTGCGTCAAAAAACTGAATGCCTTGCGGGCTGGAGATCCCAGCTTTCAGCATTTAGGCTTATGATACGATATTTCGACGATGTTCCTCCCGAGCATTCTCTATCTCGCCCTCGTGCTGGCCTCTGACGAGAACACTCTGCCGCCAGGTGAGGGTCAGGTTATTGTCCAGCGGAAATGCTCCAGTTGCCACGCGCTCAAGGTAGTTACTGAAAAGAGGGCTTCCAGGCAGCAGTGGTCCACAATCGTCGATCGGATGATCACTCGCGGGGCGGACGTCTCCGAGGATGATATCGACACCCTGCTCGATTATCTGGCCAAAAACTTCGGTCCTGCCACAGGACAGACAGGCGCGGAGAAAGGTCATGACCGGACCGGGCAGGTAAATGTGAACGCAGCCAGCGCGTCGGAATTGGCCGCCGCACTTGATCTTACGGCCGCGGAATCAACCTCAATCGTGTCATACCGGGAGCGGAACGGAAACTTCAAAGGATGGCGCGACCTGACTAAGGTCCCAGGTATCGATGCGAAAAAGATTGAGAGCAACAAGGACCGTCTGGTGTTCTAAGCTCGTGTCGCGGCAATGTTGGTGGCAGCTGGTGCCCCCAAGTTGTGTCTTACCTCTCCCCTCAAGACTGAATCACGCGAAATGACTGAACCCGAAACAGCCGCTCGCCCCACTCACAGCCGCTATGCAGTTCTTGCCCTGGTTGTCGGGGCTTACATGATTACATACATGGATCGCGTGAATCTGGCTTCGGCGGTGCCCGTGATCCAGAGGGATATGGGCTTTTCGATGATCACCATCGGATGGATCTTTGCTTCCTTCCGGTGGGGATACGCTCTGTTTCAAATTCCCGGGGGGTGGATGGGGGACCGGATTGGCGGACGGCGAGCGCTGTCGGTGGTCGTTGTCTGGTGGTCGATTTTTACCTCGCTTACGGCGTTTGCATGGAATGCGGCGGCGATGGGAGTCTTCCGCTTTTTTTTCGGGATGGGTGAGGCGGGAGCCTTTCCCATTGCCACGCGATCTCTTTCCGGGTGGATGCTGCCTACGGAACGGGGTTTCGCGCAGGGTGTGACCCATGCGGCCTCACGGGTGGGTGCCGCGCTGACTCCCGCTTTGGTCGTAGTTCTGATGATCCGTTTTGGATGGCGCATGCCATTTTTCATTTTCGGTCTCATTGGGCTGGTGTGGTCAGCGGCCTGGTACTGGTACTATCGCGACACGCCGGCTGAACACCGCCATTGCAACGCCGCGGAACGCCGACTGATCGAGGACTCAGTCGGCATACGAAAATCCGGTATCCGGAGGGTCCCGTGGCGCACCATTCTTCGCAGCCCCTCGCTGTGGACGCTTTCCCTCATGTATTTCTGCTACGGATACAGCATCGATGTTTATCTCGATTGGTTCCCCAAGTATCTAAACGAGCACCGTGGTTTTGACCTTAAACAGATGGGCGTCTATGCTAGTCTGCCATTGCTGGCGGGGGCTGCAGGGGACCTGCTCGGCGGTTCGACTTCGGATCGTTGGGCTAAACGCTTCGGGAATCTCAAGCTGGCGCGGCGTGGGGTCGCGATCGCAGGGTTTCTGGTGGCGGCCGTCTTTATTGTGCCTGCGACGCTTACGCACAACTCGATGGCTTCGGTTTGGTATTCCTGCGCTGCCGTCTTCGGCTTGGAGGTAACCGTGGGGGTGTCGTGGGCAATCCCGCTGGATATCGGGGGCGAGTATGCCGGTTCGGTGGCTTCGATTATGAACACCTTTGGAAACCTGGGAAGCGCGGTTTCCCCGATCCTGTTGGCCTACATGGTTGGACTGTACGGCTGGAACATTCCGTTCCTGGTTTGCTCCCTGCTGTGCGTGGCGGGCGCGGCATTGAGCGTCGGGATTAACGCCGCGAAGAAGATCGTAAGCGAGTCTCCGGTCCCTTTAGCAGCAAGGACGTAAACGCTCCACAAAGCCTTATCTTGCTGCCGCTAATTGTTATACTATTATATGACTAAAGCGCATCCTGTCGCAGGACAGGATGGCAGAAGCAGAGCACTATGAGAATCAATCCCAACAAATGTGTGGCCTGCGGAAACTGCATCTACGTCTGTCCGGTGGGAGCCATCTATGTTGATCCCAAAATTAACCGGGCCACGGTGAACCGGGACGAGTGCGTGGAATGCTATGCCTGCTACTACGGATTGAGCACGGAGCGTTTGAATCCAGTCTTCGTGCGCACCATTCGCAAGCTATTTCAGATGGCGCGCCTGCGCTTCGATCCCGAGCCGGATATCTGCCCCACATCCGCTTTTGAGCCTGAAGATCTGCGATGGCCTCGCGTAGTGCGGCGGGCGTTTTCGGATCCGCGCGCCACCCACGAATCCACCGGAGTGCAAGGCCGCGGCACGGAAGAAGTGAAGACCAACGATGTCACCCATCGTGTGCAGCGCGGCGAGGTTGGCTTCACCATTGAATTCGGCAGACCGGGAGTTGGAGTATGGTTCCGCGACATTCAGAAGATGACCATGGTTTTGGCCCAGGCCAAGGTACCTTTCGAAAAGAAGAATCCCATGACGCTGCTGATGAGTGATGTTGCCACCGGAGTTCTCAAGCCAGACATTCTCAACGAGAAGGTGCTGTCGGCGATCGTGGAGATCAAAGTCCCAGTGGAACGCACGGAAGAAATCATCCGGCTGGTTCACGAAGTGGAGAAAGACGTCGACAGCGTCGTGGCCCTGGGCGTTGGAACTCGATGCGCGGAAAACGGTGAAGAGAACCTTGTGGCGCCGATACTGGAGCGCATGGGCTATCGGATCGAGAGGGCCAAAACGAACGCGGGTCTCGGCAGAATCACCAACCCAGCAGAAAAGCCCGCAGAAGCCGGCGTTTCGGCCAGGTAAGTAAAGCACGGCTGCAATCCAGTCCGAGCCCGACGGAAAGCGATCCAGACCGTGACCACAACCTTCGCTTATGATGTGTCTAAGCCTTGGCGTTATGGACACGCAAGACTTCCATGGATTTGCCTGATCCTTCTCCTGTCATTGAACTGATCGAAGGCTTCCGCCGCTCGAAGGCGATGTTCGCAGCCGTGTCATTGGGCGTTTTTGATGTCCTCGAGGACAGGCCTCAAGAGGCCGCTGCGCTTGCGGAAGAACTCCACGTCAAGGCCGCTCCATTCGAAAGGCTGCTCGACGCTTGCGTTGGACTGAAGTTGCTGCGGCGGCGCGGAGCCGCTTATGAAAATGAGCCGGTAGCCAGCACTTATCTGCGCCGTGCGAGCGAACAGAGCCTCACCGGTTACATACTCTATTCCGACGACGTTCTATTCCGGTTGTGGACCCATATCGAAGATGCTATTCGTGAAGGAACGCCGCGTTGGCAGCAGGCATTCGGCGTCGAAGGTTCCATCTTCGATCACTTCTTCCGCACGGAAGAGGCGAAAGAAACCTTTGTCCAGGGGATGCACGGACTCGGAGTTCTGAGCTCTCCCAAAGTCGTGGAGGCCTTTGATCTCTCGCGATTCCGGAGAATGGTAGACCTGGGCGGCGCCACCGGTCATTTGGCCATTGCCGCCTGCGAACGAAATCCTGATCTTCGCGCAGTCGTTTTCGACCTGGCTGCAGTCATCGAGTCAGCGCGCGTGTATGCCCGATCTTCCAGCGCTTCTCAGCGCATTGACGTGATGGCCGGCGATTTTTTCAATGATGAATTGCCGGAGGCGGACCTGTTCGCGCTGGGCCGAATTCTGCACGACTGGCCAGAAGACAGAATCCGCGCATTACTGGCCAGGATTCACCGGCGCCTGCCAACCGGCGGAGCCATCCTGATCGCGGAGAAGTTGTTGTACGAAGACAAGTCCGGACCCATCTCAGCCCAGCTTCAGTCGCTGAACATGCTGATGTGCACAGAAGGCAAAGAGCGCACGCTGAGCGAGTATCGTCGACTGCTCGAAGATGCCGGTTTCCGGAAGGTGCAGGGTCGCATAACCGGAAGTACCCTCGACGCCGTCCTTGCCACCAAGCTATGACAGCTCGGGTCCCGCTTGAGTTCGGGCCTCGGAAGCCGTTTCTCACCTGAATTCAGGCAGATATGATGATGTTATAATAATCAAAAGCAGGCAGCCTGCTTCGGACGGCAAGTTGCTCTGGAGGGTATCGGCCTGATTCGAAGACAGACAATCACCGCCCAAGTCATCACCTACATCCTGGACCTCATCAAAAAGGGGCAGGTCAAGCCGGGGGAACGGCTGCCGACCGAGAAACAACTTACCGAGGAGCTTCAGGTCAGCCGCACCTGCGTACGCGAGGCGATCAAGTCTCTCGAATCTCTCCAGTTAATTTCGGTACGGCCGAAAATCGGCGCAGTAGTTCTTGAGCCTTCTCCTGTGGCCCTGCTCAACGCCGAGTATCTTTCTACTTCTGCGTTCATGGAACAGGCAGATTCTCTCATCGAGTTTCGCAAGGTTTTGGAGTTGGGGCTGGTGGCATTAGCCGCCGAGAAATCCACGGAAGCAGACTGGACGACCATGCGGGAAATCTTGGCGGAACAGGAAGCTGCCCTCAAGATGGACCGCAGCACGCCGCAAGCCGATTCCATTTACCATGACTCAATTCTTAAGGTGAATGTAAAGTTCCACAAAGCAGTGGCCGCAGCTACCAGGAATCCTCTTGCCATTATGGTATTGCAGGCGATTTCAGAGCCTTTGGTGCAAGTCAGCCGGCGCACCAACGAGATGCCCGGAGTGCCTGAGGCGGGGCTGAGGCAGCACTGGGCGATCTATCGGGCAATTCGCGAAAGCAATCCGGAAAAAGCGCGCCACGCGATGCGGTTACATCTGCAAGCCGCAGAGCGCAATGCTCACATCCTCGAAGAGAAGGACGAGCCGGCAGAGCGTGCTTCCGTCCCTGCAGCAACCTCAGGGCACAAACCTCAAGATTCCCTGTTAGGCATCCCAGAGAACCGGTCTTGAATGCCTGATACACCTCAGTTGGAATCCACCTTTATCACCAGGTAGGTGAAAGTCTTGCCCGGCGCGATTTTCAGCTGGTGAGGGACTTTGATCGGAATGTGTACGATGTCGCCGGGTTTCAGCTGTTTTGTTTCACCGCCGTCTATCGAAGTACCGCGAATTTCGTGGGGCTTGACCGTTTTCGGTTGGACCATGGTGCCTCCGACGATCAGGGTGGCTTCGCCGTCCTGGACAATCCAGACGTCCACTTGAGTTTCGTGAACTTCGGCGCTGCCATCGCCTTCGCGTCGGGAAATCCCCATGTAGTGGTTTCCGTAGGTGCCGAGCGGCTTCCAGCCGAATTTTTGGTTGTCAAGTTGAGTTGTGAGTTCTTCGCCGGATTTCTTGACCGCGTCGCCCTTCCACAGAGCAAAGCCGTCGGGGGCAGAGGCTTGCGGCAACATTGCCGTTGCCAGGAATACAAGAGACAGAAACAAAGAAAGCGATTTCATGGGGAATCTCCTAGGGAATCTCGGGGGATGATCGTCAATTTCAGGAATGATATTATAATAATATCTCCCGAGGAAACATGAACTTCATCCCTGCGTCTCCCCTCCGTTCCGCGGTTCTTGCTGCAGTGATTCTGGCCGGATTCAGTTTCGCGGTCGCCCAGGACAGCCCGTCCGCCACCCATCCGCTACAGGCTTGGGTAGGCGCACGCGTGATCGATGGCACAGGCAAGCCGGCGATCGAGAACGCAACTCTACTGGTGCGGGACGGACGGATTGAGGCGGTTGGAAAGCACGTCAAAATTCCTGCCGGCGCCCAACGAATCGATGCCAAGGGAAAGACCATCATTCCAGGATTGATCAACGCGCACGGCCACGTGAATGATCCTGCTCAATTGGGAGTCTACCTGCGGGACGGCATCACCACGGTTCTCAGTCTGGGCGGCGACAAGGAATTCGATTTGCGGGAGCAGAACGCGAAGGCTCCCGCCGGAACCGTTCCGCATTTGTATATTGCCGGACCGATCCAGGACTCCACTGCAATTCCCGGCGCCGTTGCGGTCAAAACTCCGGAAGAAGGTCGCAAGAATGTCGATGAATTGGCGCGGAACAAACCCGACTTCATCAAGGTGCGAGTGGATGATTTTCTCGGCGCACGTCCCAAGATGAGTCCGGAGATTTATCAGGCTGTGATCGACGAGGCGCACAAAGATGGCTTTCGCACCGCCGCGCACATCGTCCTACTCGACGACGCGAAGGGAGTGCTTCGGGCCGGAGTCGATTACATCGCCCACAGCGTTCGTGATCATGAGGTGGACGATGAATTCATTGGCCTGATGAAAAAGAATCATGCTTTTTACTGTCCAACGCTCACGCGCGAGGTGGCAGTGTTCACGTACTCGGAAACGCCATCGTTCTTTAGCGATCCTCTTTTCTTAAAGGAGGCCGATCCCGCGGAGATTGCGAAGATGGAAGACCCGAAGCGGCAGGAGACGGTGCGAAACGATAAGGGCGCTTTGTGGTACAAGGAGCACCTGCCCGTGGCACTGCGCAATCTGAAGATTCTCTCCGATGCCGGGATTCCGATTGCCATGGGTACCGACAGCGGCGGCGGCCCCGGGCGATTCCAGGGCTACTTCGAACATCTCGAACTGGAATACGAAGTCAAGGCCGGCCTTACTCCGATGCATGCGCTGGTTTCGGCCACCAGCGGCGCGGCTGCGGCGATCCACATCAGCGCACAGGTTGGAACGCTGGAGAAAGGGAAGTGGGCCGACTTTCTCGTGCTATCCGCGAACCCTCTGGACGACATCCGGAACACGCGCAAAATTGAATCGGTGTGGATCGGTGGAATTCAAGTCCCGGGCAAAGCTGCAAAAGAATAATCTGCAGGCGACGCAGAATTTTATGGCTTACCTGCGGGCGGCAGAGTGTAAAAGTCGTAGCGGATGGTCCAGCGCGACTCCTGCCCCGGCGCAACATTCAAGTGAATATAGGGCTCGGCGGACGCCACGGTCTGAATGGCCCAGAAATTTACCTTGTCCAGTTTCTGATCGCTCGTGATGTGAACCCCGGCCCCGGTCTTCAGATTTTCCACGCGGAAGTCATAATCCTCGACGTCGTTGTGCGAACCTTCAAGTTCGGAGAAAACGCCATTCTTCCCCTGTAGTTCATGGGGAAAAACGATTTCCCGTCCATGGACTTCGGCTCGATCCTTGAATCCGCGCGTGGGCACGGGGGTGAATACGAATTTTACGGAAATGTCCGGGCCCACCGCCTCGTGATCAATGACGAAAAAGTTGTGGTTGTACTGCGTGGTATCGATCGCCTTTTTTCCCGTGTTCTTCAGGGAGTGCTCGATGAGAAGTTCCGGTTTCCCCTTCACCAGACGGACTGTCTTGGTGTAGACGTACGCATACCCGAGTTCCGACTGCAGTCGGTGCGTAAACTCGATCCGGTCTTTGTGCTTGCGGATCGTCCACTTGCCCGGGTCGACAATGTCATAAGTGTCATACGGACGATAGGTCGGCTCATCCGGCTTGCGAACGGTGCCGACTCCGATCCGCACAAATGTGCCGCCGGGTTTGGCCTCGTCGTAGCCTAAGCCTTTGTCGTCGGTGCAAAATTCCTCCACTGGTCCGGTAATCGCGTCGTGAATTTTCGGATCGTGCTTCTCGTACCAGCGTCCAAAATATTCGTGTCCGCTGAATTGCAGGCTGGAGATGATCCCGGACCAGTCAAACCGTGTGCCGCGGTAAGAACCGTTCTGGATGTCGGGGAGCATCAGTTCGGCGTGAATCACGCCATTGGAAATCTCGGCCTTGGGATAGTCCTGGGCCAACACGCTACCGCATAGGCCAACAATCAGACAAAAACATAATAGGGATCGCATAAGTCGATCATTGCGCATCGCAGAGAACTCTCATGGGTCTCGATAAGACCTCAGCCATCCTATTTCGGATCCTTCTGGGCCACAGCTGTGTCAGGCTTCGGGAGCGGTAGCACTTCTTTGGCCGACAAATCCGCGGGGAATGCCACGTTGAAAAAGCAGACCATCATCTCATCGAAACTCTGCTGCCCCCAGATTACGGTCTTGGTTGGGTCGGGATTCTCCGGATTATCGGCCGAATTGTCGAAGTGCGCCGTGCATTCGATCTTCGTTCCCTTAGGCAACTCGATCGGATTTGCCAGGTTGTACCAAAGCTGCCAGTGCCAGTTGTAGTGAGGCACGTTCAAGATGGTTCGAGTCTCTCCGTTGGGAAACACCAGCCGGTATTGCATGTCCTTGCCCCGGGTGTGCATATGCGGATGCATCCCTAACAGCGTCACATCGTGGCGCACCGTGAACGAAGAATCTACCAGGTAGTTGGGATCGCCGGGAGGAATCTGGAAGGTTTCATTGACTGCCGACAACGTCATCACGCGTTCTTTGGGAGGTTCCTTGGCAAAGACCAGCCCCACACTTGACTGGTCGGTGGTCGCCTTGCCTTCCGGCATGTAGTGCACTTCCAGTACAAGATCCGATCCGGCCGGAACCAGCTTCGCTTGGCCGTGCTCAAAAATATCAGGCGGTTGTCCCGGCGCGTAACCGACCAGCCAATCACTGGGCACGTCGTCCGGATCTGCCTTCGCTCCCGTCTTGGAAGGGGGAGCTTCGAAAAATACGCCCTTCGGTTTGTCCTTAAAGTAGTTCGAACCCGGCCTACGTACATAGGCAACAATGTGATGCACCACGGAGCGGTCCGTCGGCGCCGCTTCTACATACTGCACCCAGGTATCTTTTGTGAAGCCCGTGGGCAGAATCACGTATTGGTACTCGAGAACGCCGCTCTCCGGGACAGGGAACGGCTTGGGCAATTGGAAGGTGACATCTGGTTTTGGAATGGTCCATCCCTCGACGAACTGCCGAGGCGGCGGAAGATCCTTCGGGTCGCCTTGCGGAGCACCAGCGTTTGCCCATGCAACGATCGTGTCAATCTCGGTCTTCGTCAGCGAGCGATTGTTGGCAAACTTCTCGGTATGCCCATCCTCGAACCACGGTGGCATGGCCCGCTGCTGCACCATGCGTTTCATCGCCGGCGCCCATGGCCTGGCGCTTTCGTAGGTCATGAGCGAGAACGGCGTACCCTCGCCCGGGCGATGGCAAGTCTGGCAACGCGCCTGCACAATGGGCGCGATATCTTTCGTAAAGGTCACTTTGGGGAGATTCGTTGCCGAGGTCGACGCGTTCGAATCGTCCGGCGGTTGGCTCGGATGGCTTGCCATCCCGGGCATCTGAGCCGATACAAGCGTTGTAATGAGCAACTGCACCGCGAAGGTGGGAACCAGCAACTTCATTGTCGTCCCATTCCTCTCAAAAAAGATTTCGCCCCAACGGAAAGAGTCGAGCCCATTGACTAAGCGGAAATGGCGACACGCCAAGCGTTTTCGCAGCGCCCGGTTCGCTCAGTTCAGTGGGCAGGGCTGACCCAGCAGAAATTGTAATGCTGTCGGCGAATCCGGAATGCGAATAAGTGCGAAATACAGCTCTTTTCCGCCTTCCTGGCCTTGACATGCCTAGGCTGCACCCTTTTGAGTCACGCCCGCGAACCTTCTCACTCTGTTCAATCTTGAGGTGAGTGATGTTTTGTCGTTGTGGCGGAACTCCGGTGCTTGCACTGTTGATCCGGTGCAACTTGACCGCGTCCGCGCACTCCCCGTCGAGGGCCTGAGCAGCTACGAAAAGGCTTATCGCCATGGAGGCACTGCCTGCGAAAGTCGTTGGGGATTCATGGCCAGAAATGGACGAGTGAAGGTCGGCATCATCGGATCGCAATTAAAAGCGGATATTCATGCTTCTGCGTTCCGCATGGCCGGCGACGAAGCGGAAGTGGTCGCGGTCGCTTCGCCAACTCCTAGCAACGGCTGCTGCTCCGGCCGCGAAGTACGGCATCCCGCAGGTGTTCGCCGACTATCGCGAGATGCTGAAAGAGAGCGACATCGATATAGCGACGATTACCGCAGCCAACTGAAACGGAGACAACTGCGCGCTCCAAGGGCCTCGAACTCATCGCACGAAAGGCAGTCGCCGCGCAACAACAATCTGACCGATAGCTGGGCGCGGGGGTGAGTCGCGTGACGTGCTGGAAACCGACGATAGCATCGACGTTCAGAGGACGTTCACCTGCTTCACGTTGCTATTCACAATGAAGACGCGAAAGGTTTCGGATTCTGGATCGGTGGGAAACAGGAAAAGCCGAGCCCAAAAGCCGACTTATATCGCTACTGATTCGCTCGGTGCCAACTGAATTACTTCCGGTTTGCCGACCAACCGTCCAGAATTCACGCCCAAACGGACGGGATCGGAATGCGTTGAACTGCGCGTATCGATTTGCATCATTCGCCGCTGGTGGTCACGGGTGCACAGCGTGCGGCGCCGAGCCCTCCAGGCCACCAGTTCCAATCGCCTGCGACGCGAAGAAGCGCAGGTCCAATCACAATGCGGACGAGGGTTGCGTCAATTAACACGGCTACTGCCAGCGTAAATCCGAGCATCTTAACCACGAGGAAGCTCCCGAACGTGAACGCCGCGAATACGACGATCATGATGGCGGCGGCGCTCGTAATCAGTCCCGCGGTTCTGGCCAGCCCCTCGGGGATGGCCTCCGATTCACTCAGTCCGCGCCTCCTCTCTTCGAGGACTCGCGCGACCAAGAATACTTCGTAATCCATGCTCAGTCCGAAAACGATGGCAAAGGCGACGATGGGCACAATGGGAAATATGCTGCCCGTTCCTTCAGGAACTCCAAAGAACCGAACTCCGTGTCCATCCTGAAACACCAGAACCAATGCTCCGAAGGAGGCCGCCACCGAGAGCAGGTTCAGAGCAATGGCCTTCACCGCAGCGAAAAGGGATCGGAAGCCGCCGAGAAGCGCTATGAGCGTCCCTACGACCACCAGCGCCATTACTGACGCGAACCTGTCCCTCACAATCGTCTGATAATCAGCAGTTAGCGCTGGGATGCCTCCAATGCGGAGCGTGGCGCCGGGTATTCCCGTGAGAGCTGGCGCGCCGGCCTTCCGCAGCTCCCGCACCCAGTTGACCTGATCGTTCAGGGAAACACCAGCCGCGGGTAACACTTCAAGCAGCGCCGCCCGCCCATCGCGGCTCAGGAACGTTCGATGCGTCTCCCGCGAGAGGTTGCCGAGTCCAGACCGGTCACTCTCCGCAATCGTTGTGATGGAGATCACGCGGCCGGCACGAGGGTCGCTCGCGAGCCGCTTGCTGAAACGATCGAGTGCATTCCAGCCCGCGTCGGTTTGCGCAATGGAATCGGTTGGTAGTTCGAGTATCACGCGCAACGAGTAAACAATTCCAACCCGATCCATTTGTTCAAGAGTGTGAAGCGCGCGAACCGACTCCGCAGTTCGCGGAAGCCAATCCCCTCTGGGGACTTTGGTGTCGAGCCGCGCGGCTTGTGAGGCGAGCACAAGCAAGGGGATGCCTGCCACAAAGATGGCAACCCAGGGATGCGCGACAATCACGTTCCCCCATCGCCTCCAGCGGTTTTCCGTGCGTGCTGCCCGATGCCCATCCAAACTTGCGGTAAAGGGCAACCGGCCAGCATTGAGTCGCCAGCCGAGAATTCCGAGCAGTGCCGGAACCAGCGTATTTGCCAGCAGCACGCTCATTCCCGCCACCAGAACTCCAGCCACACCGATGGAACGGACTTCGCTGATGGGGACGGTCAAGAGGGCGAGGAACCCGATGGCCACCGTCGAGGCCGAAATCAGGAGCGTACGGCCCGCCTGACGTGCCGCGATGGCCGAGGCTTTGAGTCCGTTTGGCTCGGTGGCAATCGCCTCCCGGAAGCGGCTGACCATGAGAAGCGCGTAGTCGATTCCCAATCCTAGCCCAAGCATCGTGGACAAATTCTGAACCAGAATGGACAAGTGCCAATGCAGGGCCAGGAACCCTGAAATCGCAAGAGCTGACGCGATGGCAAGCTGACCAACGGCTACTGGAATCAGGGCTGCAACCAAGCTCCCGAAAGCCACCAGCAGAAGCACGAGTGTGGCAGGAATCACGAGACTCTCGGCATGTTGTACGTCGTCGGCGCTGGCTTTCCGAATGTCGAAATTGAGTGGCGTTTCTCCCGTCAGTTCGAGCTTCACCGCCGGATAACGGCTCCGCAATTGGTTTTGAAGAGATTTCGCCAGCTCGTGAAGCTTAGGGACGAGCGACTCCACGGGACCCTCGGTCGAGGCGAGTCCCACCAGAACAAACGTTCCTCCCCCCTTGCCCAGGAAAATCGGATCGCGAAAATCAAGACGCGAAACAACTCCGGACACGCCGGGTTCCTTTCGCAGTCTCTCTTCAATTATTGCTAACGCTTGCTCGCCCTCCTCCGAATCGGCAGGGGGGAGTCCCTGAATCACCAAGACCACGCGGTCAACGAATGGCGAACGAAAGCGAGTGGCCAACTCCTGCGGGACTCTTCCCGCTTCGCTACCTTCGATGCGTGTTGCAGTCTCCAGATGGCGCTCGGCATGAAAGGAAAATGGAAGGAGCGCAAGAACCGCGACAAGGACTACCCCGGCCAGCCAGAAACGGCGCACATGCACGAGATTCATAATGTCACGCAAAATCGGATAGCGGGCTAATTCTCTTTCTTTTGGTTAGTTTGGAATCCTAGAGGATCGGCAGAAAGATCGGCAACACGGAATTAGCCCACTACTCAAAATCGTTAAGGTTAAGGAGATTCTCATCCTGCGCGGAGGCCAGCTCGGACTTCCGGATCAGTCTGCATTTGAAGGCCCAGTTTCCGACTAACCCGGTGCAGACGGGTTCGCATGGCAGGCGGATTTCGTATTATGGTGTGGTAAGGATACACGGTTTCCAGGAGGACCGATGCACAAACTCGCGTTGCTCGCGTTGGTTGTCGCCCTTCAACTTGGTGCGGCAGACCCCCGCATCGGTTCCTGGACGCTCGTCTCTGCTGAGTCTGCGCTGGATCCCCCCAACAAGCTCTCCGTCACGTCTCTACACCATGAGGTGCACGTCGTGAGTTCAGGCGAGTCCCACATCGATTTCACGGCGAAGATAGACGGCCATGAAGCGCCCGTACAAGGCAATCCGGCAATTAATCAAATCGAAGTACGGAGGATCGATAAGCATCAAGTCGAAGTCAAAGAGAAAAAGGATGGAGCCGTAGTGGCGACGATTCGGGACAAACTTTCGAGAGATGGTAACGAGTTGACGAGTACGACTTCACAGAAAGGCCGTGCCGACCGGATTACCGTGTGGACGCGGACCGGGGGAACGAAGCTTGCCGATGACTTATTCTCTGGGGAGTGGACCGAGGATCTGAGCAAGACTCGATTGCGGCAAGCGATGGCGCTCAAGATCGAGGCGGACGGCAAGGAAGGGGTCCGCTTCTTGGGTGAGTTCAGCTACAGCGCCCGCTTTGACGGCAAGGAATACGACCTGAAAAACTCCAACAACGATACCGTGACCCTCCAACTTGTCGATGCTCACACGGTCGATTCGATTTACCGGCGAGGTGATCAAATCACTCAAAGGGATCGGTGGCTGGTTTCCGCCGACGGAGCACAGATGACGCTGACCACGACAGGCACGTTGGAAAGCGGTCAGCAGGTAAAAGAGACCATGGTGTTTCGGAAACAGTAGCGTCCCTGTGCCACGCCCGATGCATCCGCGCGGGCCCTCCTGAAAACCGGGGATCGTCCCGTCTGCCACTGGTTTTCCAGGGTGCTCCTGCATGGATTCCGGCTGAAACTGCTACCTGGTAAGGGATGCGAGACAGTTTCAAGCCGCACAGTTATGATGTTCAGGATGTGCCAATCTCCGATCAGCGCTTCTTTTCGTCCCGGATCCTCGATGCCGATTTTGAGGTGCGCCTACGATGGTCACGCACTATGAAGTTGTCTTTGACATAAGTCAGAAAGGCTTTAACTGGTGGTTCCCATCGGTCGGACTCTTCTTCCTCATCGCTGGAGTTGTTTTAGCCTGGACAGGTAGGCGACAAAAATGGGCGAGATGGAAAATCACCGGATACGGAATCATTGGATTTTCGTCATTTTGGACTGTAATCGTCCTTACCACCACACTGCGCGAGTATTTTGTTCTACACCAGGAATACAGAAACGGACACTGTTTCGTGGTTGAGAGCGAGGTAGAGAATTTCAGAGCCATGCCGTACGATGGGCATCAGGAAGAGTGTTTTTCCGTCAAGCACACAACCTTTTGCTATTCAGATTTGAGCCGACCATAGGATTTAACAATACTGCGTCCCATGGAGGGCCCATCAAAGTCGGGCTCCCGGTTAGGGTCACATACATCGATGGCCATATTCTTCGTCTAGAAGTACAAGAGTCTGGTACGAACCAATAAGAAAACCGTGTCGAACCGTTCACCTCTGTACGGCGAACTGCCTACCGGCAGGTCCCCACCGCCTTGAACTCACGCGCCGCAACCGAGATGATTCCCTTTCGGTGCATGAATTTCAGGATGCCATTGACCGTATCTTCCAGAGACGGATCCGGCTTGCCCCATTTGGAAGCATCCCGCGCCGCCTGATAGCTGGAACTGTCGTAGCGTTTGAACTCCATCGCCGAGATGTTGTCCACCGAGCCCACCAGAAAGTCCAGCAGCGGAAACAGTAGATCTTCTTTCCTGCATCTCCGGATCAGCTCGGGAACGAAGTCGGGAAGACTGAACACTTCAAATTGCCGGCCGGTCGCCTTTGTAATCAGCCCCGTAATATCCAGCATGTTCGCGTAGTCGTCTCTCACTACGTGATATGTCTTATTCTCCGTGCCGGGGGTGGTGGAAATCGCAACGATATTGTTCGCCGTGAGGTCTGCGGGAACGAAACTCACCTGGTTCAGAGCGTCGACTCCAATGCCGTGATTTACCATGAACGCTACGAGACGCACGGCGATGTCGAAGTTATTGCCTCCGCCGCTAATCGACGGACTCACCAGAGCCGGCCGGAAGATCCGCGTCGTAAGCCCCCTGCGGCACGCTTCCATAACCACCTGCTCCGATACCCACTTCGACTGGCTGTATCCAAAATCGAGAAGCTCCATATTCTCGTTCAAGTCAGTCTCATAAAGAACACTCTTAACCGCCCAGCCGAACACAAACGTAGTCGAGACGTAATTGAAGCTCTTGGGCCGTCCTGCGAACGCCAGTCGCAAAACCTCATTCGTGCCCCGCACATTCGCATCACGCATCCGGTCGTAGTTGAGCAGGTAATTTACGGTTGCGCCGTTATGAAACACCGTATCGATTTCATTCGCCAGGAAATCCCAGACCCCCGGCGTCACCCCCAGCTCTCTCTGGCCAAGGTCGCCGCAAACCGGACTCACCCGAGTCTCGAACCTCTCCATCAGGCCCGCCGAGCAAGGCCCCATCGATTCCATCGCCGCCCTCAGTCTTTGCTTGCCCTGATCCTCGTCGGAAGACCTCACGAGAACGTGGATCTTCGCACTCGTTTGTTCCAGCAAACTCTTCACCAGGAACGGTCCGATAAAGCCGGTACCGCCGGTAAGGAGAACATGATTCAGGATTGGTGTTTCCGGCAACAATGCAGGCCCTGGCGGCTCGAAGATGAGCTTCCTGTCATTCTTCATCATGCGCTGTTCCGCCGCGCGCTGTTCATCGCGGAAAGCCGCCAACGAATGCCGCAGCGGAGCCAGTGCTTCTTCGGGAGCGCGCTCCAACTGTTCGGCCAGTCGAAACAACTCGGCTACGCTCACCCGCTGAACGAGACCTATATCCACCTGCCTCGCCAGCATATCGGCGCCTTTATCTTTTAAAAGTTCCTTGATCTCATGCATGAACACAACAAGATCCAGGGAATCCAGCCCAGCCTCGACCAGGTTGTACGATTCCGTACCCGTCAGGCTGTAACGGGCTTTCAATACGTCAAAAGGCGACTGCCCGACACACGCTGATGGTCCATCGTCCTTTTCCCGCGAAAACTCCGAGAGAACGGTAAATTGACCTTGCAGCCACATGTGCTTGGTTTTATGGCGCATGATCTTGCCCGAACTGGTTCTCGGTATCGCCCGCGGTGCGATAAAAGAAATCAGCGCCACTTCCACGTTCAGATAATTCCGCACCGCAGCAGCAATCTTCAGCGCATCCGGCAGCGCTTTCGGATTTTTCACCTCAGCGACGATCGCCAGCGCCGGCTCGCTGTCTTCATTAATCTGGAACGCGGCAACGCAATTCGTCCGGATCAGCCCGGACGCTTTCTCCACCACGGCCTCGATATCCTGCGGGTAATAGTTTTGCCCGCGGAGAATAATCATGTCTTTAATGCGGCCGCAGACAAAGAGTTCGCCGTCGTGAAAAAACCCCATGTCACCGGTCCGCAGGTAGCCATCGTCATAGGGGCTGTCGTCCACCAGCCGGGCGTGAAACAGCTTCAGCGTCAGTTCCGGATTGCTCCAGAAACCCACGCACTTACTCCCTCCAGCAATCCAAACCTCGCCGATTCGCCCCGGCTCCAGCGCAACGTGCTTCTCCGGATCCACGATCTTCACCGTGAGGCCCGGCAGAGGAGTTCCGCAACTGACGATCTGCGTAGCCGCGCCGATTTCGGAAACCTCCGTGGTCATGCGGGCCTTCCCCAGCGCGATGCCGTTCTTGTTGACGGAGATGATATTGCGCCCACCGAGCGAAACCGCCAGAGTATTCTCCGCAAGGCCGTACGCGACAAAAAAGCTCTCCGCCTTTAGTCCATGGGGCTGAAAGGCTTGCAGGAACCGTTTAAAAGTGTCCGGTTTGACGGGTTCCGCCGCAACCATCAGCAACCTGAGCGTGCTAAGATCGCAACTCTCCAAACTCTCCTTCGAGAGCCGTCCGGCGCGCAGGCAATAGTCGTAAGCGAAGTTTGGCGCCGCTGAGGCAGTGGCCCCATAAGTCTTGATCGCGTCGAACCACAGGGTCGGGCGCTGAATGAAATCCGTGGGAGCGAAGCCGTAAGTAGTTCCGCCCGTAAGCGCGGGATAAAGGTAGCACCCAATCAGTCCCATATCGTGATACTGCGGAAGCCACGATACGACGATCGGTGCGTCATGGTCGATCACCAGCGGGCAGTTATGCAGTATGTTTTCGTGCGTAACCATCACGCCTTTAGGATCTCGAGTCGATCCCGACGTGTACTGCAGAAACAGAATCTTCGATGCGCCGTTGGAAGCCCCGTTGGATCCGCCGTTGGGACCGCCATTGTAAGTTTCGTCCGAAACCATATCGACGAAATCTTCCGTTACAACCCAACGCAGACCGGAAATGTAGTCGACGTCCACTCCGGATGCCGATACTCCGCTTCTCGCAAGATTTGTCTTCAGGGATCCGAGGTAGTCTTTGCTGGTTAAAATCCCGCTCGCCTGGCAATCCTTGGCGATGTGGACCATTTTGTATAGAGCGCCCTGGAAGCCATGAGAACTCGGGGGATAGACGGGCACGGGGATCAATCCCGCGTGTACGCAGCCAAAAAAGGCGCAAATCATTTCCAGCCCCGGCGGGTACGCGAGCAGAAGACGGTCCTGCGCCGCGAAACCATGCTCCTTGCGCAAATGTCCCGCAATCACCTTCGTCCGGTGGAGAAACGATTCGTAGGAGTAGCCTCCTATCTGGTTGCCGTTCAGGTCAATGTACGAATACAGAAGTCGGTGTGGGTGCTGGTCCCCTAGACTATCCAGCTTGTCTAAAATCGAAGCCATCATAGATTCGGATCTGTACTCATGGCGGTGGCACCGCCATCCGCTAACCTCCTGCGTGGATTGACAAAACCCCGTATCAGAAAACCAAAGTCGCTCCCCGTGCACAGGGGGCAGACCGACTTCGACAACAGAGGCCTAACCATTCTTAACCCCGCGCCTCTCCGGGTACTGTCAAGATCTGGTCCCGTCAAGACTTGGTCCTGTCAAGACTTGGTCCGGTCAAGACTAGCCCCTCCGGGCGCCGGGTCGCTCGATCAAAGTTCTTCGTTCCATTGTACTGAGCGCTCGATGTTAACAGAGATTAGCATGACTGGGAAGCATCGACACGCGTTACCATTTCCGTAGAACATGCGCCGTTACTCCGGCTCCGCCTGACCCGAAATTCCCTTGATCTTCCTTAAGTTTTCGAGCTAACATCAATTTCCCCTGTTTGCGCCAGAGACGATGCCTTCTGCAACAAAATCCGCCGCTGGCCTGCTCGATCTGAAGGTCGGTGTCAAGCATGATCTGAAGGATGACCCTCAGCAAACCGGGCAGGGTGCATCGCGCCGGCCTGACATCGTTGCCCCGGTGACATCCGAGACGAGGCGGTTATTAGTTTGAAGCCGGACATGGATGACCTTGTACCCGCGGAGGCCTCGCTGCGGGACTCCGTTTCCGCCTCGGCCCCCGAGTCTTCCTTCCCCAAAGTCTTACGCCGGCGTCTAGAGGATTTCTTTTCAGACGGCAACATTTCTCCAAAAGCCGACCTCGCCATGTGGGTCAAAATCGCAGTAGGGCTGGCAGTTCTTGCGGGCAGTTGGATTGCTCTTTACGCGTTCAAGCCGGACTCATGGAGGTTCCTCGGCCTCTATCTTTTGAACGCGGTCGCGCAAACCTTCCTTTTGCTGAACATCGCCCACGACAGCAACCACAACGCCATCTCCTCGTCGCGGTCGGTAAACAAAGCCCTGAACTATGTTTTTGACGTTTGCGGAATCAATTCATATATGTGGCGCATCCTCCATCATCGCGGCCACCACTCCTGCATCAATCTTCACGGCGAAGACGACGCGCTTACCGGACGGGGCGTCTTACGGTTTACGCCCCACGAACCTCGGACGCGCCTCCAGCGGTTCCAGCACATTTATGCGCTGCTCATGTACGCCCTGTTTTCTCTCGACTATGTATTCTTGAGAGACTTCGAGTGTTTCTTCTTCCCATCCCACGATTATCTGAAACGCACCAAGCACCCGGTGCGGGAATACGTCATTCTCTTTGCCGGCAAAGCGTTTTATCTCACCTACATGCTGATTTTACCCGTCGTGTTGTTGGGAAAGTCGCCACTGCTGGTTGCTTTGGCTTTCTTGCTTTCCCATCTGATTATCGGTTTGAGCGTAGCGCTCGTGTTCCAGACGACGCACGTGATCGATAGCACCTACTTCCCCGCAGACCGCAATGAGTTCGATAACTGGATCCATCACATCTTCGCGACCACGGCCGACTATGCGACCGAGACCCCGCTGGTCGGTTGGCTCGTCGGCGGCCTCAACCACCATATCGTCCATCATCGCTGCCCTTTTGTGTGCCACACTCACTATGCCCCGCTGACCCGGATCGTGAAACAGACCGCCGAAGAGTATGGCATTCCCTATCGGCAGCATTCGACCATGACGCAGGCGATCAAACATCATCTACTACTCTTGAAACAGTTGGGAAACGAGGATCATGTTTCTCATCTAATGCGATTGGATAGCCAGGCATGACCTTGCCGCAAACCGTGCCCGCCGTCTCCCGCTTCCAATCCTTCCGCGATTCGCGCGCAATGGCCCGCAATCCTGTTCAGGTTCTCTCGAAGTACACCAAACTCCATGGCGAAACCTTCCGCTTCTATTTTGGCGGCGTCAAAGAAGCGATTGTCACCACCAATCCCGTTGTCATTCAGCATGTGCTGAAAACGAATTCGGAGAACTACTACAAGTCCGAGATCCAAAAGAAGCGGATGGGCCATTTCCTGGGCAAGGGTCTTCTCACCACCGAGGGCGAACCCTGGCGCACCCAACGCCGCCTCATCCAGACAGGCTTTGAGCGAAAGCAACTCGAAGTCCTGTCCTCAATCATGCAGGAGTCCCTCGCCGACTCGTTGCAGGATTTCGACCGGCAAGCCCGCACCGGCCCCGTCGATATCTACCCCCTCATGATGAAGATTACCTTCGCCATGGTCGGCAGATCTCTGTTTGGCGCGCGGTTGAAAGAGGAAGACATCGCCCTCGTCAGTCAGGCCATATCCACCGTCCAGGAATTCATGGTTCGGCAAACCATTCAGCCCTATCTGAATCCCTGGTTTGCCGTCTCCGGTGAGCTGCGCCGGCACTGGGAAATGCGATCCCGCGCCTTCAGCGTGCTGGACGAATACCTCCAGCGGCGTCGCAAAGAGGCTCCCGGCCACGATCTGCTGCAAATATTGATGGATGCTCGATACAGCGACGGCGAAGGCATGCCCGACGAGTTAATTCTCAGCGAGAGCATGCAGCTGCTCGTCGCCGGCCATGAAACGTCGTCGAATGCTTTGTCTTGGCTTCTCTACCTGCTGAGCTCGCGCCCGGATTGCATCGACCGGGTACGCGACGAGTTTGACTCCGTGCTCGGCGAAAAGCCTCTGAGTTTCTCAGACGTTCCCAAGTTCGAGTTCACAACTCAGGTGATTCTGGAAGCGCTGCGCCTTTATCCGCCGTTTTGGATGGTCGACCGCATGGCTCTCGCAGACGACTGCGCCGGCGATGTCGCCATACCCCGCGGCTCGACGGTCGTGGTGTTCATTTACGGCGTGCACCATTCGCCGCAGTACTGGCAAAACCCGGAGAGTTTCGACCCGGAACGCTTCTCCAAAGCGAAGGAGAAGCTCCACACGCCCTTCGCTCATTTGCCCTTCGGGGCCGGGCCTCGGGGCTGTATAGGCGGCAACTACGCCATGCTGCAGATCCTCATGATTCTGAGTGTTCTGCTCCGAAAATACGATTTCCGCCTGGTTCCGGGCCAGACCATCGAAGCGCGCCCGATGGTGATCCTGCGACCCGAGCACGGAATCCGTATGATCTTCACCAAGGCAATCCCACGCGGCGTCGGCAGACTGTCTGACTGTTTACCCTGATCAAGCCTTGGCGCTAACGCGCTACTGGAAGAGCCTTAGAAGTAGTTTGGTTCTACTTTCTACTGCGCATACCCTTACAAGGCAGGCACTTACGAACCATGTGAATACCGCCGCAGCCGATGTCAAGCTGGGAGAGGCAGTTGCCAAGACGGGACATGATCAGGACGCCGCGAATTATTTTCACCAGGTCATTGCTGATCGTTGAACCTTTGATCGCGACTGTACTCCCCGATCTCGATGCGATGCATGCGCCAGCGGACGCGTATTCCGGTCTCGGCGGCCTTAGCGTGAAGGCAGCGCGGCGTCCCGGCCCTGACCACGGAACGGCGAAAGTCGTCTTGGACGGAAGCGCGGTCGTGGCATCTGTTAAGTCAGAACACGTGGCGTCGAATCGACCATCCCAATCACACGGCTCCCAACAGCTTCCAACTGGGGGACCCGGCAGTTGTCGCCAAAAGAGCTAAAGCTGACCGAAGCCGTGCTCTCTTCCTTACATTAGGTCGTTTACTCAACCACCGGCGCGGCGAGGTCACCTAGAGTCGTCTTCTCTTGACAGATTTCGACAGCCCGATTCATAGTTGGTGACTACAGTGTGAGCGCTGTCTGCCCCTACAGAACCGACCGTTCGCGTCAAACCTGTTCTTCCAAGCCGCGAGGAGGTCCAACACCTTAGGCTGTGTGCAGCCGGTTTCGACGTTGCCGCGATAGGCGGGGCATTGTTCGTAGCTAGCTACTTAATCGTAAAAGCGAGAAGGAAGCGTTGGCGATTACGAAGCCAGATTTCGATGTCGCGATTATTGGCGGGGGGCCGGCGGGATCGTCCATGGGCGCCTACCTGGCCAAGGCCGGCGTAAATTGCGTAGTGTTTGAGCGCGAGCTGTTTCCGCGGCCGCATGTCGGCGAGTCATTGGTCCCTGCTTCAACGCGCGTTTTCAAAGACCTCGATTTTCTTCCCCAAATGGAAGAGGCAAGGTTTCCCCACAAGTTTGGTGCCGTGTGGACTGCGGACGACAAGCAAAAGGCTCCCTATCAGCTGGGATGGGAGGGTCTGGCTCCGGATTGCCACGCCGACATTCGCTTTGACGAGCGCGAACAAGCGGGCGTCGACAGGAATTACACCTACCATGTGGATCGCGGCAAATTCGACCTGATGCTGTTGCAACACGCCCACAAACTAGGCGTGGCGGTGTACGAAGGCGTTAAGGTAAACGCAGTCGATTTCGGTCCTAGGGAGCCGGTGGTCCGCTTCACCATGGGACGGAACGGGAAAGAGATGGCCGTCAGCGCGAAGATGGTGGTGGACGCCAGCGGCCGCAACACCTTCCTCGGCAACCAGCTTAAACTCAAGGTGCAGGATACGGTGTTCGACCAGTACGCCGTCCACACCTGGTTCGATCACTACGATCGCAGGGTCTTCTCCAGGAAAGACGACCACCGCGACTATATTTTCATCCACTTCCTGCCCATTTCCAACACCTGGATCTGGCAGATTCCGATTACGGATACCGTAACCAGCCTGGGCGTGGTCACGCAGAAAAGGAATTTCGCGAAATCGAAAAGCGACCGCGAAAAGTTCTTCTGGGAATCCGTTGCCTCACGGCCCATGCTCGAAGAAACCCTGCGCAAAGCTGACCGGATCCGCCCCTTCAAGGATGAGGGCGACTACAGCTACGCCATGAAGCAGCTTTGTGGCGACCGGTTCGTGATGGTCGGCGATGCTGGCCGCTTCGTCGACCCGATCTTTTCCACTGGCGTCAGCATTGCGCTCAACAGCTCACGCTTCGCGCACAAAGACATCCTGGCTGCCCTGGAGAAGAACGAATTCTCGCGGCAAAGTTTCTCTACCTTCGAAAACACGCTGCGCGTGGGCACAAAGAACTGGTACGACTTCATCACGGTGTACTACCGTCTGAACGTGCTGTTCACCTACTTCATCAACGATCCCGCGTACCGTCTGGACGTGCTGAAGTTGTTGCAGGGGGACGTGTACGACGACGCCGCGCCGCCGGTCCTGCAGAAGATGCGCACCATGGTCTCCGAGGTCGAGCAGAACCAGAATCATCCCTGGCACAAGCTGCTCGGCAATCTGACGGCGAATGCATTCCGTCCGCAGTTTTAATCCGCGGGACGAGTGAGCAAGCCGATATGCTTTTGGTAGAGGAGCAAGCTTTGTTAGAGTGGTACGATTCGCGCGTGTGACACAACTTCCAAAATATTCAGCTGCCCTCAGGAGTCGACGATGAAAAAATGTTTGTCCTTGTTATTGCCAGCTACCGTGGTCTTTATTCTTGCGGTTGGCCTGAGTGCGGGAGATCTCGAATCGAAGGGCAAAGCCTGGCTCGACGCCCATAGCGACGCCGCTTCGATCAATGTCAACGGCAACTGGCATGCAAAGGAGTGGGGCAAGATTGTCCTGATTCAGGCGCAGGGCAGCCGAGACGTGACCGGAGATGGCGATGGCTGGGATATCACGGGCGTCGTCAGCGGTAAGCAAGTTTTCTTGCTCTTCTCCCACAAAGGCAAAGTCAATTACTCCGCCGAGTTGACGTCGGAACCCGACAACAGCCTCAACGGATTTTATTCGAGGGGTTTCACGCGTGCCGGAGTGAAAACTAAGCCTATGCTCATGATAAAGCAGTAGACAGGTCGGCCGGGCCGAACCCAGTTGGATGGACGTACATTTTCAAGGGATATCTCTTATGAAACGGCTGACCATTACCGCTGTGCTGCTGTTGCTCTGCATTTCTTTCCCGGCTTCTCTGGAAGCGCGCCACAAAGTACCGCGCTATCTGAACAAGGAGTCGAGCATTGACATGAGCAACATGAACCGCATCTTTCTCGGGTGGGTCGACCTTGAACCTGACGCCTGGGCGCTCTACGGCTATTCCTCGAAGACCGACTGGACCAAGATAATTAATTCTTTGAATGCCAGCTTTTCACGGAGTGCGCAAGTGACTTACTTGCGCGGTCGAACCGTTACCGCAGCCAAGGACAGTGAGAACGAGATCGTGGCGGCCAACGACCTCTACATCAAGTTCTCGGATGTCCGGGTCGACTATGAAAACGATCACTTGATTCTTTCCATACATTTCATCGACCTGAAGACCAACTCCGAAATCGCATCGATTCCGGTGAGGCCCTACTACGGGAACGCTTCGGGCATCAAGAACTACCTGAAATCAGCGCTGGACGAAGTAGGCAAAAAGGTGCAAGTGGAAGTTACGGGCGAGACGCCCGGGAAAAAGTAAGAGGAGGGGCTACAGGCCGCTCGTTCCGCGAGGCTTAGACTACGGTGTTGACCAACACTCGGCCGGTCGGCTCGAACCGACGCCGCACAGAGGAGCATCCGATGAGACGACTGGCGTCAATTGTGGGTTTGCTTGTTTGTTTAGCATCTTCCCCGCTGGAGGCGCGAGGCCCCAAGAGCTATGCGAAAGAAACCCCTGTAGATATGTCGGATAAGAAGATCATTTTTCTCGGATGGGTAGACTTGCCTCTGGAAAGCTGGCGCCTCTGGGGTTACGAAAGCAAGGAAGAATGGACGAACATCGTCAAGGATTTGAACCTGGATTTCCAGAGTAGCTGCCAAGGCCAGTATCTTGCAGGTCGAACGGTTACTTTCGCGAAGGACAGGAGTGACGAAAACGCAGCGGGCGCCGATCTTTACATTAAATTTTCGAATGTCAACATCGATCACGACTATTATGGCATTCGGTTGTCCATTCACTTTATCGATCCGAAGACGAACACGGAAATTGGATCGATACCATCTCGCCTCTATTACGAAAAGCGATGGTTCAAATTCCAGTTATATATGCGGGCGGCTTTGGACGAGGTGAGCTCGAAGATCCGAGCGGAAGTTACGGGCCAGACGCAAGGGAAAAGGAAGAACTAAGAGCGTATAGGTCGCGAGACTCTGCGTGGCCGCGCGCGTTAGCCGAGCCCCGATGTTAAAATGACTCTCCGACTCACGTAGCCTCCTTCGATCCTGGGACAACCGATATGGCGAGGTCCGCGATCTTCTTCCTGTTGTTTCTTGCGACCAACGCCTCCCTGTCCCTTCTCTATCCCTTCACCATCTCGCGGCTCCTCCTCACGGCCTCGATTTACACCGTGGGCACGCTGCTCACACTCTACCTGTTGTTTCATCCGCGCAACCAGTGGCTGGTCGCCAACCGCTCGCGCGTGGTTGGCAAGGGCTGCGTGGCCCTGACCTTCGACGACGGCCCCGACCCTGTGGACACTCCCAAATTACTCGACCTCCTTCGCGACAAAGGTGTGAAGGCAACGTTCTTTGTGGTGGGAAAGCGCGCCGACCAGTATCCGGAAATCGTGCGCCGGGCCTGGGCCGAAGGCCACTTGATCGCCAACCACACCTGGTCGCATCGTCATCTATTTTGTTTTCTCACGCCCTCGCGCTTGCGGGTCGAGATCGAGCGCGGCGCGGAAAGTGTGCGCCGGATTTGTGGTTTCCGTCCACGCCTCTTTCGCTCGCCAGTGGGCATGCGTCACCCGCTTCTGGGGCCCTACCTGAAGGACGCGGGATTGGAGTACGTTTCCTGGAGCATTCGGACGCGGGATACGCTGACCCGGAACTCCGGGGTTCTTGCCCGGCGCATCCTGAAACAGGCAGCCAGCGGAGACATCATCCTGCTTCACGACCATTTGCCGAATGGAGCAGATGCCATGCTGCAAGCCCTACCTCGAGTCATCGACGAACTAAGGCAACGAGGATTCGACTTCGTGCTGGCCGGTCCGCGTGAGGATGCCGCCGCCGCGACACTTGAACCCGCGGCCTGCGAGTCCGCCCGCTGATTTCGTGCATTCGCGGATTCTCGGATTCGTATTTCTCGAGCAAAAAAACTCAGCGAGCTATGCCAACAGCAGAGACCAAACCCAAAAAGGCACGACTCGCCGATCCCACGGGGTCGAGCAACACTCTGCGGCGGTCCAGCATGGCGGCCACCGGTTGTCCCTTATAACTGGCAATCTGTCGGTAGCGGGACATGAAAAATAGCACCCGCAGGAAAAGTTTCCATTTGAGCGGGGCAAAATAATCGGGCGTGACGAACGGCACTGCATGGCCGTCCTTCACTTCGGCGATAAACTCCCTGTAAGACGCCGCCTGCGACAGGGAGAGGATAGAACTGGCCACCAGCAGATGGCTGTCGCCTCCGCCCACAACTGGCTTGCGCCACTGTCGTGCGAGCTCCAGAACGCGGTCGTTCTCCTCCCGGCGCCGCATCCCGTTCACTTCCAAAGCGTGAATCGCCCAGCTGTAGCGGGTGAGCAGGTCCGTGATGGGAATGGTTTCCGGCCCTGATCCCCAGGCGATAAGGGGATGGTTCAAAACCACCAGGCATCCGCTGGCGGCGAGCGTTTCAAACAGTTCGTCGTAACGTCCACCCCGCGCCGCCGATTGCAGTCGAGCGTGCGTTTCATCGATTCCACTCTCCGGCAGGCCGCTCACCCCTAGGTGAAACAAGTGCCCTCGGTACCAGAGTGACAGCTCTTCGCTGACAGCGATGCGGCCGTCAAGGTCGGGCCGATCGCGCAGCAGAGCCAGGCTACCGGCGAATTCGTCGTGGTCGGTGATGGCCAGGTGAACCTCATTGAAGCCCCAATCAGCGGCAGCCTCGGACTCGATCTGATATACGTCCTCAGGCGTATAGGGCGGGTTGAAGGTGATCTGTGCGTAATTCAGGTCCGAGACGCTAGCGAGGCCGAACGAACGTTGCAGTACTCCGCTCAAGGGGCGCATGAAGGCCAGCTTCACAACCTGGTTTAGCGCCGCCAGCTTCTCCACGGAATGACACGAGTGGTTGTGGAGGGAAACCGCATAACCGAATTCGCGCTCGGGTTGCGGACACTCGCGGTAGGCGTAGTTCTCAATCTTCCAGGCTGACCGGCGTCTCATCGCGTTCCGAAATGGGCGTCCGCAAGTGCAAGGCCACTGGCGGCGATGTTTTCCAGCCAGGCTCCCAGTCCCTTGCCCCGCTTGGTTTCCCGACTGCGAGGCCTCTGTTTGCTGGAGCGACGTTGAGGATACAGATGAGAGGAAAACAATACCAGAAAAAACCACATTCCCATTTCCTTCTCAGTTCGTCGCGATACAGTTAAGAAGAAGTTGTCGCGGAATAATACGATCTGATAGTCTTCGACCACTGGGTGTGGTGTGGGCGGTGGGGTCTCGGCGTGGCTGGCAACCTTCCAAACCCATGGGGGATGGGCGTGCTGCATACCATTGATTCGTCAACGCAAAAGCCACAAAGCGACCTTCTGGCGAGGTTGTCGAAGTGCCGCCGGGTTCTGTTGATCGAGGCCAACGATCAGCGGCGTTGGGTCGGTAGTCGTGTCGTGCCCGAAGTTCACATTCCTCCCGTCGGGCTCATGTACGTCGCCAGCAGTGCCCGGTTGCACAATCCTGACGTACACATTGAAATCCTTGAAACCTCGCTGGACGGGCGGTCCGACGAAGAGCTGGCGACCAGGCTGCTGGACTACCGCCCCGATCTCGTTGGCATCCGCAGCATCAGCCTGTTCGAAGACGAACTGAAGCGGGTTGCCGAACTAACCAGGAACCTTCTGGATGTGCCCATCGTGGCCGGCGGCCCCATCGCCACTGCCAGGCGCGGACCTCTTCTCAAAGCGATTCCAGCAATCGATCTTCTGGTTGTGGGCGAGGGCGAGTTGACGTTTTCTCGCCTCCTCTCGGGAACTACTACCAATGGGCTGGTGTTTCGCAACGGCAGCCAGATCGTCGACCTGGGCGACGGCGATGTCCTCGACAATCTGGACAACCTGCCCTTCCCAGACTACAGCCTGATCGATCTGGGCCGGTACGAACAGCATCTGAGTTACGCCTATAACCACCGGCGGCAGGGCGTCCTTCTCACCAGCCGGGGTTGTCCGTTCTTGTGCACCTACTGCAATACATTTGCCGGCAAGACGGCTCGGCTGCGTTCCGCGGAGAATGTGGTTGCCGAGATGGAACAAATGTCGCGCGACCATGGCATAGAGGACTTCTACGTGGTTGACGACATATTCAACATGGACCGCAAGCGCACCGAGGCCGTGTTTCGCATGATTATCCGCCTCGGCAAGGATTGGCACCTCTATTTCGTGAATGGGTTGCGGGCCGACATCATGACGCGCGAACTTGTCGACCTTATGGCCGATGCCGGCACGGTCTGGGTTACCTACGCCGTCGAATCCGGAAGTCCGCGCATTCAAAAGCTGGTCAAGAAAAACATGCGCCTGGAGCAAGCCGCGGAGATCATTAACTATTCCCAGGACCGCAGGCTGGTGGTCAATGTGAACACGATGTACGGTTTTCCCACCGAAACCGGCGCCGATGCCCAACTGACGCTCGACTACCTGGCCCAGCTGCACATGCCATCGCTCCTTCCTTACCACTTCTGTCTGCGAGGATACGAAGGATGTGAAATCGTCGACCAGGCGGCGCAAGCTGGCTGGGATACCAGCGCCTTCCTGGCCGATGGTGCGCTGTCCTATCACGACATGCCCAGGGGAACGGCCACGTTTCCGAAGAACGAGATGATGAACCACCTGATTGACTATCATCAACGGTTTGGCATGCGGAACCAGCAGCACCTGCTCCGCTCGCTCGACGTTCTGAGGGAAAACGGGTACACGGATTGCGATCTGGTGGATATGTACAGCGTTCTTCAAAATCGTCCTTTCCGGCATGTGGACGAAATTGTGACCGGCTCAACGCCCAGCGCCAAAGCGGGACTTGCTTATCCGGCTGTTTCAGCAGACGCGAGACCTAGTTAAGCTGCCTATTTCGCGGTGCAAAGGTAATCAGGGGAAATGCGTAAGCCCATCAAATCCCTTGAAAAGGCGATGTCAATTGCGGCGAACGGGGCGTGGCAGATATTTAGTTTGAGTAACAACCTCGTTCCCGAAAATCCCTCATTCACACCCAAGTGGTCGGAAAAGCCGCTGCTGAAGTCCCGCGAAAAGTTGAAGCCGCCGCTGGGCTGGCCGCGGCAAACCGACTCGTTGTGCCCGCGTTGTGTGCCGGAAATCCGCCAGCAGATCGTCGACGGCAAACAGGATTACCGCGTCCTGTTGACCGAGAAACCCGGCGAGATCAAAGCGCAGATCATCGAGCGCGAGGGTAAAATCCTGATGGTCAAGGATTGTCCTTTGCATGGACATTTTGAAGATGTCATTTCCATCGATCCGCAGTTCTTCCGGCATCTCGAGGAAACGTTTCCCGGGCGGGACATCCGTGCTCATAACGACGAAAAGCTGCACAACCACGGCAGCAGCACCATCAAGCACGGACGAGGGTCGGTTCTCACCGTCGACCTGACCACCCGCTGCAATATGATGTGCGACCCCTGTTTCATGGATGCCAACCAGGTGGGCTTCGTACACGAGCTTGCCTGGGATGACATCAAGATGCTGCTCGATAACGCATTTTCCATCAAGCCGCGGCGCCAGATGTCGGTGCAGTTCTCCGGGGGCGAGCCCACCATGTCCCCGCATTTTCTGGATGCCATTCGCTACGCCCGCCAACTCGGCTACGACAGCGTGCAGGCGGCCACCAACGGCATCGAGTTCGCCAAGAGCCCGGCGTTCGCCCGGCAGGCCGCGGAGGCGGGTTTGCGTTACGCCTATCTCCAGTTCGACGGTATCGGCAACCCTGCCAATTCTCATCGCAACGTTGGAAATCTGTTCGACGTGAAGCTGCGGGCCATCGAAAACCTGCACTCTAACGGCGTCGAAATCGTGCTGGTGACCACCGTGGTCAACGGTATCAACAACGAGCAGGTGGGGCGCGTCATCCAATTCGCGCTCGACAACCCAGAAAAGATAGCCATGGTGTCGTTCCAGCCAGTCTCTTTCACCGGCCGCGACGAAGCCGTGACCGACGAACGCCGCAAAGCGCAACGCTACACGCTCTCGCACCTTGCCCACGATGTGAAGGAACAGTTGAACATCGGCGAGCCCGTCCGCGACTGGTTTCCACTCTCGTTCCTGAGCACATTCTCCGACTGGGCCGACCTCGTGCATGGCCCCGACGCCGCCTGGGGCCAAGTCGCCTGCGGTTGCCACCCGAACTGTGGGATTGGGATGGCAATTATGGTCGACAAGGAGACGCGCGAGGCGGTCCCGGTAACTGCATTTTTGAACGCCGATCAGTTCGCCAAGGACATTGCGCGGATTAACGATTGGGCTCGCGGCAAGTGGATGTCCGTGGCCGGAATGGCGCTGGCACTGGTGCGCAATTACAACGCGTTCCGCTCGCCCACCCACTTCCGAGCTGTCGATATGCTGAGAAAGCTCGACAAGGGCCTGGGCGCAACGGGACGCGACTGTGGAGACGTCTCGGGCAAGCGGACGATGGACGACATCTTCCGGCGCCGGCAAGATCGCTGGAACC
>VFSW01000473.1_pt1 | contig 59139 bp, 66 predicted proteins | sample 5358111 | NCBI WGS metagenome assembly VFSW01 (sample SAMN11554181, study PRJNA540505) | mine drainage metagenome | isolation source: sediment from site ElyBrook_90M | place: USA: Ely Copper Mine, Vershire, VT | collected 2017
CAGTGTGCTCTCGAACAGCGCCTCCAGGTCGTCGGCCGGCGCGGCCGCCGCTGTCGGCTGCGCGGCCGCGGACGCCGGGGCGGCACGCGCCACCGGCTGTTCGCCGCGTGCGTACGCTTGCACCAGCGCTCCCAGCTCGCTCGGGCCCGGGGTCGGGTTCTCGCCGTGCGACATCTCCGCGAGCATGCGTTCGATGACGTCGGTGGAGCGCAAAATCGCGTCGATCATGCCGCTGTCGGGTCGCAGCTTGTGCGCCCGCAGCTTGTCCAGCAGGTCTTCCAGGTGGTGGCACCAGTCCACCATGTTCTGCGCCTCCAGAAACCCAGCACCTCCCTTGAGGGTGTGAAAGGCACGAAAAATCGCACCCAGCACCATCGCGTCTTCCGGCGCCGCCTCCAGCCGCAGCAGCTGCGCCTGCGCATCGGTCAGCAGCTCGCGCGATTCGGCCAGGAATTCCTGCAGGATGTCGTTGTCCATGGTGTCGTCAATCCGTTCGTGCACGCCGGCTCAGAGCCCGAGCTCGGCCAGCAGGTCGTCTACCGTGCCCTGGTCCAGGCGCGCACCCTTGAACATGTCGCCACCTTGGGTCGTCGGCGCATTCAGCGGAACCTGCGCGGCGCCGAGGTGAATCAGCGCATCTTGCACACGCTCTTCGACGGCTTGGAGCAGCGCAATGGCTTTTTTCAAGCGTTGACCCGCCAGATCCTGGCCCTGCTGGCTGGTCAGAATCGTTTGCAGGTGACGCTCGATGGCACTGAGCTCGGCGTGGATGAAGCCGGTGGCCACCCGCCGGATACGCTCCAATTCACCTTGCGCCGATTCGACGGCCTCCAGCGTGGTCATGGCCTGCTGTTCACTGAGCTCCAGCGCTTCCTTGAGCGGGTGACTGGCTTCGGGAAGCTCCGAAGCCAGGCCCATGATGCGGCCGAGACCTTCAGTGAGCAGTGCGTTGGCTTCAAGCAGATTGCGCGCGGCGTCGTCAGCGGCCTGCGTGTCGTTCGTCATGGAGCGATCCTTCCCAACCGTTCGAGGATGCCATCGATCTTGAGTTTGAGGGTATCGGCAGGAAACGGCTTGACGATGTAGCCGTTCACGCCGGCCTGGGCCGCTTCGAGGATGTTTTCCTTTTTCGCCTCGGCCGTGACCATGAGCACGGGGAGGGAGCGCACACGCGGGTCGCCGGCGGCGCGGATGGCACGGAGCAGGTCGATCCCCTGCATGTTCGGCATGTTCCAGTCCGTCACGACGAACTCGATGCCCCCGGCTTCGATGCGCTTGAGCGCCTGCACGCCATCCTCGGCCTCATCGATGCTGCCGGTGACGTGACCGGTTTGCATCAGCAGGCCCCGGATGATGCGTCGCATCGTCGGGAAATCGTCGACTACGAGGAATTTCAAGAGATCACCCTTATTGGTACTGAACGTTCGCGTTTATTCTTGCCCAATGCCGCGAGTGGCTGCGGGCGGGGTCTCCCATGGCGTAACGTCTCGTCTCAGGAAAGATTTAGGCCTCGTTCCGTCGGATCGCCGCCACCACAGGTTAGCGTCAGAAAAGCGTCAATCAGCATACATCGTCGAAGAAAGCAATTTTCGAACCAACGATGTGCGTGCGTACGATTGCTGCGACGGGGCGTCGCTCCACGCGCTACCGCTAACATGGTGCGACGAACTTTTTGCATGCTCCAAGCTGATCCATGCCCCCGAAAACTCCACACAGCACGACGCCCGCAGATTTTGCGCGTGCAGCCCTGCGCAGGCTCGCGGAGCAGGGGCTTGCGCCGACGCCTGGGCGTTACCGGCAGGCGTACCTGAGCGTGGCCGCGGAGGCCGGCGCTGTCAACGCGCCAGCACCATCGCTGTTGAGCCGGCTCAGCGGGCATCCCATCGCCCAGACGCCGTTGTGGCCAGCGTTGCGGGCCGCCCTCGATCACGAGGACTGGGACAGCGCACTCGAACTGATGGCGGGCGCGGTTGCGGCGGGAGGACCCCCTACGACCGGCGCTGCAAGCGGCGCTGGCCTCGGGCAGTCGGTCGCCAGGTTCGTGCGCGAGTGGGGGCGCTCCCAGGTGGGAGTCTCGCATCTTCAAAAGCTGCAGGTGGCGCAGCAACTTGAATCCATCGCAGAACCGGCGCAGGTTCTGGACTATCTGCGGGCGACTACCGAGCGCTGGTCAAGCATGCGTGATCGCCCGCAACCGTCGGCGTCGCCGGACCCTGGAGTGACGCGCGGGGACGACGATGCTTGGCGGCGCCTGTGGATGGACGCGGTGCGCATGACCGAGCAGGTCTACACCGATCAACCCCGCATCCAGGCCCAAGCCCATGCATTGCTGGCGGACGCGAACGAGTCCGTATCGCTCTCGGCGACGTTCAAGACGCACGCCCAGACCCTTTGGGACGCTTGCGAGCAGTGGCATACGCAATCGGCGGGAGCACGAAAGCGCCTGGTGGAAGTGTTCCGGTTGCTGCTCGATAACGTCGCGGAGTTGTTTGATCCCACGCATTGGGTGCAGGGGCAGGTGGCTGACCTGCATGGAATTCTGCAGGAGCCACTCGAGTTCGACCGGATCGAGCGCGCCTTGGTGGCCATGAAGGATCTGCTGTTCAAGCAAGGCGTGTTGCAAAAAGCCGGGGACGACGCGCGTTCAGTGGCGCGCGAACTCATTGAAATGATCGTGCTCAGCCTTGGCGCCTACGTCGACAGTACGACCCGTTTCGGAGACGATATCGAGCAGGGGCTGCGCGATCTCAGCCAATCGGACGACTGGGACAAGGCCAAATCGGTGGTGCAGGGCATTCTTTCCCGCAGTCAATCCATGTTGGAGGACACGCGGCAACTACGGCAATCCTTTGCCGATGCGCAGGCAACGTTGACCCAGGCGCAGGCACGTGCCGCCAATCTTGAGGCCGAACTTCATGCCGTGAGCGAACTGCTCCAGCAGGATCCCCTCACCGGCGCGCTCAACCGGCGCGGCCTTGAATTGGCGTTCCGGCGTGAGGAGGCCCGTGCCCAGCGCGACGGCGAGCCGCTCGGCGTCGCCATGGTCGACCTCGACCATTTCAAGCGTGTCAACGACGCCTATGGACACGATCTTGGGGACTTGGTGCTGAAGGATCTCGTACGCGCGTTACGCGAACACCTGCGTCCGACCGACGTTGTCGCGCGCATGGGAGGCGAGGAATTCATGCTGCTGCTCCCCGGTGAAAATGCCGAAGCGGCGCGACTGGCGGTCGGGCGGGTGCAGGCTGCCTTTGCGGCGCGCAAGTTCACGCATCCACGCAAGCCCGACGGGCTGCACGTCCGATTCAGCGCGGGTGTCACCGATTGTCAGCCCGATGAATCGTTCGAAGCCGTCTATGTGCGCGCCGACCAGGCGCTGTTGCGCGCGAAGCAGGGCGGTCGCAACCGCATTGAAGTGCAGGAATCGGTGAGCGAATCCTGAATCACGCATGAATCCCTTTCCAACAGCTCGCGTCATCATTGAATCATGTCCAGCGCAAAAGGCTCAAAAGCCAAAGCCAGTTCTGGCAAAGGCAAGCTCGTCGTCATCCTGGCCATCGTGATGGTCATTCTCGGAGCCGGTGGTGGTGCAGGGTGGTGGTTTGTGCTGCGACCGAAAGACGCGCAGGCGGCGAAGCGGGCGGCAACGCCCAAGCCCGTGGATGCCCATTTCATCCAGCTCGAGCCCTTCGTCACCAATGTGCTGTCTGACGACGGGCAGACCCACTATGTGCAAGTCAACATCGCGCTGAAGACGTCGGACGTCACAGCGGACGACGGCGTCAAGACGTTCATGCCCGAAATACGCAACTCCATCCTGACCACACTTGGCGAGCAGCGCGCTGCCGCGGTCGCCAACGAGCATGTGCAGGACCAGCTCCGCGCAAGCATTCGTCAGGATGTGAACCGCATCCTGCGCGGCGATGGCAGCGGCGATACCGGGGACGGCTCGCTGCGCGGACCGATCAGCGGCGTGTACTTCTCAGGCTTTGTCATGCAGTAGCGGCCGTCAGCGCGCGCCGGGTTCGCATTCCGCCGCGAATGCTTGTGCCGAACTGGCCACTTCCCAAGGCCGGACACAAGCCCGCCGAGCCTTGCACCATCGGTAGCCTGCCGACGCAATGCAGCCGTGCGCGTCACGGTCAGCGCCTGCGGGCATGGGGTGCACACGCTCGACTGGCGCACAGCCAGCGGTGAGCCACAGAGCGGTGCCGGCAAGCGCCACCGCCAATGCGGCACGACATTGATTCCGGATTCGTTGCCACCATCCATGATTTGACATAACGCAAATATGCTCCGTTTTACAGATGCCAAGCAACCCGGTGTGCGCCGCATGCCGGCTCTTACCACTGACCCTTCGCGTGGTTGCCCGCCATGGCCGCGGCCAGTGCGGCGCGAACATCATCGTGCCCCTGTTTGATGGCGAGGTCGATCGCGCGATAGCCACGAGCGTTGCGCAAGTGTGGATCCGCGTGCGCCGCGAGCAGCGCCTTGACGCAGTCAAGATGTCCGAAATAGGAAGCCATCATGAGCGGCGTTGTACCGTTGGGCGCTGGCGCGTCGGGGCGGGCACCATCCGCGAGCAGAAAGCGGACGATGTCGACATGACCGTTGGTGGCCGCGTAGGCAAGCGGCGTCCATCCCGGTCGGTCGAGCGCCGCGCCGCGGGCGACGAGGTCCCTGGCCACCGCGGTATCGCCGCGCAGGCAGGCAATCATCAGCGGGGTTTCGCCTGCCTTGTTTTCGGTATCCGGGTGCAGGCCAGGCGCATGCAGCAGCAACTGCGCCACCTTGCCGGCGCCGTCGCGCAAAGCCAGCGTCAGCGCCGGATTGCCGCGGGAATCCACCGTATTGGGATCGATTCCCTGCGCCAGCAATGACTGCACCGTGCTGGCGTCGTCGGTGGCGACGGCGCGAAAAAAATCGGTCGTGGAATCCGCATGCGCAAGACCGATCGCGGCAACGACCACGCTTGATAAAACAATGCGCAACAGGTTTTTCTTAAGGCACAACATGAAGTGGTCCGAAGAGGCGCTCGACATTGCGCTCCGTGAAGGCCTCGACCGCGCCCTCGTCGCAGCCGCGCAGCTCGGCGACGCAGCGCGCGACAAGACGCGTGTTGGCGGGTTCGTTGGTTTGACCACGATGAGGAACCGGCGCCAGGTAGGGACTATCAGTTTCAAGAAGAATGCGATCTTCAGGTAACTTCTTCACAACCTCACGCAAGTCCTTGGCATTTTTGAAAGTTACGATGCCTGACAGCGAGATATAAAACCCCAGGTCGAGCGCCGCGCGTGCCACTTCCCAGGATTCGGTGAAGCAATGGAACACTCCGCCCGCCTCCGCTGCCCCCTCCTCGCGCAAGATGGCCAGCGTGTCGTCGGCCGCCGCACGGGTGTGAATCACCAGCGGCTTGCGCGTTGCGCGCGCTGCTTGCACGTGGGTACGAAATCTGGCGCGCTGCCATTCCATCTCGTCGATGCTGCGGCCTTCGAGCCGGTAGTAGTCGAGACCGGTCTCGCCAATCGCAACAACGCGTGGATGGGCCGCCAGCGCGACCAGGCGCGCCACGTCCGGTTCTTCCACGTCTTCCTGGTCCGGATGGACGCCCACGCTGGCCCAGACGTTCGGAAGCGCCTCGGCGCACCCGATCACGTCGGCAGCTTCCTCGAGACGTGTGCAGATATTGATGGCGCGGGCCACACCGAGCTCGCGCATGCGCGCGAGCAGCGCGTCGCGGCGTCCGGCGAGGTCAGGATCGTTCAAATGGCAGTGGGAATCGGTCAGGGACATGGTTGGGTGCGCGCCGCGGTGCGGCACACAGTCACGAACGGTGACGACAGGCGGCGCAGGCGTTCAGAGGGTATGGGTCGGACGGCTGCTGGCTTCACTGATCGGGCCAAGGATGTCTTCGATCACCTGACGCAACTGCTTGGCCTTTTCGTCGGACGGAAATCGCACGCCGATGCCCTGGGTCTTGTTGCCAGCCGCATTGGCCGGGGTGATCCAGGCGACCTTCCCGGCAATGGGATAGCGCTGCGGGTTATCCATCACGGTCAACAGCAGATACACGTCGTCGCCCAGGCGGTATTCACGCGCGGTGGGAATGAAAATCCCCCCTTCCGAAAAATAGGGAATGAACGCCGCATACAGCGCCGGACGCTCCTTGATCGCCAGCTGGATCACGCTTGGGCGCGCCGCGCTGTTCGATGCCGATGCCGCAGGATGGGTGGTCGCCATGTCAGGTTGCGCTCGCCGTGAACAATTGCCGCAATTCTAGAGCCCATCGGTCGGCAACGAGCCCCGCGTGAAGGGGGAAATTCGCCGTGGCGCCCGCCTCGCCCATCCGCTCCCAGAACCGCAACCACGCGGTGGGGTTCATGCGCGCGCCTAAAACCTCGAGCAGCCTGCGCTGCGCCGGAAGATAGAGCGGCACCATTCCGAGCCGGGCGCGTTGCAAGTCGACGGCGAGTTTCTGCAAGGCGGCCACGGCCACGGGCGGTGGTGGCGGCGCCCCTACGGCGCCCAGGGACTGCGGTCCGGCATCCAGAAGCGCGAGCAGATGCCGGGCCCACGCAAGTCCCTCGGCGCCCTGCTCCGGTGCCAGACCCCGGGTTGCATCGCGACACCAGGCCGCCAGATCTTCGGGATTGGCGACACCGCGTGCGCGCAGGTCTTCCAGCGCCGCAGCGCGGCTTGGTCGGTGCATGCTCTGCAGACGGCAGCGACTGCGCAAGGTCGGCATCACTTGATCGAGGCGGTGCGTTGCCATCAGGAACCACAGACCTGGGGCCGGTTCCTCCAGGGTCTTGAGCAGCGCATTCGCGGCCGGTGGTGCCATGGCATTGAGGGGGTAGACGCAAGCCACCTTGGCGCCCCCGCGGTGACTGGTCGTATGCGACCAGTCAACCAGGCGGCGCACCGCGTCGATGGGAATCTCCCGTGATGGGGCGCGCTTGTCCGCGCTGGCTTCATCGCCATCGCCGGACGTCGCGCGGGCGCCAAGGTCGATGGCCACGGCCTCCGGCATCAGCACGAACAGATCGGGATGCGTCCCGGCGGCGACCAGCGCACAGGCCGCGCACGCGCGGCAGGCGACTCCAGACGCACTTGCGGTGGCGGAGCCTGGGTGCTCGCACAATCGTCCCGCGGCGCGATCCGACAAATATTCCCAAAGCCCGAATCCGGTTTCACCGTACAGTAAAATGGCAGGAAAATCCATCATCTAAACAGGTTCTTGCAGGATTTTTCTCATGTGATGGACGAGATCGTCGCGCACCGATTCCAGGTCACGCGTGCCGTCCACGATCACCCATCGCAACGGTTCCGCGGCGGCAAGGGCCAGGTAATGCCCGCGTACACGCGCAAAAAACTCGGCGGACTCGCGCTCGAACCGGTCGGCGATGCGCGCCTGCGCGCGCAAGCGCTGCGCCGCCAGTTCCACCGGCACATCGATCAGGAATGTCAGGTCCGGAGCCAACCCGGGGTGGACCCAGTTCGCCAGCGCCTCGAGGCGATCGATCGGCAATCCCTTGCCGGCGCCCTGATAGGCGAGCGTGGCGTCGGTGAACCGATCGCACACCACGACCTCGCCGCGCAGCAGCGCAGGTTCGATCACACTGAGCACATGCTCCTGGCGCGCTGCGAACATCAGCAGTGCCTCGGTTGCGTAATGCATGGGCTCGCTGAGGAGCAAGGCGCGGATGCGTTCCCCGATCGGGGTTCCTCCGGGCTCGCGGGTCGCGACCACGGTCCGGCCCGCGGCGCGCAGCGCGCCGACGACAGCCTCGAACTGGGTGGTCTTGCCAGCCCCGTCGATGCCTTCAAGGGTGATGAATACGCCACGCTGGGTCGGGTGCGTCACGGTGCCTTCTTCAAGATGTATCGGTCCACGGCGGCATTGTGCTGCATCAGAGTGTCCGAGAACGCACTGCTGCCATCACCGCGAGCGACAAAGTAGAGCGCGGGCCCCGGCGCCGGATGCAGCACGGCTTGCAGCGCGGCCTCGCCGGGCAGGGCAATGGGCCCTGGTGGGAGCCCGACGTGTTCATATGTGTTGTAGGCCGACGCGATGCGCAGATCATGTCGGTGCAAGCGTCCGTCAAACCTCGACCCGAGTGCATAAATGACAGTTGGGTCGCTTTGCAATGGCATGCCGGCACGCAGGCGGTTGAGGAAAACCGCGGCCACGCGGGGACGGTCCGCGGGCCGACCTGTTTCCTTTTCCACCATCGACGCCAGGGTCAGTGCTTGCGCGGGCGCGGTCAGTGGCAGGTCGGGCGCGCGCATCGCCCACGCCACATCGAGTCTGCCGCGCATGGCCCGGTAGGCACGTCCGAGCAACGCCAGCTCCGACGAGCCGGGAGCATACAGGTAGGTGTCGGGGAAGAACCATCCTTCCGCCGGGCGTCCGGGCGGCGCCCCCAGCGCGCGCATGATGTCTTCATTCGACAGACCGGCCGCATCATGCACGAGGCCAGGTGCCGCTTCCAGCGCCCCGCGCATGCGCTCGAACGTCCATCCTTCGGGAACGCGCAACGCGAGCAGCGATTCATCGCCTCTGGCCATTTTCCGTAGTAACTGCCACGGTGTCGTGCCGACAGTGATTTCGTAGCTTCCGGCCTTGATCTGCGTGCCCTCGCCGCTCACCCGCGCGAGCCAATAGAACCAGCGTGGCGACAGCGCCGCGCCCTGCGCCCGGATTTGCATCGCCGCCACACGCGCGGTGCTGCCCGTGCGCACCGAGAAGTCCAGCGGAGACGTTGTCAGTGAGATTGGCGATGTGGCCCACCAGACAAATGAGGCGACGACCGCGGCCGGGACGGCCAGCAGCAGGACCAGCACGATTCGCAGGCGTCGTCGTCGGAACACGGAGAACATTTCAGGGTTTTAGGGGCTCCATATACTAGTTCACTGCGTCCGGAACATAGCCCGCGCGGCGACGCGACCCTGACGCCCGATTCACGTTCCACCCACCCCATATGCCCACGACCCTCATTCCGTTGCGCGATGCCGTGCTCCTCGCACGTGGTACCCAGGCCGTTGATTTGCTGCAGGCCCAGACCTCGCAGGATTTGCGGCATTGGCCGGACGCCACGGCGCGACTCGCCGTGCTGTGCACCCCGCAGGGACGGGCTCTTGCCGACTTGCTGTTGTGGCCGGACGGCGACGGCGGATTTGCCCTGGCGCTGTCCCAGGATCTCGCGGAACCGATCGCCAAGCGTCTGCGGATGTTCATCATGCGGCTGCAATGCACGGTGAATGACGCCAGCCTCCAGCGCCACATGTGCGGCTTGTTGCGGGCGCCCGGCGACGCCCCGGGTCCGCTTGCCTGGCCGGATGCTCCCTGGGCCATCGAACGTGCCGACGGGCTGTGCCGCATCCGCCTGCCCGACGCCCCCGGGCAACAGCGCATGCTGGTGGTTGCTGAAAGCGAAGCAGGGGTGGCTGCGCTTGCCGCGCTCGCGCAATCCATCCCGCCTGGCCCGGAAGCCGCGTGGGAGCTTGCGCGCATCCGGGCCGGTGTTGCGCATCTAGGGGCCGCCACCAGCCAGGCTTTCGTGCCGCAGATGCTGAACTACGAGCTGCTTGGTGCGATCGACTTCAAGAAAGGGTGCTACCCGGGCCAGGAAGTGATCGCCCGGACGCAGTACCGGGGCGCCATCAAGCGTCGGACCTATCGGGTGCTCGCGGCGGTCGCGATGGTCCCAGGCGACGAAGTCTTCGACGCTGCCGACCCCACGCAGCCCTGCGGCATGGTTGTCAACGCCGCACCCGACGCCGCGTCCTGGGAGGCCTTGGCCGAGATCAGGATCGCGCCGGCCGAGGGCGGCGCGAGCATGCGGCTTCGCGCCGCTGACGGGCCGGCGCTGCGCGTGGCTTCCCTGCCCTACGGGCTGGCGCCATTGCCGTGACGCGCTCGATGCCGCGCGCAGCGTCGGCTCACGTGCCGAGTGCTGCGCGCAGCGCCCGCGCTGCGAACTGAATCGCCTGCCCAGCCTGGGGAATCGCCCGACCCATGCGGATGAAATCATGGGTGACGCCCGCCCAGGTGTGCAGCTCTACCGCCACGCCGGCGTCGCGCAGGCGCTCCGCGTAGGCGACCCCTTCGTCATGAAGGATGTCGCAGCCGGCCAGACCGATCCAGGCTGGCGCAACGCCACGCAGATCGGGCGCACGCAGCGGCGCGAAGCGCCAATCGTCGCGATCAGAAACCTCTTGAAGGTAGAGTCCGAAAAACCAGTCGATATGTTCCTGCTCCAGCACGAATCCCTTCGCATACCGCTGCGCTGAGGCCGTGCGTGCCCATCCCGCGGTTCCGGGATAGAACATCAACTGCAGTGCCAGCGGCAAGTCAATCGCCCGTGCGTGCAAGGCGCAAGTCGTCGCCAGGGTGCCTCCGGCGCTGTCGCCGGCCACGGCGATACGCGCGGAGTCAATCCCGAGCATGGCACCATGCGCGTGGAGCCAGGTCAGTGCGTCCCATGCGTCATCCACTGCGCAGGGGAACGGATGCTCGGGTGCGAGGCGGTAATCCAGAGCAAATACCGTGCAACCTGCAGACATGGCCAATTGGCGGCACAGCACATCGTGGCTGTCGAGACTGCCAAGCACGAAACCGCCGCCGTGCAGATAGAGCAAAGCGGGCGATGCGTCGTGCGGGCTCAAGGGTGTGGGGCGGTAGCAACGCACCCCCAACCGGGCACCATCGCGCGTCGGACAGTCGAGATCGAGGACCGCGGCCACCGCTGGCGGTGCCACGTCGAGAACACCGGATCCAAGTTCATGCAATTCGCGCGCCCGCTGCACACCGAGTTCCCACAGCGGCCGCGCGCCGGCGCGCGCCATGCGCTGCAGCAAGGAGGCCATGGCGTGCGTCGGGCCATCTGCGGAGGACGCGATCATGCGGAATGCTCAAGCAAGTTGCGGGGCCACCAGCCTACACGCTCAGGGCCGCGCGCGCTCACACCGCCATGGCGGCCGCCCGCCCGCTGGACCATGCCCACTGAAAGTTGTAACCGCCCAGCCACCCCGTCACGTCGACCACCTCGCCGATGAAATGCAATCCCGGTACCCGCCGACAAACGAGGGTCAGCGGGTCGAGTTCATCGGTTGCCACGCCGCCGCGCATCACTTCGGCCTTGTTCCAGCCCTGGGTGCCCGCGGGGCGTACCGTCCAAGCGTCAATGGCACGCCCCAATGCGACGAGGCGCGCGTCGCCGAGTTCGGCAAGTCGCTGCTGCCCTGGCATCCCCGCTTCCTGGATCCAGGTTTCGGCCAGTCGACGCGGCAATCGTGATGCCAGCGCGCCCAGCAGTGACTGCCGGGTCCGCGACTTCTCCTCGCGCAGCCATGCGCCCAGATCGGCGCCAGGAGCGAGATCGATTTGTAGCGCATCGCCCGGGTTCCAGGTGCTTGAGATCTGCAGGATGGCTGGTCCCGAAAGCCCGCGGTGGGTAAACAACAAGTCCTCCAGGAAATGCTGCGCGCCACAGCGCACGACGACCTCGCGAGCCACGCCCGCAAGGGCCGCGAAAGGCTTCCAGTCGGCCGGCGCAAAGGTCAGGGGCACCAGCGCTGGACGCGGCTCGACGACCCGCAGTCCGAAATCGCGCGCCAGTCGCAACCCGTAGTCGCTCGCGCCGATGCGCGGCACCGGCAATCCTCCCGTCGCCACCACCACCCGGGCGGCAAGGATCGCGCCGGCCTCGGTGTCAACGCGGAACGCGCTGCCCTCGCGGCCCACATCCGTCACCCGGCAGGGTTGGCGCCACTCCACCCGGCCTTGCGCGCACTCGGCGCGCAAAAGTTCGATGATGCGGCGACTGTCGTCGTTGCAGAACAACTGCCCCTTGTGCTTTTCATGGAAGGCTACGCCATGGCGGCGCACGAGCCCGATGAAATCGCGCGGTCCATAGGCGGTCAGGGCCTCGCGCGCAAACCCCGGATCCTCGCCGATGTATTGGGCTGCGGTGGCATGAAGGTTCGTGAAGTTGCAACGGCCCCCGCCTGATATACGGATTTTTTCACCAATGTGCCGGGCGTGATCGATCAAGACAACACGTCGTCCGCGCTGCCCCGCAATTGCAGCGCACAGCATGCCGGCGGCTCCAGCGCCGATCACTGCGACATCAAAGCGCACGGCTTGCATCACACCGACGCCGAAACGACCAGGGGCCGCCCGTGGCGGGCCCTGGTTTCATAGGAATCGATGCCGAACCGCTGTGAGGTATTGCCCATGCAAGCGCCTGCGTGCCGTGTAGGCCACAGGCTAAATCGCCATTATGGCAGCTCGAAGTGCGCGTTCATGCGGTTCCGATACGTATGCCGCGAAAGCTGCCGGCTTCGGTTGGCGGAGCCTCGGGATAGCGCCCCGGATCGAATCGGTGCATGAGAGCGGCTTCGCGCCGGCGTGCGGTGGCCACCGCGGCTTGCTTGACGTGACCGTAGCCGCGCATTTGCAAAGGAACGGCGGCGATGGCTTGCGCCAGATCGAGGTTCTCCGTACGCAACCCCCTCAGGAGTTCCTCCACGCGCGCTTCAAACGCGACGATCAATCCCCGTTCCATGCGGCGCTCGGCGCCACGGCCGAAGGGGTCGAACGGACTGCCGCGCAGGATTTTGCCGCGTGCCAGCACGCGCAACCACGGCAGCACCCAGGCCCCGAGTCGGGTTTTGCGCGGGTTCGCGCCACGGTTCCACGGCATGGCCATGTGCAAGGCGAAGCGCGGCGAGCCGTCGAACTGCTGCGCCAACGCGGCCTGGAACGCACCGTCGGTGTAGAGCCGCGCGACTTCGTATTCGTCCTTGTAGCTCATCAGCTTGCGCAGACTGCGCGCAACCGCAGCCGCGAACGCACCGTCCCCACCCAGTTCGGCTTCACGTTGGCGCGCCCGGCCCACGGTGCGGGCGAAGCGGTCAGCCCAGGCGGAATTCTGGTACGCGGTGAGTTCGGCCACCCCTTCTGCCAGAAGCGCGTCGACGTCCCGCGCGCCGGGCGCCGGCACGTTGCGGGTGTCGTGTTCCAGAGCAGACCGCGCCATCGGGTCGGCGGCGGCCAGGCGCCCGAGGGCAAAGGCGAGGTGGTTCGTTTCAACGGCCACGCCGTTGAGTGCGATGGCGCGCTCCAAGGATGCCCGCCCCACCGGAACCAGGCCACGCTGCCAGGCGAAACCCAGGGCCACGATATTGGCACCCACGGTGTCGCCAAGCCAGGCTTCGGCCAGTGCCTGCGCGTCGAAGACTTCGACACGCTCAGCCCCCGCTGCATGGCGCAGCTTCGCCAGCAGTTCCGGCATGTGGACATCGGCGTCGGGATCGCGCATGGCCGTGGACAAAGGCGCCTCGTGCACGTTGGCCAGAATCCTGGTGCGCCCACGACGCACGGTATACAGGGCGTCGGGAGAAGCACCCACCACGACGTCGCAGGCCAGCACCGCGTCGGCTTGCTGGGCATCGATGCGGACCTGATGGAGTCGCGTTGCCTCGTCGGCAAGTCGAACGAAAGACAGAACTGCCCCGCCTTTTTGCGCGAAACCCATGAAGTCAAGGACGCTGGCGCTTCGTCCTTCCAGGTGCGCCGCCATGGCCACCAGTGCTCCCACGGTAACCACGCCCGTTCCGCCGACCCCTGTGATCAGCAAATCGTACGGGCCGGACCAGGTGTGCGCCGTTGGTTCCGGCAGAGCCGCGACGCGCTGCACGAACGCGTCCGTGCCGCCTGCCAGGCGCCCGACCCGACGCCGCAGTGTCGCGTCCTCGACCTCGACAAAGCTTGGACAAAAGCCCCGCAGGCAGGAATAGTCCTTGTTGCAGGTGGTCTGATCGATGCGGCGCTTGCGTCCATGCGCGGTGTCGACCGGGAGCACGGCAACGCAGTTGCTCTGCACGCTGCAGTCACCGCACCCCTCGCAGACCCGCTCGTTGATGAACAGCCGGCGTCCGGGGTCGCGCGCCTGCCCTTTCTTGCGGCGCCGCCGAAGCTCCGCGGCGCAGGTCTGGGCGTAAATCAGCACCGTGACTCCCGATTGCGTACGCAGACGTCGTTGCACGGCATCGAGATCGGCGCGTGCATGAAACGTCGTCCCGGCCGGAAAGCGGTGGCGCACGGTCCGGAAACGTTCGATCGTGTCCGACACCACGGCAACATGGGCCACGCCCTCGCTCTCGACTTGCCGGGCGATGGCATCCACGCTGATGGGCCCATCAACAGGCTGGCCACCCGTCATCGCCACCGCATCGTTGAAAAGGATCTTGTAGGTCAGCGTGGCCTTGGCCGCCACTGCCTGGCGAATCGCCAGATAGCCCGAGTGATAGTACGTACCGTCACCAAGATTCTGGAAAACATGGGGCTGGCGCGTGAACATCGCATGCGATACCCAGTCAACACCCTCCCCGCCCATCTGGATCAGGCCCGTGGTTTCACGGTCCATCCAGCTCGCCATGAAATGGCAGCCGATTCCCGCCTGCGCCATCGAGCCGTCGGGAACCTGGGTGGATGTATTGTGGGGACAGCCCGCGCAAAAATATGGTGCTCGCCGCACGCCGTCAGCCACGTTGGAGAGAATGTCGGGTACCGTGAAATCACGGACGTGACGAAGGTGATCGCGAAACGTGGTGTTGTCAGGAAAATGCCGTGCCAGCCATGCGGCAACCGCCTCGATCAAACGCGAGGGGCGAAGCTCTCCGGTTTCGGCAATCAATGGCGTACCATCGCGATCGTGTTTGCCGACGATGGCCACGCGCCGGGGCGCGTTGTAGAACAGCGACCGCAGTTGTGTCTCGACAACCGGGGCTTTTTCCTCCACCACCAGCACTTCGTCAATACCCTCGAAGAACGCCCGCATGCGCGTCGTCTCGAGAGGCCATGCCAGTCCCACCTTGTAGATGCGAACACCCGCGGCGGCCAGCATCGCGGTGTCGATTTCCAGGCGCCGAAGCACCTCCATCAGATCGTGGTGGCCCTTTCCGCACGTGACAATACCCACGCGTGCCAGGGGCGCCACGACGATGTCGCGGTCGATGGAATTCACCCGTGCGAACGCCGCAACGGCGTCAAGTTTGGCAGCGAGGCGGTGTTCGATGCGGGGTGACGGCAGGTCCGGCCAGCGGTAGTGCAGGCCGTCAGGTGGCGTAACGTGGCCCGAAGCCGCACGCACGGATTCGGCATCGAGCCAGGTTTGCGTGCTGGCGATCACCCGGTCAAGGTCAACCGTGGCACGACTTTCCACGACCTCGGACGGCGCTGTCATCCCGACCCAGGCGCCGCTGTAGCGCGACAACGCCCAGCCGTACAGACCAAATTCCAGGCAATCGGCAATATCGGCCGGCGCGACAATCGGCATACCCATCGCCTGCATTGCCCCTTCACTTTGATGGGGGAAGGACGACGAGACACAGCCATGGTCGTCTCCGGCAACCACCAGCACGCCTCCGCGCGGCGAAGCGCCATAGGCGTTGCCATGCTTGAGCGCATCCGTGGCCCGGTCCACGCCAGGCCCCTTGCCGTACCAGAGCGCGAAGACTCCATCGGTGGTGCGCAGCGGGTCTGATTCAACACGTTGCGTTCCCAGCACCTGGGTTGCTGCCAGCTCCTCGTTCACGGCGGGCACGAAGCGGATGCCGCGGGCGAGGAAATCCGGGCCCGCCTTCCAGACCGCCTGGTCGACCGCACCCAGGGGTGATCCACGATAGCCGCTGATGAAGCCACGCGTATCCATCCCGGCGTCGACATCGCGTGCGCGCTGCATCAACATCAGGCGCAGCAACGCCTGGGTGCCAGTGAGCATGACCCGACCGCGTGTAGCCCATAGCGCATCGTCAAGACTTGCATCGACGCTGCGGGCGTGCTCGACAGCGACCTGATTCATCACGTCTCCTTCGATTTCCATGCTTGAAAGAATAGGCGCGGCGGACCAAAATATCTCACTTAATTTTCTGCACTCGGCAGATTTTTCAGAAGCTTGTTTTCCTTTGAATCGAAAATGGAAAAAATTGAACTTGATCGATACAGTCTGCAGCTTCTCGACGAGTTGCAGCGCGATGCCAGGCAGACCATGCAGCAACTCGCGGACAAGGTGGGGCTGTCGGCCACGCCGTGCTGGAAGCGGATCAAGGATATGGAGGCTGCCGGCGTCCTGCGCGGTTACACGGCGGTGCTCGACCGCGCGCGCCTGGGGCTGGGCCTGCTTGTAGTCGTCGAGGTCAACCTTGACCGCCACAATGACGAAAGCGTGGATCGATTCGAAGCTGCTGTGATGGCGTGCCCGCCAATCGTCCGCTGCTTGTCGACCACGGGCGAAGCGGACTACCTGCTGACGGTGCTGGCGGCCGACATCGCAGCCTACGACACGCTCTTGCAGCGGGTGTTGTTCAAACTGCCGGGCGTTGCCCATTTGCGCTCGCGCATCGTCCTGCGCGAGGTCAAGACCGACACGCGGCTGCCGCTGGACGATGGCCTGCCGGTCGCACCCTGCGCCGCCGGGCCCGGGCGCCCGCTCAGCCGCGAATCGTGAAGGCTGCGGGGTCCGATCGGGGCACCGCTTCCATTGGGGAAGCGTTCTTGCCGGATTGACGATCCAGCGCCGCCATGAACAAGGCGCCCATGTCGGACATCGCCGCCGCCAGCGCTTCCAACGCCAGGTCCTGACAATCGAGGGTATCGGTGAGAATCAGATGATCTTCACGCTCCGGATGCACGCCGAAGCGACTTCCGGAGCCGAGCAAGGCGTTCGCGCGCATGGCGAAAAGCAAGCCATCCGACCCCGTAAACGAGGTTTCGCTCTCAAACATCAGCAAAAAACGGTTTTCTTCGCGGCTGTGCGCGAGTTCGAGCCGCATCCCCCCTTCGAATTCAAACTCAAGGCTGAAGTCGCCATCGAGCATCTCGGGCTCGTAGCCCTCGCCGTCGAGGGCATCGCCAACCTGAAAGCCCGCGACGTCCGCGGCCAAATGCGCAAAAACGAGTGGGTTGTTTACTGGATCAACGGAGTTACGGTCCATGTCGTGTGTCCTCTGGGAAATGTCCGGGATTGATCGCTGGGACGCGGCGCCCGGCATGAGCCCATCGTAGGTACCGCCTCCGGCACTTCGTGTTCAATTGCCGTGATCCCCAAAACAATCCGCACGCAGCGGAAGAATCGCCTGGGTATGGTTGTGTCCGTCGCGACGCACGTAGTGCAAGGAGCTCGCGAGCCCATGCAGCAGCAGCAGACCAAGCCCCCCTTCCCGATCCATGGTCGCAGCCGACGCGTCAGGTGTGCCGGGGCCCTCGGGGTTGAACGGGCTGCCATCATCGGTGATGTCGATGCGCACCCGCATGCCGTCATCGGCCACATGCAGCTCCACCCACGTCGCGCCGCCGTGCCGGATCGCATTGGTTGCCAATTCTTCCAGCACCAACTGGGCGATGAAACGTGGCCTTGCATCCCAACCTTGTCCCGCGGCCAGCGCGCGCAACGCCGCCGCGAGCGCGGGCTGATCCTGGGTCGTCGCGCGCAGGCGCAGATGGGACCGCCATGGCGAAACCGGTGCCGGCGCCGCAAGCGGCGAGACGCCTCGTCGCTGGATCTGTTGAATCATGGGTGTGATCGGGGTGCGCGACCCAGTGCCGCCACGGTGATGTCATCCGACTGCGGCGCGTTGCCCGCAAAGCGCGCCACGTCGCCGAGGACGGACTCCACGAGCGCCGCGGCGTCCGCATCCGGCACCTGTGCCACCACGCGCGCAAGCCGCTCTGATCCATAGTGCATCCGGCGTTCATCAAACGCCTCGGTGACACCATCGGTCCATGCAAGCAGGAGATCCCCCGGCTCGAGCACGATCGACCGCGCGGGAAACTGCGCGTCGGCGACGATGCCAAGTGCGATACCACCGGTGCGGTCGAGCCCCTCCACACGTCCGTCGGCACGACGAAGCATGGGAGGCATGTGTCCCCCGAGGGCGTAGGAGAGGACGCCGCTGATCGGGTCGAGAAGCCCATAAAACACGGTGACGAAATTGTCCAGGAAGCCCTGGGCGCACAGGTCCACATTAGCCCGGGCGAGGACGGAGCCCGGCTCTCGCGCATGCGTTGCCGCTTCGCGAAGGAGCGTTCGGGCCACGGCCATCATGAATGCGGCACTCACGCCTTTCCCCGCCACATCGGCCATGACGATGCCCAGGTTCCCGTCAGGAAGCGCGATGAAGTCATAGAAATCTCCAGACATATGTTGCGCTGCGATCATCCGTGCCGCACCGCGCCAACCTGGCATGGCTGGCATGACTTCCGGAAGAATCGCCATCTGCAACTCGCGCGCCGCTTCGAGTTCATCCTCGATCCTGGCCTGGGCGCGCGTCAGCGCCAGGTTGCGCTCGGATAGTTCGGAGGTGCGGCGGACCACCAGATCATCCAATGCACGCATGCGCCACCGGACCCTGGCCGCCATGCCGACGAATACGCGCGCAAGACGCCCCAGCTCGTCGTTGCGCGCACACACGCGCACGAGCAACTCCGGCGGCGGCACACGGCCTGTTTGCACGATGGCGGCGGCGCGCGTGAGCGCGTCCAGTGGGCGCGCCAACTGATCGGCGGCGCGCAGTGCGAGGGCGAGCCCGGCGACGACGATGAGCACTCCCAAACCAGCGGTGGTCTCCCACCCACGCGTCTGCGAGGCATCAAGGCCTTCGCGTGCAAAGCGCGCAAAAAACGCCCCCACGATCCGGCCATGCCGATCACGGATTGCGTGATACATATCGATACCGGCAGCGGGCGTGCGAATCATGCTGCCGCTCGGTGCGTCCATCACGCGCGCGAGGCCTTGCAGCCATGGAGCGCTTGCGACCCCCGCAGGCCCCCGGCAGATTGCACCTCGCGGATCGCGCGGCGTCACACAAAACGCTTTCAGCGCGCCCTCGCCCACCAACCGGTCACCGAGGATCGAGGCCCGCCGGAGATCGGGTGCGCGGCCATCGTCAGCGATGGGCAGCAATGCGCCGAGGATCGGACCGACGATCTCCGCGTCCCAGCGCACCTGCCTGAGCACGCGCTGGTGCGCGTGCGCTCCCAGGGCGAGCGCGGTCAAGCCCACGGCGGCGAGCGCGAACAGTGCCGTGAACACGAGGACGCGGGCGCGCAACCTCATCCTGGCGTGCTGCCGGGGCGGGTCGGCGACCCCGGCATCGAATTGGCGCGCTGCTCACGGCCGATTCGCCCGCAGCGAACCACAATGGCCGCAGGTTCATCAAAAGGAGAAAAATCGGCCATGGAAATTCAACCTCACACGGTTTCAAATTCCGCCAGCAGCCCGGCAACGAATGGCACGATCGAGGTGCCAACCGTGTACGCGCTCGCGGGCGAGGTATCGACGTACAACGCGCGTGCGTTGCAGCGCGACATGATTGACCTGCTGGCACGCAACCGCGCCGGGCTCGTGGTCGACCTCAAGCACGTGGACTTTCTCAGCAGTAGCGGCATGACCGCGATCCTCGCCGTTGCACGTTCCGCGCGCGAGGCGGGGAGCAAGCTCGTGCTCGCGGCGCCGACGCCCGTGGTGCTGGACGCGTTGAAAGTCGCTGGATTCGATCGCCTCATGCCGATCGTCGCCGATCAGGATGCCGCGCGCGCGTTGTTCTGAGCACGCGCGGCCGCCGGCACGGAGGCGGCCGCCGCCGGGATTGGCGGAACCGGCTCCATCGGTCCCGGGTGCGGCAGCGCGGCGCCCGGTGCCGGTGCCGCATCCCCCGCATGCAGATTCTCGGGATCAATGACCTTGGTGCGGATCAGGAACAGACGTGTCGTCTTTTGCGTTTGCGCAGTGCTGTTGGAGAACATGCCGCCGATGAACGGCAGATCGCCGAGTCCGGGTACCTTGCTGTGGGTGTTTGTCGTCTGCACGGTGTTGTAGCCACCAATGAGAAGGCTCTCACCCTTGCGAACGTCGGCCTCGGTACTCAGCGTGGCGTCATCGACGGTCGGGAGGTTGCCCACGGTGGCCTGGGTCTGGATCTGACCATCGTCGATGTCAACGGTGAGGTGCACGAGCTGCTTGCCGCCATGTCCAATCACGCGTGGCGTGACGTTCAGCGTGGTGCCCGCCGTGACCGGGGTGACCAGCGCGGTATTTTGCGAGGTGGTCTGAATGTAGAACGTCTTCGACAAATCGATCACCGCACCCACGTTGTCGGTTGCCAGCACCGACGGCCGCCCCTCGATACTGGCGTATCCCTGCTGCTCCAGCAATTGCAGGTGGGCCAGGAAATACGCCGCCGAGTTCGGCAGAATGGTGCCCGGATTCACGCCCGAACCTGCCCCGGCAAGGATGACCGACAGCGTGTTGGAGTCGGTGGGAGCACTGACATTGCCGAAGCCGGCCGCCGCCCCCTGGTTTCCCATCACAGCATTCCAGGAAATTCCAAGGTCTTTCAGATGCGAGGTATTCACGTCGATGATCATCGCTTCGATCTCGACCAGGGGGGCCGCGACATCGAGCTCGGCGATGAGCTTCGCGTACATCGGCATGCGGTCGGGCACGTCCCTGACCAGAATCGAATTGGTTCTCGGGTCTGCCTCGATGGTCGGAGACACCGACGACGTCACACGCTCCGATCTGCGATCCGAGCCCTTGGTGGTGCCCGATGGCGAGGACGCCACTGCGCCGCCCCGGCTCTGCCCGCCGGGGGCGGCTCCGCGCCCGCCTTGCAGCGCAGCCATGGCAAGCGATGCATCGGGGACCAGGGCCGGCGCTGCCGCGAACGAGTTCGGTAGCGGGCGGGTGCGGGTCTGGATCGTGGCACTGGCGCCGCCCATCACCAGATCGCGCAGGATTCGCGCCACCCCGGGCGTGGTCACCTGCTGGTCACGGTAGGTGATGCGGCGATCCACGACCGACGCGTGGCGCAGCCGGAATACTTCCATCACGACCCCGTCGTGCGCTTGTGGCAGGGCTGCGACGGTGGATGCGACCAGACGGACGTACTCCGGCGGACCCGACACCGCGACCACGTGCTGCTGCGGCAGCTCTCCCCAGCCGAAACGTGAGTCCAGTACCCCGAGGTCCTGCAGGAGCTTGGTCAGGTTCTGGCCGCTGGCGCCCGAGGTCGGGATCATGCGCACCGTCGCATCGCTGGTGCGGGAAATGTAGAGCGTACCGGCATGGGTGAACCATTGCAGACCGTAGACGCCGGTGAGGCGATCGAGAAACGCGGTCGGCGTTGCTTCGTCGAAGCGTCCATTGACACGCGCATCCAGACCACGGGGCATGTAAATGGAAAGACTGAAGCTCGCGGCGAAATCATCGAGCACCGCCGATAAGGGCTTGTTGTCGGCAAAATAGGTGTACTCCACCGTCGGCCATGGCGGTGTGTCGGCGCAGGCCTGGCCCGTCCACAGCACCAGCAACGCGGCGAGCACGCGGAAAAACAACCGGCCCTGGCCTGCAAGGCCTTTCAATGTCATCGTGCGCACAGCACCTCCCGCCAGGCCTGGATTTCGTTGATCAGTCGCTCCACCATGGCACTGATATCCATGTCCGTGGCGGTCGGCTCGACGCTGCCTTGCAGCCACAGGGCGGCCTCCTCGGCATCCGCAACCAGCGCCAGTGAATTGCTCCCAAGGCGCGCCAGCGAACACTGCATGGCGCGCTGCACGAGGGTCTCGCGCCGCCCCGGTGCAAGAGGCAGGTCGACGATGCGCGCTTGCGCCAACAGGCGTCCGTCGGAAAGTTCGGACAAGCTCACGCGCACGTCGTCGAAGCTCAAGGCCAGGCGTCCCTCCCTTGGCTGCGCCCCGGACACGTGTTGCGCGCCCCAGCGCGCGATGCGGGAATCCTTGCTCATCGGAGATCACTCCTTCCATCGGTTGCGCCGCGCTCGGCGGCAAGGTCCTGGACCAGTCGCAACACCGCGGCCACCGGCTCGATGAGATCGCTCGGGATGTACTGGTCGACACTGGCGCGGGCGAGCAGCGCGCGCGCCAGCGCGATGTCACGCATCACCGGCACGCCGGCATGACGCGCCGCGTCGATCATGCGTTCCGCCACGGTTCCCTCTGCCTTCGCCAAAACCACAGGCAAGGGTGTTTTGGCAGCGTCATAGCGCAGCGCCACGGCGACGTGGGTGGGGTTCACGACCAGCACCGAGGCGTCGCGTGCGCGCTCGACGGCATCTTCGGCGAGGATTTCGCGATGCAGCTGCCGGCGCTGACTCTTGACCTCCGGATTGCCTTCCATGGTCTTGTACTCGTCGATCACCTCCTGCCGTGACATCATCAAGCCCTTGGTGTAGGTGTGCTTCTGCCACGCGAAGTCAGCCAGGGCAATGACCGCATAGGCCAGGCCTGTCTGGATGATCAACTGACGCAAGAGCGCACCCAGCACCGCGCCAAAGGCATCGACGCCCAAGCGCGGCACCTGCAGCAGCGTTGGCAGGCTGGCGTGCACGGCCAGGTAGATCACGGTTGACACCACCGCGAGTTTGGCCAGTGACTTCAGGAACTCGACCAGGCTCTTCTTCGAGAACATGTTCTTCAGGTTCGCGGCGACGTTCAGCTTTTTGCCCGAGGGCTTGATGGCCTGGAAACTCAACAATGGTCCGGTTTGCACGACCTCCGCAAACGTTGCGAGAACGATGACAATCAGCAGCGGCGGCAGCAAAAGCTCTGCGATGGTTTGCATGGACGACGCGACCATGAAGGGGAGCTGGGTGGCGAAATCAACGCCCAGCAGGCCAAGCGGTTCACCGACAAGGATGCTCATGCGCACGATGATTGCTGCGCCATCGCCAATGAAGTAGGCGAACAAGGCCACGATCAGCACGGTCTGCGTGAAATCACGGCTTTTGGCGACTTCACCGCGTTTGCGCGCTTCCTCGATCTTCTTCGGTGTTGGCTGTTCTGATTTTTCGGCCATGTGCTTTCAACGCAGGAGAGGATCCAGGCGCATGACCCACGTGCTGAAATCACGCATGTGGGTGTAGCCCTCGGGAAAAAGGGTGGTCGCGTAAATGAGGAGCATGAACAAGGCAAGTCCGCTCTTGACAGGCATCGCCAAAAAGAACACCTGAAGTTGCGGCACGAAGCGGCTGACCAGGGCCATGCCAAGTTCAGTCATGAACATGGCCATCATCACGGGTGCTGCCAGCAGCAGGCCCACGTACATCATCTGGTTGAGCTGTCCAAGCACCAGATTGGCGGCGGCAGGACTCCATTTGGGCCAGAATTGCAGTGGTGGCCACATGCGATAGCTGTCAAAGATCAGCGTCGCCAGCATCTGCAGGCCGCCGAGGGAGACGAAATACGCGATGAAGGCGAGGCCCAGAAGCTGGGCCAGCGGTGAACTGTCCTGCCCGGTGAGCGGATCCAGGGTGGCGGCGATACTCGCGCCACGCTGGTTGTCGATGACGAAGCCCACCACGCCGAATGACCAGAACGGCACCGCGCAGACGTGCCCGAGAATCAGACCGATCAATCCCTCCTTGAGAAACAGGAACACGAGACCTACGGGTCCTGGCAACGGCAGGGGATGGGGAAATATCGGGATGATCAGCAACGCAAGCCCGGCACTGACGCCGAACGCCAGCGTCATCGGCAGCAACGAACGGTTCATGAACGGCAAAGCGCCGAACAGCGGGATCACCCGTGCCTGCACCAGAAGCATGCCCATGGCGACGTGATGGAGTTCGGCGTAGGCCTGCGCCAGCGGTATGTTTGCAATCAGTTGCTGGGGCTTCACAGGCCAACCCCCGCGTACAAGTCGAACAGCGTCAGCGTGTAGCGCATCAGCTCGGCGCCGGTCCAGCGGCTGGTCAGGTACAGAGTGAGCGCCACGGCGATGAGCTTGATGGCGAAGGACAGCGTTTGATCCTGAATCTGCGTCAAGGCCTGGAACAACGAGACCACGGTGCCAACGATCGCCGCCACCGCAATGGTCGGCAGCGACAGCAGCAACGTGAGGTACAACGCCTCGTTGACGTAGCTGACAACGTCCTGAGGGTTCATGGCGGTTTAGTGGTAGGTGAAAATGAGACCCTGGACCAGACGCGTCCAACCGTCGGCCATCACGAACAGAAACAGCTTCAGAGGCATCGAAATCATCACCGGTGACACCATCATCATGCCCATCGCCAGCAGGACGTTGGACACCACGATGTCGATGCAGACGAAAGGAAGGTAGAGGAGAAAGCCCATCTCGAACGCCGCCGTCAACTCGCTGAGCATGAAGGCAGGCACCAGGGTGACGAAATTCTTCTCGCTCACGCCCTTCGACATCTCCGGGCCCCACAATCTCCGTGCGGTCTTGACGAAGAAGGCGCGCTGCCGGGGGTCGCTGTTGCGCAGCAGGAAGGCGCGCAAGGGTTCCGACCCCTGTTCGACGGCCTGGATTGCAACGCTGAGGTTGGACGTCGCGCCGGGATCCTTGGCCAGGCTCGCATACATCGATTGCCCGACGGGAGCCATGATGTAGGTGGTCAGGATCAGGGACAGACCATAGATGGCGATATTCGGGGGAATCTGCTGGACCCCGAGGGCATTGCGAACCAGGCCAAGCACGATCGAGATCTTCAGGAAGCTGGTGGCAACCACCACGACCACCGGAACCAGCGCGAACAGCGCAAGCGCAAGCGCAAGTGAAACTGGATCAAAGCCGGAGTTCATCGCGCGTTTCCCGCCTCGGGATCGTCGCTCATGGTTGGTTCCGGCGCGTGAATGCTCGCGACGCGGACCCCCAGGCGCCCGTCGATGTCGACCAGATTGCCGCGGCCGATGCGGGCGCCACCAATCCGGATATCCACATGATCGGTCGCCGGACGCGCCATGCGCAGGATCTGTCCCGGCTGGATCTGTTCAAGCTCACCGAGCGTGATCCAGCAGGTGCCGACGTCAAAGCAGACGCAAATCGGCAGCCCCTGGAATTCCGGTACGCGGACGCGGCCGTTGCGTCGCCCGCTGTCGCTCTGGTCCTCGATCTCGGCCGCGTCGGACGCGGATGCGGCTGCGGAAATTTCCCGTTGAATTGGCATGGGTGACTCCAGGATGGTGACGGTGTCTCGCTTGAGTTGCGCGCGGATTTCCCAGCCAGGCTGCGTGGCGGTGCAGAGCCACGCAGCACCGTCGCGCTCGGCATCGCGTCTGGCCACCAGGATCACGTCTCCGGTGCGCAACGTCCGCAATTGGGCGAGTTCGAGCACGGCGCTGCCGCATTGCACCTGCAGCGACACCCGCAGCGTCGGCCGCTTCGTGCGCAACGGCGCACCCGGCGGAATGAGACTGCCCAGCAACAGGACCCCGAGGCTGTCGGCGTGCAGCACCGCGTGCAAACTTCCCGCGCTTGTGTCCAGTTCGAGGAAAAATGCGTGCGGCAGCGGCTTGGGCGGATCTGCTTCGACGACGTCGCGAACCTGGGCGGCGCCACGCCCACTGCTGCCGAGCGTGTCACCCACGAATTGCACGGCGCGTTTCAGTGCTGCCTGCCGCCACGGATGCGGCAAGGCCGGGGCTGCATCCACGCCAAGGCTGGCGCGGACCCAGGTGTCCAGGGCCGCCGGCGCGAAATCGACCGAAAGCTGCGCACCCGCCCACTCGAGGGTCACGCGGATCCACCCCTGACCTGCCAGCGATCGTGCTTCGCCACCCAGTGGACTCAGGCTGAGCGTGGGCGGGGGGTCGCCAGCATGCAGTCCCGCGATCGGCATCGACATCGCCCTGCTTGCGATCAAGTCCAGTGCCCGGGCTTCAGTGGTGGTCAGCCGCGGCAATGGAATGGCATGATCCCGCTTCATCGCGCGTGGACTCCGGGTGCGGACGCGAACGCTTCCGTCGCACCTTGAGGCCCGCGTGCATCGGGGTCGGTCCGATCGCACCATGGCAGCCACGTCGGATCGTCTGACGGCAGTCCCTCGGCGATCACCCGCCAGAGCACGTCCTGCCCAAGCGTGTGCGCCAGACGCCTTGCCATGGTGGGTGCCGCGCCAGCCAGCGCGATGAAGGGGCCGACGGCGCGGCACGCAAAGGCCGCCACCCAGGCACCGGCATCCCTGTAGACGGACAAGGTCACGCCAGGAAAGACGGCATCGTCAAGATCGATGCGCACGTGCCGCGCGTCCCCGCCGTGCTCGCAAACGTACAAGGTATCCACCAGACGCTCGAGCATCTCGACGGTTGCTGCCTCGTCGAACGCGTGCATGGGGCGCGCAAGGCGCGCGTACGGCATCGGCAAACCTGGCGCAGTTTGCCTGGCAGGTTGCGGGGATTGCGCGGAGCCCGCCCCGAGTGCCTCGGCGAAGCGGGCGGCAGCCGCCGGGTCAGCTGTGGGTGGCTCGCCTTGCGCGAACTCGCGCTGGGCAATGGATGTCCCGGTGCCGGGCCCGCCGTGACCCAGGGTCAGGTTCAGGCCAACGCGACGTTCAGACATACCCGACCTCCGTGGCGATTTCACCGTCTTCACGCTCCCTGCCGCCAACCGCCCGACCGACGACGTCCTCGAATTCGCGTTCCTCGCTGGCTTCCAATGCGCGCATGCGCTGCGCGCGCTCCTTGCGCAGCAGTTCGTCGAATTTCGTGACCACGCGCTCGGCCTGGTGCAGACCGCCGGCCGAGGCCGCACGCGCTTCGCGTGCCTTGTCGTGCGCGGCGCCGGCACGCTTGACCGCGTCGGCATGCTCTCGCTGCTGCGCGCGCAGTCCGGCGATACTCTGGTTCGCATCGAGCAGGTCGCGCACATGGACCTGCCGCGCGCACAGGCCTGCGAACATGGCATGTTCCTGTTTCGCAGCGTGGGCGTTGAATGTCGCAGACGCATGCTGCGCTTGAACTTCGGCATCCCGCGCGGCGATCATCGCCGCATATGCATGCTGCAGCGCAGTCTGCGCGCGCCGCCGATGAAAGTGCTTGATGAACAGCAGGTCGTCGGTCATGCTCATGTGGCATTGCCTCTGTCGATGGGGGTTCCGGTGATGTGGCACAGCGCCTTGATGGTCTCGTCAAAGTCAGCAAGCGCCCCGAGGTCCTGACGCAGGAACGCGCGGATCGCGCCGATTTTGTCGATGGCCTCGTCGGTGCCGAGATCACCGCCGCGCGCGTATTCGCCGATCTTCACCAGCAAGTCCACCTCTGCGTACTTGGCCATGAGTTCGCGCAACCGGGCCGCGGCCGCGCGATGCGCCGCCCCGATCACCCTGTTCTGCACGCGACTGGTCGACGCCAGGATGTCGATGGCGGGGTAGTGGTTCTGTGCTGCCAGCGCTCGGGACAGCACGATGTGGCCGTCGAGAATCGAGCGTGTCTCGTCTGCGATGGGCTCCGTCATGTCGTCACCCTCGACCAGCACCGTATACATGGCGGTGATGGATCCCTTGTCGTTCATGCCGACGCGCTCCATCAATCGGGGCAACGTGGCGAACACCGAGGGGGGGAAGCCGCGCCGGGTTGGTGGCTCGCCAGCGGCCAGGCCGATTTCGCGCTGGGCGCGTGCGAAGCGGGTCACCGAGTCCATGAGAAACAGCACGCGTCGTCCCTGGTCCCGGAAGTATTCGGCGATGGCGGTGGCCACGTAGGCAGCCTTGGTGCGCTCCATCGAGGATTTATCGGACGTCGCGCAAACAATCACGGCGCGCATGCGCCCCTGGGGGCCAAGATCCTCCTCGATGAATTCACGCACCTCGCGGCCACGCTCGCCGATCAGGGCAATGACCGTCACGTCGACCGCGGCGCCTTTCACCAACATGCCCAGCAGGGTGGATTTGCCGCCACCCGCAGCGGCGAAAATCCCCATGCGCTGTCCCTCGGCGCAAGTGAGCATGGCATCGATCGCCCGCACCCCGAGTGGCAACGGCTGGGTGATCACGCGGCGAAGCATCGGATCTGGAGCGTCGGCGTACACGGGGTAGAAGCGATCGGCCTCTAGTGGTCCACGTGTATTCACGTCCATCGGCCGACCCAGGCCGTCGAGCACGCGCCCGAGCAGGCCGTCTCCAACGGGAACCATGTGAGCGCGCCCGGTGGGCGACACCTCCGTGCAAACGGAAATGCCGTACATGTCGCCGATTGGCGTGAGCAGTGCGGCATCACGCGCGATGCCGACCACTTCGGCCTGCATTTCAAAATCTTCTCCGGGATTGCGCAGAATGCACAGCTCCCCGATCTTCACCGATGGCACCACTGCGCGGATGATGGTGCCGACGACCTGGATCACCCGCCCCTTCACTGCCAGCGTCGGCGTGTCCTGCAATGCCAGGCGCATGATGTCCGTGACATAGTCAAAGGTTTTCATGATTCAGACCCTACGTCCGAGCAGCCGCGCGAAGCCGGCCTCGATCGCCTGGATCTGCGAATCAATGCTGGCTTCGACCATGCCGATTTCGCTCTCCAGGATCGCCGCGTCGCCACGCAGACGCGTGTCGGCAACGATATCCAGGATGCCCACGCCGGGAAACGCTGCAAGCAGGTCGCGCGCCCGCGCCCGCACCAAGTCCACGTGTTCCGGTGCCAGGCGCAGGGTCAACTGCTTCTGGTTGCGCATCACTGCCAGGCCGTTGCGAACGACGGCCAGCACACGATCCTCATCGTTGAAGTCACTGATGATGCGTCGCACCGACGCGGTGACGAGCCCCACGATGCGCTGCTCGATCGTGGCAAAGTACTCGACCATGCGGGAGGCGTGATCGATCATGTGCGCGGCTTGTTCATTGCGGACCTGCTCGAGTCCGACGTTGAAGCCACGTTCGAGCTCGGTCTGATAGCCCTCCCGGGCCTCCGCACGCAGGCGGTCGGCATCCTGTGCTGCCAGCTCCATGACCTGGATTTGACGCACCCATGCTGCCACATCCTCTGCAGGAATCACGGGCTGGGATGGATCAATGCTGACGGCGCGGCCAGCCGGCATCGCATGGAATCGCAGAAATCCCATCACACATGCTCCACTTCGGCTTCAGCGCGAATCCGGGTGGTGGCGTCCGCCACCCAGGCCGTATCCCAATCGGGGTCCCAGGCGGCGACGCACGCCGGGTAGACGGCCTCGACCGCCGCCAGCGCTGCCGCGGGGTTGATCTCCTGTACGTCCATCACCGGGAGTGGCAGTTTCAACGCCAGTCGCGCACCAATACCCGGCTCCAACTCCCGCGTGGCAGCTTCGAGCGCGCGCCATCCCAACGCTTGCCACGACCTCGCCTCGTCCGGGTGAGCAGGCGTCAGCGGTGCGCTGGCTGGTGGCGTCGGCTGCGCCAGCACGAATGCCCAATCGCGGGCGTCGAGGGCCGCGCCGAAAGCCTCGAGGTCGATCCGACGCACGACGCGCTTGAGTCGGGGCGCATGCGCACGCAGCGCGACGAACCACGCCAGCTGCTCCAAACCCTGCGGCGGCAGTAGCGCGGCGCGGTGCGCCAGTCGATCGAGGTCGAGCGGTGGATCCGGATCGAGTCCAAGCCCACCGATCAGCGCGGTGCCGAGGTCGGAAACCAGCCCGGATGGAAGCAGCCGCCGCGCGCGATCCGGGTGCAAATATCGCGCCGGATCAAACACAAAGCTATAGATGCGCTGCGCCCCCTCGGGCGGAAGGCTGAGCCATGTCTGGGGTCCCCGGTTCATGACGGATCTTCCTCGCTGACGCGTGCAAGCCCACGGCCGCGGCGCAGTACCGCACCCAGAGCCAAGGCTGCAGCGACCGTGATCAGCGCAAGAAGGATCCAGCGCAGGTTCGGCATCCAGCCCGCATCCGTGCGACGGGCAGCGTGGACCGCCAGCACTTGCGCGGGAGGCAGCAAGGTGCTGCGCACCATCACCACCGTCACTCGCTCCGGGGTGAGCCCGGGAATACTGCTGGCCACGAGCCGACGGACCTGAGGCTCCAGAATTTCGACGTGGGCACCGCTGCGGTACTTGATGAATACAGCCGCCGACGATGCGGATGGAGCATCGCCCGTGGCAACGCTTCCGCTTTCGGGAAGCACGAGATGCACGCTCGCGTACACCACGCCATCGATATGCGACAAGGTGCTCGAAATATCCTGCGACAAGGCATACAGGTATCGTGCGCGCTCCTCGGTCGGTGACGAGATCAGGCCGTCCTTGCGAAAAACCTTGCCCATGCCATCGAACTGCTCGTGTGGAAGACCCAGTGCACGCAGCGTATCCACGGCGCTGGCGACGCGCGCCGAGGCAACCTGCACGGACACCAACCCGTCCTTGCCACTCACCTTGTCTGCCCCGATGCCGGCGTTGACGAGCGCCGCGACGATCTCGTTGGCGTCGCGCTCCGGAAGATTGCCCAGCAGTTCGACGCGCGAGCTGCAAGCGGTGAGGACCAAAGCGATGGAGATCTGGATACCGAATCGCACCAGGCGACGGTGATGTGGGCGCGGGTTCATTGCGTTCTGAGCAATTGGTCGAGGTCCTGGGATGCTTTGGAAATTCCCTTGCCGACAAGGTCATACTGCACGCTTGCCGATAACACTGCGTACTGGACGCGCACGAGGTGCGACGCTGACAGCGGCTCCTGCGCAAGCAGACCCTGAGCCGTGGACCAGTCCTTCTGGATGGCGCTGGCGCGACGTTGCAGGTTCTGCAAAATCGCGTCGCCCAGCGTTACCGGAGGTGACGCGGAGACGCCATGGCCTGGTGGCTGTGCCTGCAAGGAGGACGGTGCCGACAACAACGCGTTGAACCGGGACACGTCGGCCGCGGACACGTGCGAGGTCTGCGCGCCACCCGCCGTCGAGGCCGATGACGTCGCGGAGACGCTGGTCACCGCGCTCGACAGCAGCGGTGCAGCAAGCGCTTCAGTTCCCATCATGCTTCCCTTTCACGTCCGTTTGATTCACCCATGCCGGCCCGAACTGTCGGGACGACCCCTCAACCAACCCCAGGAGACCGCGTGCCAGGATCGTCGTCGGCCTTGCGTCGCCGGCGGGTGCAAGCTCCAACGCGGTTCGCAGCGTGCGCAGGGCTTGCCCGTGACGACGCGCCGCGTCGAGAGCCAGGCCCAGAAACACGTAGATGCTCAAGCGATCGTCCTCCCACTGCGTGGCCGCGTCGGTCGATGCCGCCACCGTGCGCGCATCGACCATGCGCCGCCCGACCTCCAGCGTCCTGACCGCGTCGTCGGCACGGCCGCCATCGAGGTGGAGCGTGGCCATGCCGATATAGGCAAAGGCGCGCTGCGGCCGCAGCACGATGAGTGCCTCGAATACACCCGCCGCCTGACGGCGCATGCCGGTCGAGGCTGCCACGAAGCCGATCTCGCTCAACATCCGGACCTCGTCGGCGTCAAGCATGTCGGGCGACATCGCGCTCCAGGATGTCTCGCAGTGCGACAGCCTGCTCCGCCAGCGCGCGCAAATCTTCCCTGCCCTCACACCCCGCTGCCAGGTTGCTCAGGACGGCGCGCGCTGCCTCGGCTTCATGCATCGCAATCAGACACTGCGCGAAACCAAGCATTGGCCGCGGATTTTCCGGATCGATATAGGCGGCCAGGCCGAATGGAAGTGCGGCGTGGCGCGGCATGCCAAGACCTTTGAACGCATGGGCGAAACCGACCAGCATGCGAGGCTCGGTTGGGCGGTACCCCAGCAGCATCACGAACAGCGGCCATGCGTGTGCGTACTGCGCCGCTTCCAGTGCCGCATACGCGCGTGCGTACACGGCCTCGATGATGGCTGGCTCGAGTGGATCGGCGACAGGAGTCGCCTCAATTCGCTTGCGCAGCGCCTCGAGCCAGGCCAGAGCCGGATCACGATCGATTTGATGGGTCGATGCCATGTCGATTTCTTTCAATAAGGAGGATGGGCCGCCCCAGGGTTCCGGGCCATGCGGGGGCTTTCAGTGCGTGGCCCGCAGACGGACGGATCAAAGCGCGCGCATGCTGTTTTCGATCACCGCCACCTCTGACTCGAAGATGCTTCTCACGACGTCGATGGCGCTTCGGTTCAGGGTGACCTGGATATCCTCCGAAGACGATGCCTGCTCTGCTTCCTCGCGCCGCAGGCTTGCTGCCGCATCGAGCGTGGCAGAGGCCGCGTGATCCATTTGCGCATCGTGTGTCTTCCACGCCGAAGCCAGATCCCCGGCGCTGCCGGCCAATGAGTTCATGACTTGGGCGAGGCCACTCATGCCGGTGACTTTCGCTGTAAGTTCGCGTTCCTGCTTGCTGTCGAGCCGCTCCAGGCCCGTCGGCTTTTCTCCTGCCGCGCTCGTGCTGCCTGTCCGCGTGCGAGACCCTTGCGAGGCGCCGTCCGAAACTTCGCTACCACTGAAGCTGTGCTCGGATTCTTCCGCCTCCTCCGCGAAACTGCCCCAGCGGGTACGGTTGCTACCGACACTGCTGGTGTCGCTGATATTGCGGCTGGTGCGGTTGCTGCTGAAGCTGCTGAAGGTGCTGTTGCTGCGGATGCTCTCTCGGGAGATGTCGCGTTGAGACTCAAAAAAGTCCGATTCAGCGACGCTGGACCTGCGCATATCGGGTTCAAGCACCGAGTCGTTCAGCTTGTCATCAAGCACCTCCGACTTCTGCTCCATCTTGTTCAGTCCCGCTTCTTTCTCCGCAGCGGATCCGACGCCTTTCATCGACTTGTACAACGCGGCGCCTGTGAACCCCGCGGCCAGACAGGCGAAGCCGATTGCGAGTCCGCCCTTGATCTTGGATGCCGTGAGGGTGTCATCCGCCTCGTCCCGCAGTTTGTCGGCGGAGGCCAGCGCGGTGGAGTACTGTTGCGCGTAATAGCCCCATTTGGCCTGCCGATAGTCGGTTTGCAGGTCGCTGGATGCCTCGACGATCACCGCTGCCACCATCGCATCCGACACCATGGGAGTCGGCTTGCAGGTCGTCAGTCCGTAAAGGTGCGCCAATGCGTCCGGAGGCAGGGGCCGAACTTCCGGGCGCGGCATGTCGGAGAGATCCGGCAGCTCGGGAAGGTCCGGTGCGCGCGTGGCAAGCGACGGCAACTTGACGACTGTGGCCGGTTGTCCCGTTTGCGCGGCTTTGGCTGGATCGATGACCTGCGTCGTGACGACATGCGCGGCTCCGCCGGGGACAAGATTGCCGGACGCAGCCGGATCGGCACCTGTGGCGTGGTGTCGTTGGCGTGCCGCCGCCGGGGGGGCTGGATGGAACGGAGCATCGGCTGCGGCTCCGCCGGGCAACGCACCTCCCGCTGCGAGGGCAGCGCGTTGCGCATCGTCCATGCTGGGTTGCGGTCCTGAAATCGTCATGATGCTCTCCTGATTGATGGGTTCATTGGTCGAAAACGTGGTCTGATTGCCACCTGAGGTCTTCAGGCATTGATGCTCGAATGACCCCAATCGCGCATGATTGACAAGCTGGTCGCACCGCTTCTTCCGATCACATCGATCGCCGCGTTGTAAGCGTCCTTGCTGCGCTTGAGGGTGGACTGAATATCTGCGATGCTTTGCTTCAATTCGTCCTTGACGCGCGTGCTCTCGGCGTCGAAGGCCTGGGCGTCAGCATGCAGGCGCTCGGCGGCGTTCGTTGCCTTGCCGGTCTCGAGGGTCAGGCCCCCTTGCGTAAAGGTTGCGGCAACTCCCGTGACGTTCGCGCCAATTTCCACGGCTCTGAGCGACTTGGCCAGCAGGCTCGAGGCGATCTGCGCCATGGCACGCACGGCGATGACGGCGCTGGCAATGGTGACGGCAATATCGGTCAGGCTTCCCAGGATCTGCGCCACGTTCTCGGGAACTCCGCAAGTCTTCAGCAGCAGGCCCCAGATCTTTCCAAGCGACAGCGGAAGGTCCACTCCCGTCACCATCGACACGATCTGGCCCGCCAGGGCCACGGCACCAGCCACCGCGCTGGCCCCCAGCAGCAGGCCGCCGGCCGTCGCCCCCAAAGCCACCGCGCCCACCCCCGGGAGCGCCACGGTGGCCACCGCGGCGACAACCATCAGCACGATCCCGAGCAGCTTCTGCCACCAGGTCAGCTCCTTGACTTCCTTCTCCTTGGCGTGCGCTTCCTTCTGCTTTTGCAGCTGCTCCTGCCTGATCGCACTCGACTTCAGCTGTTTGTTCTGCACGTTGCCCATTTGTGTGGAAACGTCGGCATCATTGATCTTCGCAATGGCAAGCGAGGCATCGGCCGCGAGGTTGTCGAAATCGATCAAACGGCCATTGATGGAGGGAATCCCCGGCGCGCCGACGGAGACAAGATCATCGGGACGCCCAATGCCATTGCTACGGCGCGACACGCTCGTCGCGGTGCCGGCAACACCGGCCAGACTGGCGAGTTTCGTGCTGGCCGACGACGGGGAGATCGAGGTCTGCGCACCTGCAGTGGCATTGTTTGAGGCAGCAACGGCCACCACCTCGGCGGTCGCCGTTGGGTTGGTGCTGGGAATTGGCATGGTGATTACTCCTTTGAGGTGGGTTGTGAACGCGAACGCAGCGCCTCGAGCAACGCCTCGGCACGCGCGCGACCCGTCGCTGGCAGGTCTGGCGCGCTGACGAGCGCGTCGAGCATGTCGGATGCCGGCCCGGGCTGGTTCAAGGCCAGCAGGCACTCCACGGTCTGGAACGCCAGTTGATGGTCGCCCGGCGAACGCATGCAGGCGACGCAATAGAAGCCCAACGCATCTTCGTAGCGTCCAAGCATGCGCGCGGCGCCAGCCGCGGCTTGCGGGAAGCGGCCGTCGTTGGGTGCATGCATGCACAACAACGAGAACATCTTGTGCGCTTCGTCATACCGGCCCTGTTCGTACAACCCATGCCCGACGGCGTACATCGCCTCGAGTTCGCGCGCGTCGAGTCCGATCACTTCGGCGAGCGTGCCGCCGTTGTGCAGAAAACGTGTGATTTCTGCGAGCCGCCCCAGGTCTGGATCGATGGCCCGCAATTGCGCCAGCGCATCGGCGGATTCGGCTGGTGTGGGTACGGACGTTTTCGTTTGCAGAGTCGTCGTCATGGTCAGAGCTTTGAAAGAATGTCGCGGAGAATGTCGCCATAGTCCTTTTGATAGGAGCTGGCTCCCGTCAGATATGCATTGAGGTGAGATTGCAGGGACTGCAGGGTGACCATTTGCATCTGGGTTGCAGAGGAGCGACTGTCAATGATGGTGGAGAGCTTTTCGTCCTGGGCACTTGCATCCGTGTAGGACAAATCTCCACGCATCATGCGCTTCGCGTCATCCATATCGAATGGCGGGGTAATTGCCGGATTTTCTTCCGAAATTTTTTCCAATCCACATGCAGTACTCGCCAGTCCGATGAAAAATCCTTTGGTGGAATTTGTGGAAAAACCATATTGCGATTGATCGATGGCACTTGCCCATTCCTCGATGGGCTTGCCATCGATGCATTTTTTTATCTCATTGACATCACCGCCACTGACCATTCGCTTCCAGTAATCAGAGTCTTTGAATTTGCTGTCGCCGGTGACTTTTCCATATTCCTTTAACAGCGCATTCATGGAACCCCGAAGATTGATGTAATCCTGACTCTTTTTGTTGCTGCAGTTGATTTCATCGACCTTGTACAAAACCGCAGTCTGTGCGACCGCCACCAGTTCCATGAGCGTGTAGGCCACTTTGTTGCCGACGTCGTTCGGGTTGCAGGGCCAGGATTGATCCATCTCGCCCATCCTCGATGCGCGCAGGGCGGCATCGGACTGTGCTGACACCACATGTTGGGTCTGGATTGGTTCAGACATGCTTGCATCTCCTTGCTGATGGTCTGATCGGCTGGTCACGCGTAGCGGCGCAGACCGCCACGCTTGCGAATCAGGATTTCGCGTCGCGCTGCCGCGACAGCGTTCTCCACGGAACGCTTTTGCTCCGCAATCATTTCACTAATATGCTGCTGCAATTCATCGCGTTGCGCCGTTGTGAGTTTCTGGTCGATTTTTTCGACCTGACTCTTGATCTGCGTGTAATCCAGACCATGTTTGGCAAAAAGGTGATCAAGGCTGCAATCCCCCACCGCCGCGATCATGTCCTGGCTTTCCTTGATGATGCGCGTGGCGCGCTCCACCGTATCGTCTGGCATCTGCGTCTCCAAGTTTGCGTGTGGGTGAACCCGATGAGTGAAGCGTAGTCGCGGCAGAGGAATACAAGCGGTTTATTAATATTTGTCCAACGTTAATGTCAACATATAAACCGGTGAGACATCGTTTACAGCAAGCGATGCACGGTTCATTGCGGATTTACCGTGATTAATATGCTGACATGAACAACATCGAAGGTCCATTCCGGAAGAGCCCCGCGAACGCGCAGGGCAACGCCACGACGCATGCACGCGCCAGGATGTCGCACACGGGTTCACTTGCACCGGATGGTGCCGACGCGTCACCGCTGGCCGACGCCATCGAAGAGCTTGCCCCCTTGTTTTCGTCGCGGGCCCGCGAGCGCCGGCTCTCCGAGCGTTTCGCGGATATCGATCCGGACCCGGAAGAATCGGCGTTCGGGCGCGATGCGCTGCGTCAGGAACTTGCGCCGCATGCCGGTCACGGTGCCGCCGGCGACGCGCCTTCGGAGGCCCTGCTCGCGTTGGCAAGACGAATCTTGCGGCGTCCAGGCCGCTCGCGTCAGCTGGTCGACGACCTCGGCGACGACGCTTCGGGGCAGTACATCACCCTGCTCGAAATTGCCGACCTCATTGCGCAGGGGGCCATCGGGGCAGACCCATCCGGCACCGCCGAGGCGCAGGTGCGCGAGGCTGCGGCGGAACTGCTGGCGGCCAACCGGGGAGAAGTCCTCGCGGATCTCAATACCGCGGCGGCGGCCCGCACCCTCGGCGCGGGCGCGGGGGCGTTCCGGCATGCGTACAGGGATGCCATTCTTGGAGGTGGCGGCCTGACGCAGATTCTGCGCTCCCTCCTGGAAGCTACCCCCGGCGACGCTGGTGACGATTTCATGCAAGTGCTGCAATCCACGCGCACCGCCATCGGGCTGGACGTTGCGGCGGCGCGGCCTTCGACGGATCCGACCCGTTTGCACACGCTGATTTCGGATCTGTACAACCTCGAGGTCATCGCCACCGTGGTCGATCGATGCAAGCAGCTCGGCGAACGACTCGCGGGACGCTTTCGTATTCCCGCCATTCGCGCAACCGCGCTGACCGCCGATCTGGTTGGCCTGAGCGGCGATCGCTGGGCTGACACGACGCGCCTGAAGCGACTCGCGGAGCGCTTCCACGCCACGGGCGAGCCGGCATGCCAGGTTCAATTCATCGCCGCGACCGGAAGCATTCTGCGCCAACTGCCGCTCAAGATTTTCGAGTCGAACGAAGCCCGCGATGCCCTGCTCGACACCGTCCAGGTGGCGCTTGACGCCGCGGTCGAGGACGAAGAAAGCGCTGCGGACGCGCAGTCAGGCGGCGACCCCGGCACGGTATCGACACCGGAGACCAGGTCATGAGCGACGTCATTGCCGCATACGCCATCGCCCGCGCCTTGCCGATCCCGCAGGGTCAGGCCAACGTCATGCGCCTGGAACTCGAGGGTGGTGACAGCGTCGTGCTCGAAGCGCGCGGGAACACGGTACGCGTCTACCGTATCCACGCACTGCCGTTTCCCACGGAAGCCCAGCTCATGGCCGCATTGACGCGCTGCGACGCACGCCATGGCCACGGCGTGCAGGTCGGCTTGCGCGGAAGTGGCAATGACGCCGCGCTGTTCATGATCAAGCGACTGCACGATGCCGGCCCTGACCCGACGCACATCGATCGCGCCCTCGACACTCTGCAACGCTGGCACGCCGCATGGTTGTCCGCCTGCAACACATTCTGATTGCCCGCACCGGAGCTCAACGTGTCGCTTCCGCCTCGCCCCGCACCCTCCCCGTACGCGCTTGATCACGGCATCACCGACCTCGTGCGCGCGGGGAGTGTGCGCCCGTCGCTACCCGACTTTCGCCATGCGCGTCACGAGATGCCCTCGGCGAACGGCTTCGCATCCGCCCTCGACGCGCTGTGGGGCCGCACCAGTGATGAGCGCCTCCTCGAACGCGTGCGACCCCAGGTCGCGGACCCGACGATGCTGGCGCAGGGGCGCTTCGGCTCCGCGGTGCGCGCCGTGTCCACTGTGCTGCGGGGTGCTGCAAGCGAGGCGCGCAACCCCGCCGACGCCGCGGCACTTCGGCGCTGCGAGCGGCAGGTGGCCGAGCTGCGCGACCTGCGCGACGAGGCGGCCGGCAATTACGCAGCGCTGTTGCAGGGTTGACGCCGTGGCATCTCCCGCAACCCGTCTGGATGCCGAGCAACGCGATGCCTTGCTCGTGTTGGGCCACCTGATGTTGTCCCTGGACCGCCCCGATCGCGCCGCCATCGTCTACCGTGCCCTCGACGTCCTCGAACCCGGTCACGCGCCCCACCTTCGCGCTCTCGCTGTCGCCTGCGCGCGCGCAGATCTGCCCGCTGAAGCCCTGGCCGCACTGGAACGCCTCGCATTGACGGGAGCGCTGGATGGCGATTTCCTGGCCTTGCGCGCGCGGGTGCTGGGCACCCTCGGTCGCCATGATGAAGCCCTCGCGGCGATGCGCGCGGTGCTCGGCGCACCGTTGCCCGGAGGTCGCCGCCCATGAAAAACATCAATGCGCTGCTGCAGCGCCTTGCGCTGGCTGCGGCGAGCCGCAATGACATCGTGCTGGCGGTGCTGGTCGTGGCCATCATTTTCATGATGATCCTGCCGCTTCCCACCCTGGTGGTCGACGCGCTCATCGGCACCAACATGACGCTGGCGGCAGTCCTGCTCATGGTGGCCATCTACCTGCCGTCGCCGCTGGCGTTCTCGTCCTTTCCGTCGGTGCTCCTGATCACGACCCTGTTTCGCCTCGGCATCGAAATCGCCACGACCAGGCTGGTGCTGCTGCAAGGCAACGCTGGACACATCATCGAAACTTTCGGCCACTTCGTGGTGGGAGGCAATCTCGTGGTGGGCCTGGTTGTGTTCCTGATTCTCACCATCGTGCAGTTCGTCGTCATCACCAAAGGAGCTGAACGGGTGGCCGAGGTGGCCGCGCGCTTCTCGCTGGATGCGATGCCGGGCAAGCAAATGGCGATCGATGGCGACATGCGCGCCGGAAGTATCGACATGGACGAGGCGCGACGCCGCCGGCGTGCCGTCGAGCGTGAAAGCCAGCTCTACGGGTCGATGGATGGCGCCATGAAGTTCGTCAAAGGTGACGCCATCGCCGGCCTCATCATTGTCAGTGTGAATCTGCTCGGGGGCATGCTCATTGGCGTGTTTCAGCGCGGCCTGACCGCCGCCGAAGCGGTACAACGTTATTCGATTCTTTCCATCGGCGACGGCTTGGTGTCGCAAATTCCCGCACTTTTTATTGCCATCTGTGCCGGCATCATCGTGACGCGCGTCCAGACCGATGACGAAAACAGCAATATCGGCCGGGACATCGGCTCGCAGGTGCTGGGCCAGCCACGCGCACTGATCATCGGCGGCGCCATTGCGCTGGGGATGGGACTGATTCCCGGCATGCCGGCGCTGGTGTTCGCGGGACTGGCGCTGCCGCTGATGGCAATTGGTTATGCGCTCACCAACAAGCCGCCGGACGGCATGCAGGAACTTGACGGACTCCCGGGCATGCAGGCTGCGGGCGCAACCCCCAAGCCGCCGCGCCAGGATGGCAGCGATGAGTTCGTCCCGACCGTACCCTTGATGCTCGACGTCTCTCCAAAGCTGCGTCCCGCGTTTGACACGCCTGCGCTTAACGACGAGTTGATGAAAATTCGCCGTGCGATGTATTTTGATCTCGGCGTGCCGTTTCCGGGAATCCAACTCCGCTTTGATGACCGGGTCGCCGACGGCACCTACCAGATCGTGCTTTCCGAAGTGCCCGTTGCACAGGGCATGTTGCGGCCCGACCAGCTACTGGTGCGGGAGCAGGAGCAGGCACTGCGCGCACTGGGCGTCAGCTACGACAAGGAGCGTGCCTTCCTTCCTGGCATCGAAACGCTCTGGGTGTCGGCTGGCCAGGCGGATCTGCTCGCACGTGCAGGCCTGACCTGCATGACACCGACGCAAATCGTGTCCTTTCACCTCGCCGCAATGTTGCGGAAGTATTCGGCCGACTTCGTCGGCGTGCAGGAGACCCGCTTCCTGCTGGGGGCGATGGAACAGCGTTTCCCCGACCTTGTCAAGGAGGTGATGCGCGCGATGCCCATCCAGAAGATCGCTGAAATCCTGCAACGGCTGGTGTCCGAGGATATTTCCATCCGCAACCTTCGCAGCATTCTGGAGGCACTGGTCGAGTGGGGGCAAAAGGAAAAAGACTCGGTGCTGCTGACCGAGTATGTGCGTGGGGCCCTCAAACGCCACATCAGTTACAAATACTCGGTCGGGCAGAACATGCTCCCCGCCTATCTGCTTTCGCCGGATATCGAGGAAACCGTGCGCGCCGCGGTTCGCCAGACCTCCGCGGGAAGCTACCTTGCCCTTGACCCCGCTGCCGCCAAGCGCATCGTGGAAGCCATTGTTCGCACCGTGGGTCAGCTTCCGGCCAGCGGGCACAAGCCCGTGCTGCTGGCGTCAATGGATATCCGCCGTTTCCTGCGCCGACTCATCGAGCAGGACCTGCCGTCCTTGCAAGTCCTGTCCTACCAGGAACTCACGCCCGAGGTCAACATTCAACCATTGGCGAGGGTCCAGTGATGACGCTCATCCCGGTTGACATCGTCGGGTGCCCCAGCAAGCTCGAGCCACGATGAGCGATCGGTCCACCTTTCTCTGGCCCTCGCCAGACCCGGCGGTGGCGTTGGCGCCTGCCCAGCCTGAGCTGCGCGTGGTCGGGGGCGTCCATGCCGGTGCCCGGGTGCCGCTGCCGGGCGGAGATGGCGCCCTCACCGTCGGTGCCGACCCTGGGAACGACCTGGTGCTACGCGATGCGCCGTTCCCCAGCGCAAGCGTGTCGACGCGCGCGCAAGCCTGGACGCTGACCCAGGGTGTGCACGTCGTCACGCTGCGCGCGGGACAGTGCATACGGATGCATCCTGTCATCCTGGTGATTTGCAACACCGACGATCCCTGGCCGGACGAGTCGGCGTGCGACGCAGCCATCGCGTTGTCCGAGCGCATGCCGACGCACCTCCCGGAGGATCGTGCTGCGATGGTGGCTTCTCCCGCGGATGCACCACCACGCATCGCCCAGCATGCCGTCAGACGACGCAAGCCCAGCCGCCGATGGCCGGCGCCGTGGCTTGGGATGGCAGCACTGCTGACGGTCGCTGCGGGTTCGGCCGTTGCCATGTTCGTCCAACACGGTGGCGGCTCGCGAACTGCCGTCGCGCACGCGTCCCCGCACACCCCCACGTTGCCGGTGTCTGCCAGCGAGCTGCGCGACCGGATCGAGGCATTGCTGATCAAGCGTGGCTTGCGCCATGCCGTCCATGCGAGCATTCGCGCCGACGGCACCATCGACATTCGTGGCGTGGTGCACGACGACGACACCCTGGACAGCCTGATTCGCGCCATTTCCGATGTCACCGAGCGCGTCTATCCATCGCTCCTGACGCAATCGGAATTTGCCCGACGCGTGCAAGCGCTTGCGCCTTCGCTGCCGGCCGGGGTCCAGGCCGCTGCCGCCCCCGGCGGCGTGCTCGACTTGCGTGGTCAGATTGCCGCCGGAGGGTTCGACGCGCTGATCGACCTCGTGCACGAGCGCCTGCCCGAAGCCGCCGCGCTCGATCTGGATGATCTGCGCGACCTGGCTCGCTCGCCCCTGCCCCCGGCACCAGCCATTCGCACGGTCGTGGGCGGTGCGTCTCCCTCAGTCGTTCTCGCCAACGGGCAGCGGCTTTTGCCCGGCGGCGTCGTCGGTCCCTTGCATCTGGTAAGCGTCGGCGACTCCGGAGTAATCTTTGCGGATGACGCCGGAAACACCGTCACCGTGCCGCGCTGACCGACCACCCGCAGACCCGTGACCCCCGGCACGACATCGTCATCGGATGCACAAAGCCCCACGCTGCATGCGCGGTTGACGGGGCCACAGGGCGCCGCCGAGCGGCAACGCGTCATGGAACGACTTCAGTCGATCGAAATGCGCTTGCGGGCATTGGCCGAGCGCGGTGACAGCCCTGGTGCCTTCGCGCAACTCGAGGCTGCGCGCGCCGCCGTGCGCTGGGCCCATGACGCCATGCAACGCCTGCCGGTCGCCGAGCGCGTCAAACCCGACGTCATCGACCGCGCGATTCGCAACCGAACTATTGCACCGTGATCGGGATCTTGCTGCGGCGCTTCGGCGAATTTCCCTGGATGCCCCCTAGCATGAACTTTCCTCCCCGCTTTGGAGTTTCGCCGTGAATACGATCGTCACCAGCAATCAAGGCATCAGCTTCTCGGTCATCAACGACACCATGGTCAACGCCATCGGCAATCAGGAGACGTCGCTACGCGCCGCCATCCAGGCCGCTGGCAACAACCCATCGACCACCCAGCTTTTGTCCCTTCAGCAACAGATCCAGCAATGGACCATTCTTACAGACTTGCAGGCGACGCTGAGCAAGACCATTGCCGATGCCATGCGCGGCGTGATCCAGAAATCGGCGTGATCCCGCGCGCTTCGTCTTCCTGGCAGTTCTGCCCGGACCAAGGTTTCCGGGCACCGCATCGCAACCGCCAACTCAGGCAGGACAAGCAGCTGGTGGTGCCGCGCTGCGCGGCAAGGCGCTCATGTTCCACCAGGTCGGACGCTTGCCCTTGTTCTGCTTGACCGCGTACATGGCAGCATCGGCTTGCCGCAACAGGGCATCGGCATACGCACCATCCCGCGGAAACAGGGCGATGCCCATGCTCATCCCGACCCGCACTTGCCGCGCTTCACCGACCTCAAACACATCCTCCACGGCCCTGTGGACGCGGGCGAGCGCCTGCTGCAGCTGTTGCTCGGCGGTGGCCGCTGAAAACCCCTCGAACACGAGAATGAACTCATCACCGCCAAGGCGGGCAACGAAATCACCGGAGCGTGCCAGGCTATGGATGCGACGACTGAGCTCGACCAGAAGCAAGTCGCCAACGGAGTGACCAAACCGGTCATTGATGGATTTGAAATCATCCAGATCAAGCATGCCCACCACCAACACGGCCCCGCTACGCGTTGCACGCGCGATCGCGCTTGGCAGGTGCTCCATCAGCGCCAGGCGGTTCGGAAGCCCCGTCAAGGTATCACGCCGCGCGCGCAGCGCCTCGTCGCGCTGCAACGCATGAACTTTCTCTGCAATACGCCAAAGCGTCGCCGCAAAAACAATGCTGACCAGCAGGCACACGAGGTCGGAGAGCAGGACCCATCGCCGCGTGCTGTACCAGATCGCCAGGTAATCCCCGGCTGATTTACCGACGACAAGGTAGAAGGGGAGCCCCGAAAGCCGCCGGTAGGAATCGATCCGCTCGATGCCATCGCCGGTGCGCGTGGCGTGGAAGGTATGCGCAGAGATGCCGGATGCGATGGTTTGCGCCAGCTGGGGAGAAAAATGCCGATTGCCCAGCTTGTCGACCTTTGAGGGGGGGTAAATCGCGATCAGGGCCGTGCTGGCGTCGCGAATCAGCGCGATGCCGTGCGGACCGAGCCCGGAAATTTCAAGCAGCGACTGAAAATACGGTAACGGAATGGCAATCGAAATCACTCCGGCTGGATGGCCGTTGGCGCCCTCGTAGCGCGCCACGAAAGCGATCAACTCCAGATGCGTGGCGCGCCCATCCAGCATATTGGTGACCCAGATGCGTGATCGCACGCGCCCATCCATCAGCGGCCGAAAGAAGTCACGGTCTGCGTAGCTTGCGGGACGCGCGCTGCCGGCGCCGGGGCCGAAGATCACGCGTCCGGACGCGTTGGTCACATGGAGCAGCGCCCCTGCCGGCAGCGATGCGCGCATGGCATCGAAATACGCGTTCAATGTCGCGGGTTCGATCTTGCCGTCGGATTTCAACTCGCGTTCGCACTCCTTCACGAGCAGATGTGCCGCGAGTTTGGTCACCTGCGCGGCATTGCTGAGTGAGCCATTGAGTGCCGTCGCAATGCTTTGCGTTGTCACCGCAGCCAGACTTTCGGCATCAGCGAGCCGAGACTTCAGGAACAGTTCCGAAGCAACGCCGACCGCGAGATTCAGGACGATCACGCCGAGCACGACCAGAATGCCCAGGAACCGGACATGTCGCTCGCCGCCAAAGTCTTCGTGCCTGCCGTCGATATCCATGTGTTTGCGTGAGAACCCAAACGAGGACCCAGCGGTTTCGATCGGGAAGGCAAATTCGCGGAAAATGATACTACTAGATGAAGTTGGCCAAAGTGGCAAATGTGCCACATCAATTCCGGCCCGATCTCAAGCGGACGACAAAGTCCTCCGCGCGCCAGGACTGGCTGCGATGGCAGCCCTCGCCGTCGAACGGGTCGGCATCATCCATCAAGCTACGATGCTGTGCAAATGAACAGTCCCCCGCAAGCCGACCCCGCACCTCCCGTCTTTCGCGGTTGCACCTTGCTGCTTCAAGACCTACGAAACCAGGTCGATCTGGCGCCGCCGCTGCCGGGTGTCTACATTTTCCATGGAGATAGATCGGATCTGCCGCTTTATATCGGCAAGAGCATCAATCTGCGTGCAAGGTTGCTTTCACATCTGCGCAACCGTGACGAGGCCAGGATGCTTGCGCAAACGCGGCGGATCGAGATCATTCGCACGGCTGGCGACATCGGGGCGCTCCTGCTGGAGGCCCAACTCGTCAAGCTCCGGCAGCCCGTCTTCAATCAACGGCTGCGGCGCAACCGTCAGCTTTGCAGCTTGCGCCTGCATGACGGCAAACCCGAGGTGGTGGCAGCGGCGCACGTGGATTTTGCGACAACTCCCGATCTGTACGGCTTGTTTGCCAGCCGCCACGCGGCGCTCGAGGCCCTGCGCGACACGGCCGATGCGCACCACCTGTGCTGGGGGGCTCTTGGCCTGGAGCGACTTACCCGAGGACGCCCCTGTTTCCGCAGCATGATCGGGCGCTGCGCAGGGGTATGTCGAGGCGGCGAGAGCATCAACCAACACCAGAAACGCCTGGCGTCTGCGCTCACAGCCATGCGTATCACGTGCTGGCCTTACCCCGGTGCAATCGCCTTGGTCGAACAGTGTGTGGACATGCGGCAGATGCACGTGATTCGCAATTGGTGTTATCTCGGAAGCTGTCGTACCGTCAGGCAGGCCGCAAAACTGTCCCAGGTTGCCAGCGGCTTCGACGTCGACGGATACAAGATTCTTGCCGGCCCCATCATGGCGCGAGAAACTGCGATCATCCAGTTGTCGTGATGCGCAGTCCGCCGGCAACATGGGGCCCGTCATCTCCGCATTCAGGAGCTTCCGCGCTGGACATCGTGAGATCGGCGATGCTTGCCCGCAGGTGTCACGCCTGACGCTTCCTGGCTCACGATTGGGTCGGCACCTCCGGTGGCTCAGAATTGCATCGGCGCGCACAGGGAAGTTGTAAAAGGTGCGGCGTGGGTGGATTTTGGCGGAATCTAGGGGGAATCAGCACGCCAAATTCACCCTCAAGACGAAAAAAAGCCCACATGGTGAGTGCAGGCTTGTTCTCTAACTCGTTGCTTTACCGAATTATTTTGGTCGGGGCGAGAGGATTCGAACGTCCGACCCCCTGCACCCCATGCAGCCCCGCGAGCAGACCTATCCTATTGTTTTTATGCAACATTTTCGGCCACGTTCTAACTTCATGCTCTGGATTTGCGCAGTTGCGGGCCGCTTCGACGTTGATCCTTCAAGTTGAAGTTAGAACGCCTCACCGGATCGGCCATCATCCCCTGATGAGATGCTTGGCGAACGCTGCGCTGGTTCTTGACAACATACGGTCGCGCCCCGATACTATCGTTGTACGGTAGTATGACTTATGGCGATCACCAGTTTCCGCTGCCGCGACACTGCGCGCCTGTTCGAAGGACGGCGCGTCGCCCGCTTCGCCAACATCGATGCGGTCGCGATGCGCAAGCTGGCGATGCTGGCAAGGGTTGTCGACGTGGCCGAGTTGCGCATTCCGCCCAGCAATCGGCTCGAGGCCCTCAAGGCAGACCGGATCGGCCAATACAGCATCCGCGTCAACGACCAATGGCGTTTGTGCTTCCGTTTCGACGCGGGCAACGCTTTCGATGTCGAGATCGTGGACTACCACTGAGGATTTGAAACCATGCGCGAAGTTCGCTACCCAACCCCCGGCGAAATCCTGCTCGAGGAATTCCTCAAGCCGATGGGCATCACCCAATACCGGCTGGCCAAGGAGATCGGCGTGCCGCAGCGGCGCATCGGCGAAATCGTCGCCGGCACCCGCGCCATCACCGTCGACAGCGGACTGCGGCTGTCGAAGTTCTTCGGGCTCAATGACGGTTTCTGGATCGGCCTGCAGGCCGACCACGATGCTGCACAGGTGAGAGATCGGATCGCTGCCGACCTGGAGAAAATCAGGCCCTGGACCGAGCATGATCACGCTCACGCCGGATGAGAGCCCCCGTCCTGCGCTGACTTGATCGGAGACGACCCGGCATAGCCACACGGATGGAAAGGAACCTTTCCAGCGTTGCGGGGTCAATTTCAGGATGAACCCCAGGCTACCCCAGCTTGGCGGAATCCCCACCCGAAGCCTCCGACAATGGGCCACCTGATTCAACCTGAGACCGAGCGCTTGCGCCTGCGCCAATGGCGCCCTGGCGACCATGCCCCATTCGCTGCCATGGGCATGGACCCGGAGGTCATGGAACACTTCCCGGCCCTGCTATCGCGCGCCGAAAGCGATGCCTTCGCTGATCGTTGCCAGGCATTGATCGAGGCTCACGGCTGGGGATTCTGGGCCGTCGAGTGCAAGCATGGCCGTGCATTCGCTGGTTTCGTCGGTCTGCGTGCGCTTCACGCGAATCTGCCGTTTGCCCCGGGCGTGGAAATCGGATGGCGACTTGCGCGCCCGTTCTGGGGCCGTGGGTTGGCGACCGAGGCGGCACGCGCAGCGCTGCAGGCCGGCTTCGAACGCCTGGGCCTGGAGACGATTCTTTCGTTCACGGCCGAGATCAACCTGCGCTCGCGTGCGGTGATGGAGCGCTTGGCCATGCGGCACGTCGCCGACTTCGAGCACCCGCTGTTGCCACCCGGCCATGCCCTGTCTCGTCACCGGCTGTATCGCATCGATGCCGGCGCGTTCGACGCAAGGGTGGACTGAGTGCAGGCCGAACCGACACGGGCAATCGACGCCGATTTGGTGCGGCGGTTGGTCGCCGCACAATTCCCCCAGTGGCGCCACCTGCCGGTGCGTCCGGTCGAGCGCAGCGGCTGGGATAACCGCTCCTTCCGCCTCGGCGATGCCCTGGTCGCACGCCTGCCCAGCCGCGCCGAGTACGCGGCCCAGGTCGCGATCGAGCAGCAATGGCTGCCCCGGCTGGCGCCGACATTGCCGCTTCCGATCCCGGAGCCCATCGCCCTTGGCCAACCCGCTATCGACTACCCCTGGTCCTGGTCCGTTCGGCGCTGGATCGACGGTGTCGATGCGGCTAAGGCCCCGCCCGCCGACCTGTGCCGCCTGGCCCGCGACCTGGCGCTGTTCCTGCGCGCGCTGCAAGCCATCGACGCGGCCGGCGGCCCGGCCCCCGGCGCCCGCAACTTCCACCGCGGCGGATCGCTTGCCGTCTACGACGGGCAAACACGACAGGCCCTGCTCGCGCTGGAACACCAGGTCGACCGCCTTGCCACCACCAAGCTCTGGGACGCGGCCCTGGCGAGCCGATGGACCGCCCCGCCGGTCTGGGTGCATGGCGACATCGCGGCCGGCAACCTGCTGATGCGCGGCGACGCGCTGTGCGCGGTGATTGATTTCGGCGGACTGGCCATCGGCGACCCGGCTTGCGACCTCGCCATCGCCTGGGCTCTGCTCGACGAACCGGAGCGCGCCGTGTTTCGCGAAGTCCTCACGCCCGACGCCGAAACATGGGCGCGGGGCCGAGGTTGGGCGCTGTGGAAGGCTCTGATTGTCCTCGCCGGGCTCTGCGGCGCGGACCCGTCCGGAGCCGAGACCTCACGCCGTGTCGTCTGCGCTCTCCTTTCGGACGACAGCAAGGCGGCGAACTGATGCATGGCGAAGCCGAACCGGTGGAACAGGTCCGGACGATCGTCAGCACCTTGCAGACGCTTTGCCCGGATTCGCTTTCCGGCGTGTATCGGCACGGATCAGCAGCCCACGGCGGCCTGTTGTCGGCGCGTTTGCGAGCGCCTACGCCTTGAGGGAAATACGACCCGGTCCGTTCGCCCCGGGAGCATCCAGGTCCGCAATCGCCGCTTCGACATGCCCCTTCATTGTCGGGAGGTCAATTTGAATTGTCTTCCAGAGAATGGCGAGGTCGACGAGGAAATAACCGTGAATCACGGCATTGCGTAGCCGGTATGCTTGGCCGAGAGAGAGCTCGGGGTGTGCCTTGCTGAAGGCCTGGTTATTGCGGTCGATGTTGCGACTGGCCTCGCCGAGGACCTCGAAATTACGAATCACCGCATCCTGGACAAGGGGATTCCCCGCAAAGCCGGTCTCGTCCATGCCCTGGGTGTAGCGCTCGATCCGCGCGATCGCTTCAAGAATATGGCCGAGGTAGTCCGGCAATCGTGGCTCGTCGACCCTCATACCGGCCGGGCTTCAGCGATGACCTTGGCGCGGAACTTGTCCGGCAAGCCGTTAGGCGTCAGCACGTCGACCGGAATGCCAAGCAGGCGCTCCAGCGCGTTGCCGATGGCATTGAGATCGAAAAGCGAGGTCTCCGGCGTGGGGTCGATCAGCAAGTCAAGGTCGCTGCCGTCGGCGTCATCACCGCGCAGCACCGAGCCGAACACCCGCGGGTTGCCGGCGCGGTTCGCCTCGACGATCCTGCGGATCGCCTCGCGGTTGGACTCCAGGGCGGCGGAAGGTTTCATCACTCGATCTCCAAGTCTCGACAACGCATCCGCTGTTGATCATAGGCGAATCCCGAATCCCCGCGGAAGGCCCTGCCTGCTGATGCCCTGCTTCTGTCGCCGCAAGGGGCGAAAAAAAACGGCAAGCTAGAACACCGTTCTAACTTGCCGTTCGTCCAGAACCGCGCCGGTTGACCGTGCGTCCTTGTTCTCCTTGGTCGGGGCGAGAGGATTCGAACCTCCGACCCCCTGCACCCCATGCAGGTGCGCTACCAGGCTGCGCTACGCCCCGACGACCAAGCTGCGAACTGTAGCATGATTATTCGCTTTTTAAAAGCTCCCGAATCGCCAGCAATTCGCTGCGGAGGTCATCGCGAGCGGCGGATGTCCAAGCCGAGGGCTCGCCTTCAGGCAAAGCCGGTGAGGAAATTGCCGGCACCGCGGCAACCCGCTCAACGGCAGCGCCGAGCTGTGAAAGACGCGCACGCGCGCCGTGGATCGTGAAGCCTTGCTCGTACAACAATTCACGGATGCGACGGATCAGCAACACCTCGTGATGTTGGTAATAGCGGCGATTTCCACGCCGCTTCATCGGACGCAGCTGGCTGAACTCCTGCTCCCAGTACCGGAGCACGTGGGACTTCACCCCGCAAAGATCGCTCACCTCGCCAATGGTGAAGTAGCGCTTGGCCGGAATCGGGGGCAGTTCCGAGGTGGCGTTCATGATGACGATCGAAGGCAGCGCACCGTAGCGGTGCGTAAGACAGGAGAGTCGCGAAACGGCGACGTGTGTGGCTGCATTTTAAGGCTCGACAGGGCCTTGCAGCGTGATCTGCAACTGCTCCTTGAACTTCTGGCTTGGGTGAAATGTCACGACCCGACGCGCCTCGATCGGGATGATTTCGCCGGTGCGCGGGTTCCGCCCCGGACGCTGCGCCTTGTCTCGGAGCTGGAAGTTGCCGAAGTTCGACAACTTGACGTCCTCACCGGAGGCGAGCGCGTCGCGAATAAGGTCGAAAAACGCATCGACCATGTCCTTGGCCTCGCGCTTGTTCAGCCCGATACGCTCGTACAGCAACTCGGAAAGCTCCGCTTTGGTCAGGCTGGGAGTTTGAAGGCTCGTAACGAGGGGTTGTTCCATATCGTTGTCTCCGTCGGTCGCAGTGGATACGCGGGGTCGGCCCTCGGCCTCAAGCCCGCAGTTGCGCCGCCACCGCGCGCTGCATCGCCTCGACCACACCCGCGCACGCCGCGTCGGCCTGCGCGTCTGTCAGTGTTTCATCACCCTGCAGAGTCAGGCGCAGCCCTGCGCTTTTGCGCCCGACTGCGTCGCGAGGCTGGAAGACGTCAAAAATCACCCAGTCGCGGATCAGGGCGCAGCGTGGATCAACCCGGCTCGCTTCGGCGACCGTGTCAAGCACTTGCGCCGCGCTCACGCCGTCATCGACCAGAAATGCGAGATCACGCTGTACCGCGGGCACGCGGGGCACGGGCCGCGGCGCGGGCAACGCCTGTCGCTGCAGCACCGTCGCATCGAGCTCAAACAGGATCGGCGCCTGATGCAAACCCTGGTCCTGTATCCAGCGCGGGTGCAGCTCACCCAGTACGCCTGCATCGGCGCCGTCAACCCACACGCGCGCACAGCGCCCCGGATGCAGCGCCGGATGCGTGGTCGGCTCGAAGCGCAGGGCACCCGCACCAGCGCACAGTGCTTCGATGTCCGCCTTCACGTCGTAGAAGTCAACGGGGCGCTCGGGAGCCGCCCAGCTGGTGGGGGCGACCGGCCCCCACGCCAGGCCACCGACGCGCATCGGCTGGGACACCCCGCGCGGCCCGGTCGCGCCGTCCTCGACGTCGGCGCGCATGAAGACACGTCCGACCTCGAACAACCGCACCCGGCGTGCCTTGTGCGCGACATTGAGCCGCAAGGTCTGCAGCAGTCCACCAAGCAGACTGCTCCGCATCACGCCGGCTTGCGCGGCAATCGGGTTGAGCAGCGCGATCGGATTGGCGTTACCGGCGAGGTTCTCTTCCCAGGCGCGTTCGGCGAATCCGAAGTTCACAGTCTCCTGGTAAGCGCGCGCGGCGAGCAGTTTGCGCAACGCGTGCAGGTCACGCCAGCCTTCGCGTGCCGGCAGCATCGCCGCTCGCGCACGCGGTGGAACGGCGGGAATACGCGCATAGCCATGCACGCGCGCCACTTCCTCGATGAGGTCCTCCTCGATCTCGAGGTCGAACCGCCAGCTCGGCGGCGTGACGACGAACGATACCCCATCGGTCCCATGATGCTCGCTAAACGCAAGCCCAAGCCGCTTGAAAATATCGGCCACGCCCGCACCGCCGATGGGGATGCCGATGACTTTCTCGCACCGCGCCACGCGCATGCGCACGGGGTCACGCGTTGGCAGTGCGCCCTGCCAATCGTCAACCGGGCCGGGGCTTCCTCCGCAAATTTCGAGGATCAGGCGGGTGATGTGCTCCAGGTGATCGACGGTGGACGCGAAGTCCACACCCCGCTCGAAACGTGCGGCCGCATCAGTGGAAAAGTTGTAGCGGCGCGCGCGGCCGCGAATGGCGTCCGGCCACCAGAACGCCGATTCAACGTACACATTGCAGGTGTCCAGGGTGACCGCCGTGGCATCGCCACCCATGATTCCCGCCAGCGACTCCAGACCCTGGCGCGCGGCGATCACGCCAACGTTGGCATCCACCTGCACGGTTTGTCCGTTGAGAAGCGCCAGCGACTCTCCCGCCCTGCCCCAGCGCACCTCGAGTCCACCGTTGATGCGGTCGAGGTCGAATACATGGGAGGGACGCCCGAGCTCGAGCATGACATAGTTGGAAATATCCACCAGCGCGGAAATACTGCGCTGCCCAGCGCGAGCAAGGCGCTGACGCATCCACGCCGGCGTGGCCGCGCGCGCGTTCACCCCGCGGATCACGCGTCCGGAAAAGCGTCCGCACAGGTCCTGCGCATGCACCTGCACCGGCAGGATCTCCTGCAACGTGGGGGAAACCGGGGCGAATACGGGCGCTTGCAGGGGTGCCTCCGTCAGCGCCGCGAGCTCGCGGGCCACGCCATGCATGCTCAGGCAGTGGCCAAGGTTCGGCGTGAGCTTGATCGTAAACACCGTTTCGTCAAGCGCCAAGGCGTCGCGCAGGTCCTGCCCCGGTGTCAGACTGTGGTCCAGTTCCAGCAGCCCGGCATGGTCGCTTGACAAACCGAGTTCCCGGGCGGAGCACAGCATGCCCTGAGACGCAACGCCTCGCATCTTGGCGGCAGCGATACGAAACGGTGCCGCCCCCTCACTCGCGGGCGGGAGTTCCGCGCCGATCGTGGCGCAGGGAACATGCATGCCGGCCACGACATTGGGCGCGCCACACACGATCTGCAGTGGCGCGGTGGCGCCGACGTCGACCGTGCAGACACGCAGACGGTCTGCATTCGGATGTGGTGCGACGTCGAGCACGCGCGCGACGACAACCCCGGAGAAGGGCGGTGCGGCGGGATGCATGTCTTCCACCTCGAGGCCGCCCATGGTCAGGCGGTCGGCGATCTCGACGCTGGTCAGCGGAGGATTGCAGAACTGGCGCAGCCAGGATTCAGGCACTTGCATGGGAACTCGGGTCCATCAGGCTGGGTTGAACTGTTCAAGGAAACGCAGATCGCCGGCATAGAACTGTCGAAGGTCGCCGATCCCGTAGCGAAGCATGGTCAGGCGCTCGATACCTGAGCCGAACGCGAACCCGATGAACACCTCGGGGTCCAACCCGAAGTTGCGCACCACCGCGGGGTGAACCTGACCGGCTCCGGAGATTTCGAGCCAACGTCCGCGCAGCGGGCCGCTGTCGAACATCATGTCGACTTCGGCGGATGGCTCGGTGAAGGGGAAATACGACGGTCGAAAACGCAACTTGATATCGTCGCGCTCGAAAAATGCGTGCAGAAAACCGGTGTACACGCCTTTGAGATCGGCCATGGAGACATCGCGGCCGATCCACAACCCTTCGAACTGGTGAAACATCGGCGAGTGCGTGGCATCGCTGTCGACACGATAGGTGCGGCCCGGGGCGATGACCCGGATGTCGGCCAGGGTCGACATGCCGGGGGAAGTCTCCGCGTGCGCCCGCACCTGCGCGCGGGCATGGCGAACCTGCATCGGCGACGTATGGGTGCGGAGCAGCAGCGGCTGACCTCGGGCGTCATTGACGTCGACATAAAACGTGTCCTGCATCGACCGCGCCGGATGGTTCTGCGGCGAGTTCAGAGCCGTGAAATTGGTCCAGTCATCCTCGATTTCGGGGCCGTCGGCGACGTCGAAACCGATGGAGCGGAAGATCTCCTCGATGCGGATCCACGACCGCACGACCGGGTGGATTCCTCCCCCCAGCTGGCCGCGCCCGTCGAGGGTGACGTCGATTGCCTGCGCGGTCAGACGGGATGTGAGCTCCGCCTCTGCCAATGCTTCGCGTCGCGCCTGAAGGGCATGTTCCACGGCTTGCTTGGCGAGGTTGATGGCGGCGCCGCGCGCGCGCTTCTGGTCCGGTGCAAGCTGGGCCAGTTCCTTCATCAGCGCGGTGATGGCGCCGGACTTGCCGAGGAATCGCGCCTTGGCGTCCTCGAGCGCGGCGGCCTGGTCGACGTCGGCGAATGCGCGTTCGGCCTGGTCCACGAGATCTTGCAGTTCGGTCATGGCTGCGGGTGGCAACTCGGTGCAATGTCCGAGCCACGCCGTGTAGGCGTGGTAGAACGAAAAAGGCCCGGTGATGAAACCAGGCCCATGTGCGAAGGTTGCGACGTGGAGCCAACCACGCCGCTGAACCGGACTCAGGCCAGGTTTGCCTTCACTTGCTCGACAATCCTGGCGAAAGCGGCGGAGTCGTTGACCGCCATCTCCGCCAGAACCTTGCGGTCGATGTCAATCGAGGCCTTCTTCATGCCGTTCATGAATACGCTGTAGCTGATCCCCAACTCACGCACCGCGGCATTGATACGGGTGATCCACAGGGCGCGGAATTCACGCTTCTTCGCACGGCGATCGCGGTAGGCGTATTGCCCTGCCTTCATCACCGCTTCCTTGGCAATGCGGAAGACGTTCTTGCGGCGGCCGCGGAAACCCTTGGCTTGATCTAGGACTTTCTTGTGGCGGGCGCGAGCCGTGACACCACGTTTGACGCGAGGCATTTAAATCACTCCTTCATGCAATGGAAGACAACCCGACCCTGGGTCAGGCGAACGGCATCATCTGGGCTATGTGACCCATATTGGTGGCATGCACCTCGGTCGAGCCGCGCAGATGGCGCTTGTTCTTCGTGGTCTTCTTGGTGAGGATGTGACGTTTGAACGCCTGGCCGCGTTTGACCGTGCCGCCTGGGCGGACGCGGAAGCGCTTCGCGGCGCTTTTCTTGGTTTTCATCTTGGGCATGTTTTGCTCCGTGATACGTTGATATGCTCGCAGGCGCCCGCGCGGACATGCATCCAGGCGGAACTTGGGCCTGCGCCCACTTGTTTGCGGCGACGTCTTCTGACGCCACCGTTGTCCGTGGCCCCGCACTGCGGCATGACCACCGGATTGCTGGGGCCGTTCTCGCGAACGACCCCTGTCATTTCTTTCGCTTCGGTGCGATCACCATAATCATCTGACGGCCCTCGAGCTTCGGCATCTGCTCAACCTGACCATGAGCATCGAGATCATCGCGAACACGTTCCAGCAAGCGCATGCCGATGTCCTGGTGGGTAATTTCCCGTCCTCGGAATCGCAGTGAAACCTTGGCCTTGTCACCCTCGTCGAGGAAACGCTTGAGGTTGCGCAGCTTGATCTGGTAGTCGCCTTCGTCCGTACCTGGACGGAACTTGATTTCCTTGATCTGGATCTGCTTCTGCTTGAGCTTGGCCTCGTGCGTACGCTTTTGTTCCTGGTACTTGAACTTGCCGTAATCCATCAAGCGGCATACCGGCGGTGTCGCGGTCGGCGAAATCTCGACCAGATCGACGCCACGTTCCTCGGCCATGCGCAGCGCCTCCATGACGGAGACGATACCCAGCTGCTCGTTGTCTTCGTCAGTCAGGCGAACTTCAGGAACACTGATTTCGCGATTGAGGCGATGAGCCCTTTTCTCCGGGGCGTTGCGGCTCTGTACAGTAGCGATGGTTCAACCTTTCAATTCAGTTCGGGAATGCGCGATTGCCTGGCGGCTGGCCAGAAAGGCGTCAGCGCCGCTCGGCGGCTTCAAGCACCACCATGCGGGCAAACTCCTCGAGGGGAATCGCACCGAGATCCTTGTTGCCACGGGCGCGCACAGCGACGCTGCGTGCCACCCTCTCCTTGTCGCCCACGACGAGCAGATAAGGAACTTTCTGCAACGAGTGCTCCCGGATTTTATAGGTGATCTTCTCGTTGCGCAAATCGCAGTCAACTCTAAGGCCTTGTTTTTTCAGATCTTGTGTCACTTCCGCAGCATAGTCGGCGGAATCTCCCGTGATGTTGAGCACAACGGCCTGCACCGGGGCGAGCCACAACGGCATTGCTCCCGCGTGGTGTTCGATGAGCACGCCGATGAAGCGCTCCATCGAACCGACGATCGCGCGGTGGAGCATGACGGGGCGGCGGCGCGTCGAGTGCTCGTCGATGTAGGAGGCATCGAGCCGATCGGGCATCATGAAGTCCACCTGCATGGTCCCCACCTGCCAGGCACGGCCGATGGAGTCCTTCATGTGGTACTCGATTTTCGGGCCGTAGAACGCACCCTCACCCGGCAGTTCGGTCCACGCAACGCCGCATGCCGCCAGCGCCGCACGCAGCGCGGCCTCGGCCTTGTCCCAAACCGCGTCTTCACCAATCCGCTTGTCAGGGCGCAGGGCGATCTTGAGTTCGACGTTGTCGAATCCGAAATCGGCATAGACCTGCATGGCCTGACGATGGAACGCAGTGACTTCCGACTCGATCTGATTCTCCGTGCAGAACACATGCCCGTCGTCCTGCGTGAACCCTCGTACCCGGAGCAGGCCGTGGAGGCCACCCGAGGGCTCATTGCGGTGGCAGGCGCCAAACTCCCCATAACGCATGGGCAGGTCACGGTAGCTGCGCAAACCAGCGTTGAAAATCTGGACATGCCCCGGACAATTCATCGGCTTGATTGCGTATTCACGCTTTTCCGACTCGGTGAAAAACATGTTCTCTTGATAATTGTCCCAGTGACCAGAACGCTTCCACAGCGCCACGTCCAATACCTGCGGTGCACGCACCTCCTGGTAGCCGCTGTCTCGATACACGCCGCGCATGTACTGCTCCACCGCCTGCCAGATCGCCCAACCCTTCGGATGCCAGAACGCCAGTCCCGGCGCCTCCTCCTGGAAGTGAAACAGGTCGAGTTCTCTGCCGAGGCGCCGATGATCACGTTTTTCAGCTTCCTCGAGGCGCTGCAGGTAGGCTGCCTGATCTTCCTTGCGAGCCCACGCCGTGCCGTAGATGCGCTGAAGCTGCGCGTTGCGCTGATCGCCACGCCAATAGGCGCCGGCGACCTTCATCAACTTGAACACCTTGAGCCGACCCGTCGAGGGTACGTGTGGTCCGCGGCACAGGTCGGTGAACGTACCCTCCGTGTACAGGGATACATCCTCTCCGGCGGGAATATCCTCGATGATTTCGGCCTTGTAGAGCTCCCCCTGTCCTTTGAAGTATGCAACCGCCTCGTCGCGCGGCAGCACGCGTCGCACCACAGGCTCGTTGCGCGCGGCGATGGCGGTCATGCGGGCTTCGATGGCGACGAGATCCTCGGGGCTGAACGGCCGCTTGTACGCGAAGTCGTAGTAAAAGCCGTTTTCAATCACCGGACCGATGGTGACCTGCGCGTCGGGATGAAGTTCCTTGACCGCATAGGCCAGCAGATGTGCGGTGGAATGCCGCAGGATCTCGAGACCTTCAGCGTCCTTGTCGGTGACGATGGACACCGCCGCATCGGCATCGATGCGGTGGCTGAGGTCGACGAGCCGGCCGTTGACTCGCCCGGCCAGCGCGGCCTTGGCTAATCCTGCGCCAATCGACGCGGCAATGTCAGAGACCGTGACAGGCCCGTCGAACTCTCGGCGAGACCCGTCGGGGAGCGTGATATACGGCATAAGATCACCTGGAAAATAAAAAAGTGCGGTCAAGCCGCACTTTCATTCACTTCCAGCAAATGGAAGCGGCGCGCACCGTCTCGCGCGCGCCTGATTTGAACGTTCAAGCGCGGACTATAGCACGCAAACGCCACCATCCGGACCGCGTTCGGCGACAGGCGTTCCCCGACATCCGCGGCTGTCACGGACGTGTGATTTCGGTTTAACGCGATCGTCATATTGAACCCCTACGCTGCCGCTCGGCGCCCTCAACAGGTGTCGTGGCGTGGCCGCGATCTGGCCCGCCCTTGCCCATCGCTTTCATACAACAAGGATTTTCCATGATGCGTCAAACCATGCTGGCCGCCGCGCTGGCCGGCGCTGCGTTCGGCCTGAGCGCGTGCGGCGGGTCGAACACCCCGCTTTCGGTCCAGAACGCGCTCGTAACGGCAACACCGATCAAGCACGTGGTCGTCATTTACGGCGAGAACGTTTCGTTCGATCATTACTTCGGCACTTATCCCAACGCGACGAACCCGGCCGGAGAGCCCGCGTTCAACGCCGCCGCGGGTACGCCAGCCGTCAATGGATTGACGAGCGCACTGCTGACGTCGAACCCGAACTTCACCAACCCCGGCAATGCCACGGATGCCGCGAACCCCTTCCGCCTCGATCGCACCCAGGCGGCAAGTGCGGACCAGAATCACGCCTACACAGCCGAACAACTGGCCGAGGACAACGGCGCAGCCGATCTGTTCCCGAAATACACCGGCAAGGCAAGTGCGGGTGGGGCCGGAAGTTTTGGCACCAAGGGCCAGGTCATGGGCTATTACGACGGCAATACCGTCACGGCGTTGTGGAACTACGCGCAGCATTTCGCGATGAGCGACAACTCGGTGTCGGACACTTACGGGCCGTCGACTCCTGGTGCGCTCGAAGCTGTCTCGGGCCAGACAAACGGCGTGCAGATCGTTCTCAACGCCAACAACCTGCAGCCATCAACGGTCGCGGCGCCGACGTTCTACATCAATGACGGCCAAGGTGGTCTCGGCCTCGTGAATGACGTTGATCCCGCTTATGACGTGTGCTCCAACAAGAGCACCACGGTCATGATGACCGGCACGAACATTGGCGATCTGCTCAACGCGGCCAATATTACCTGGGGCGGATTCATGGGTGGCTTCGATTTGACCGGCGTCAATCCGAACGGGACGACCGGCTGCGCCCGCAGCACCTTGAATACGGTGGTCAACTCGACGATCACCGACTACATCCCGCACCACAACTGGTTCCAGTACTACGCGTCCACGTCGAACCCGACCCACGCCCGCCCCAGCGCAGTTTCCGCGATCGGCTACACCTCGGCTGCGAACGGCGCGACCAAGGATCCGGCGAATCACGAGTATGACGTGAACGACTTCTACACCGCGGTCAAGGCCGGCAACTACCCCTCGGTCAGCTTCCTCAAGGCACCGGCCTACCAGGACGCCCATCCAGGTTATTCGGATCCGATCAACGAGCAGGCCTTCGTCACCCAGGTCGTGAACTTCCTGATGCAACAACCCGACTGGAGCACCACAGCCGTGATCGTTGCCTATGACGACTCCGACGGCTGGTATGACCACGTTTACAACGCGCCGACCAGCGCGTCATATGACAGCGCTGATCAACTCAACGGCGCCGGCGTATGCGGCAGCGGTACACAGGGCGTTGGTATCAGCGGAAAACCCGTGAATGGCCGCTGTGGTCCCGGAACTCGTTTGCCTTTCATGGTGATCTCACCGTGGGCCAAGTCCAACTATGTCAGCCATCAGCGGATCTCGCAGGCGTCCATCGTGCGTTTCATCGAGGACAACTGGCTTGGCGGCAAGCGACTCGGCGGCGGCTCGTTTGATGCCACTGCGGGCGCGCTGAGCGATCTGTTCAACTTCAATGGGGCGCCCAACGTGACGCCGGTGTTCGTCGATCCTGCACAGGGCACCGTCCTGTCGGCCGCGCCCGCCGGCAGCACGAGTCCGGTCTCGTATTGATCGCCGGGCGCTGAGGCCCTGCCGTCCCGGCTGTTCCCGGAAGGTCCCAGGTTTCCCGGGACCTTCAAGGGCGCAACGAAGGCGCAGCGGGATACCGCAGTGCACAACAAAACGCCCCGCATGCGGGGCTTTTTGTTGTGCACTGGCTTGCCAGCGTCCGTCCTCGACCGCAACGCTGAACCCTGAATCTGGTAG